>Ga0180431_10002827_pt1 | contig 22815 bp, 20 predicted proteins | sample SS_ome_11_FD_132459 | JGI IMG/M metagenome (GOLD analysis project Ga0180431, IMG submission 132459) | Hypersaline lake sediment archaeal communities from the Salton Sea, California, USA - SS_1_MS_1 metaG | ecosystem: Environmental > Aquatic > Non-marine Saline and Alkaline > Hypersaline >...
ATTCGCCAACACCGTGCTCGGTTCAGACTTCATACTCGCTCCGCAAAACGATCTCGGGCACAACTCAACCAACTGGAACAGCGATGGAAAGCGCTACCGCCGCTCGACAGCTCGTAGCAACTTATGCGCTATTGCGTTTTTTCCTTTGTGTACTTTGGTAAAACAGGCTTTCCCTCGAACAGTTGCAAAGTAGCAAGTAACAAGTCATAGCGCGGCAAGCCGCAAATGTTGTAGGACAATTCGTATCATCTCAATAAACCGGGGTAATGTAGGCGGAATGGCATTCCGCCCTACTTTTCCCCCAACTTTTTGAGAAGAGACTGCAATTCCATAGAACCACAACTATCGAGTGAGGAGGAAATCGAAATGAAACGCTTCCAAGAGTTCGTATACGGCCGGCACCCCTTTCTGCTGTCGTCCATAGCGGGCGCGCTGACGGTCACCCAGATCGTGCTGGCCCTCTTCTTTCGCCGGCCCGGCCCCGAGTTTCTCAAATTGGCCGGGCAGGTCTGTTGGTGGGCCTCGGCCATCTTTGGCTGGCTGCCCATCTTTACATTCCGCCGCAAAGGGGGCGTGCCCAAAGGAAAGAGCTTTGTCTATACCACCACGCTGGTCGAAACCGGCATTTACGCCATCGTCCGTCACCCGCAAATGGGCACGGCCTGGATGTTCATCTGTATCAGCTTGATGCTACTCACCAACCGCTGGGTCAGCGTGGCGCTCGGTCTCCCGGCGATGGCGCTGGTCTACCTGGATCTGCTCAAGGCCGACCGCCGCCTCGTCGAGAAATTCGGCGCTGCTTACGAGCGATATATGGAAAGAGTGCCCAGGGTGAACTTTATCGCGGGCATCATCCGCCTGGTGCGGCAAAGAAAAGCGCAGCCCAAGGCCAAGGGCGTGAATGGCGGCGCATTACGATGAGCACAGAAACTTTTTGGGCCGGAGTCGGCGTGTACAACGAAAAGACGTTACCGGTGCAAGTCATCCTGACATTCGTTGCAGCGTTCTCGGCGTACCGGGTGTTCACCGAGCCGGGCGCCAGGACGAACGCGCTGGTCAAGACGTTCCTCTCCTTTGCTTTCGCCTGGAATGGCGTGGTGTTCTTTTTGATCTTTGTCAGGAATCCCATCTCCACCTTTACCGGCGTCCCCCTGTTCATCGGCGTGGCAATACTGTTTGCCGTGGACATATTTGCCAAGAAAACGAACTTTGGACTTCCCGCTGCCGGATGGCAAAGAAGGCTGACCGCTCTCTGGATTCTACTGGCGTTCTCGTACCCGCTGATCGGGTGGGCCTTGTTGGAGCACACATATCCCGGGATCTTGATGCCAATGTTCCCCTGCCCACTGACCGTGTTCGCCCTGGCGCTGGTCGCAGCGGCGGCGCCCAACGTGGACCGCAAAGTCTACGTACTCTTGCTGCCGTGGGCCTTGATGGGCCTGCCCAAGTGTTTCGGAGTGCTCGACTGCTACGAAGATTGCATCCTCTTTGCAGCCGGGGTTTACGGCCTGATCGTATTGATCAGGAACTGGAAGAGCCGGCCGTCTTGACATTGCCCGCGCTTCCGCTTATGATTACAGTGTGAGCGACACAGGCGGTTTGAACGTCGGTCGAGAGCGTGGATCGAGGGTGTTTGAGTCGAGAGATCATGGCAGAACAGAAATCTGATAGACGTTCACAGACGCTCCTGCACTCGATCATCCTACCCACCATTGGCTCCAGTTTGGCCGTCGCCTATGCGACCGGCCGCTGGGGCCTGAGCGCGGTCGCCACCGGCCTGGCGATAACGGGCGGGCTGGCCCTCTCCTGGCGACTGGACCGCGCGCTTATCCAGCCGCGATTAAAGCGCGTGACCCGGGATTGGATGCGGTTAGGACTGGAGATAACATTCTCGCTGCTGGGGCACGTCGTAGGCGCATTCATACCCCTGTTCGCCTGCAGTCGTATCTTTGATTTCGTGATCGAGGGCGCTACAGCCTGGATCGTCATCGGTGGCATCGTGGTTGGGTTTCCCATCGTACACGGCACCGAGACCACCTTGCGCTACTATCGCCAGTTGAAGGCAAAAGAACGGCTGGAGGAGCAACTGCGGGTGCTGGCGAACCAGGCGGAGCTGAAGGCACTCAAGGCGCAGATCAATCCTCATTTCCTCTTTAACACGCTCAACACCATCGCCCAACTGACCCACACCGACCCCGCGCTGGCCGAGGCGACCATCGAACAACTGGCCCAGATGTTTCGCTACGTGCTGGCGGGCAGCGAGCGGGGGCTGACGCCGCTGGAGGAGGAATTGGCCTTTGTGGACAGTTATCTCAAGATTGAGCAGGCCCGCTTTGGCGAGCGGCTGCGCGTCACCCGCGAGATCGCCCCTGAGACACTATCCGCGGCCGTGCCCAGCCTGATCCTCCAACCGCTGGTGGAGAACGCAGTCCGGCACGGCCAGGGGGCCGACGGCAGCATAGACCTGGCTATCCGCGCCCAACGACGCGGCGACGAGGTAGTGATCGCTATCGCCGACCTGGGGCCGGGAATACCCTCAAGCTACGTGGTGGATGCGAGCCGAGGCGTCGGCCTGCGCAACGTGGCCGAGCGGCTGCGCAAAACCTACGGCGAAGAGCACGCTTTGGAGATTGCGGCCAATGACCCCCACGGCACAGTCGTCACCGTGAGAATCCCGGCGGGAGAACGGGTATGAACAGAATAGAGAAGCCACCGCCAGCCTGGATCCCCCCGACATTGCTGGTGGTGTTGGTGGCGACGAATGCACTCTTTCTCGCTCTACTGCGGGCCGGCGGGCCATTCATCGGCACGGTGCTCTATGCAGTTCTACTATACCGCTGGCAGCGGCGCGATTACCGGGCAGCAGCGATAGGGGGACTCGCTGGGCTGGGGGTGCACATCGTGGAAGTGGCAACTGTGGGCTGGTCGGACTATCCGGCCCTGATGGCGCTCAACCTGACCCTGCCGGCGGCATTGGTTCCAATAGCATGGTTAGTGTGCCGTCAAGCACAGCAAGCGGATGATGAACGAGTGAGGTAAAGCAGCGCCAATGCGCACACTGATCGTAGACGACGAAGCTCCCGCGCGGGAGAGGCTCAAGCGGCTTCTCGCCAACCTCGAAAAAGTGGATTTAATCGGCGAGGCCGGGGACGGCATCCAGGCAGTGGAGATGATCGAAAGAGAGAAACCCGACCTGGTGCTTCTCGACATCCAAATGCCGGGCCTGGACGGCTTTGGCGTCGTCGAGGCGCTGGATGATCCGCCGCCCGTCATCTTTGTCACCGCCTACGACGAGTACGCCATCCGCGCCTTTGAGGTCAACGCGCTCGATTACCTGCTCAAACCCTTCAGCCGGGAGCGGCTGGAGCAGGCCATCCAACGCGCCCAGGAGGCGCTGGCCGCAGGGCAAGATTTCGCCGCGCGGCTCGCTCCGCTGCTGGAAAGCCTGTCCCCCCAGGGTCACTATCTGGCCCGCCTGGCGGTGCGCGACCGCGGCCGCATCCGCGTGCTGGACGCGGACGAGGTTGACTGGATCGGCGTCGAGAACGAGCAGGTAATTGTGCACGTTGGGGAGCGAGTTTACCCCATCCGCCGCACGCTGACCGAACTGGAAGCACGGCTCGACCCAGCCTGCTTCTTCCGCGCCCACCGCTCCGCCATCGTCAACCTGGGCCGAGTGAAGGAAATCGTCCCCTGGTTCAAGGGCAGCCACAAACTGCGGTTGACCACCGACGCGGAGGTTGACCTGAGCCGGGCACAGGCGCGGACATTGCGTAAAATCCTAGAGTGGTAGGAGGAACAATGAATTTTCACGACCAACACGCTATCGTCACCGGCGGCTCCAGTGGCATCGGTCGGGCCACGGCCCGCCTGCTGACCCGGCGCGGGGCCCACGTATCCATCGTCGCTCGCCGCCAGGAGCCGCTGAACGAGACGCTGGCCGAACTGGAGCCGCTGCGAGAAAGCCAATCCCAACGCCTGCGGGCTTACTCCGCCGACCTGACCGATTGGGAACAGACCCAGCAGGCCATCACCGCTCTCACCGCCGGCGGCCTTCCGCCCGACATCCTGGTCAACTCGGCCGGCGTCACCCACCCCGGCTACTTTGAGGAGTTGTCGCTCGACATCTTTCATGCTATGATGGACGTTGACTTTTTCGGCACGCTGCACCCCATCAAGGCCGTTCTGCCGGCGATGATGGAGCGGCGCAGCGGGCACATCGTCAACATCTCGTCGCTGGCCGGGTTCCTAGGAGTTTTCGGGTACACTGCCTACAGCGCGGCCAAGTTCGCCGTGCGCGGTTTTTCGGACACGCTGCGCACAGAATTGAAGCCCTACGGCATCCGCGTCTCTGTCGTCTTTCCGCCCGATACCGACACCCCCATGCTCCACTACGAAGACCAACTCAAGCCCCTCGAGACGCGCCGCATCGCGGGGGCTGCCAAGACGCTCACCGCCGACCAGGTGGCCCAGGCCATCGTGCGCGGCATTGAGCGGCGACGAGTCTACATCCTGCCGGGCTTTGACGCATGGCTCTACTCCCTGCTCTTGAACGGCTTTGTAGCTTTCTCCCGCTGGTATTTTGACCACATCGTCGCTCAAGTGCGCCGGGAACGCGGCGTCTAGCACCACCTTTGACCAGGGTAATTGAATCACATGACCGGGATGGAACCACAGATGAACGCTGATGAATTTGACTAACCATGCAATAGCATCTGCGTGAATCTGCGTCCATCGGCGGTTTCAGTTATGCCTTTCAAATGTGCGTTCAAACCTGATGCTAATAATCGGGAAAGGATGAACAAGCATCGCAGCCTCGTCAAGCCGGTTGCAATCGGGCTACTGGCCTGCGTGGCGTGCGCCGGGTTGGCGCTGCTCGCCATCAACCTGGCGCCGCACCTGCTACCCGCCCTCCTGGGCCTGACGCACGTAGGCGACCTGGCGAGCGCGCTGCCCTCCTCTCCCACCCCACTCGTCTCCGCCGGCGCCCCCCTCGATCACGTCGAACTGCTCCTCCCACCCTACCTGCCGCAACCTCTCAATCTGACCCCGGCCGACCTGGGGGATGGAGAAATCACCGCGGACGCGACCACCTCAGGCTCCAGCGTCTACCGGCTCACCCTGGACGAGGCCGCCCTCAACGCGCTTCTGCACCGCCACTTTCTCCCCGACGACACTGGCGGCGACCGCTACCGCGACCTGTGGGTTGATCTCCAACCCGGCGGACTGATCCTCCACGCCGACGTCAACCTGGGTCTGAGCTGGCAGCGGATGGGCCTGCTGCTGCTCCAGGAGGGCGAAATCTCCCTGACCCCTATCGGACTGGTGCTGGGCGAGGAGCTTTACACCCTGCCCGACGAGGGCTTTCTGGCCCAGGCGATCCCGCGCGTCCAATCCACCACCGAGCGGGCACTGGAGGCGCTGACTCTGGTGGGGCCGTTGCCCGGAGAGGCTCGCGTCTCCCAGGCGCGCTTCCACGCCGACCGGCTAGAGATTCTGGCCCAGGCCACCTACACCGTCCCGCCGCCGCCGGATACCGGCTGGCAGCCGCTGGAGCCGGGCGTCGAGCTGCGCGAGATGGACATCGCCACGGGGAACGTCTTGGAGAGGACCGTCATCGTGCGACTAGACCCCGCACTGGTGCGCTTCCGCGTGCGCTACGAACCCGACAACCCGCGCCCGCTATCCGCCTGGGCGGCCGGGCTGCGAGCACTGCTGATCGTCAACGCTGGCTACTTTACCCCGGAAGGAGAGGCCACCGCACTGCTCGTCAGCGGTGGGCGGCCGGCGGGCACGCCCCTGGGAGAGTTTGCCGGAATGTTCGCCGTCACCGCCTACGGGCAGGCGAGCGTGCGCTGGCTGCAGGAGTGGCCCTACGACCCCACGGAGGGACTGGTCGAGGGGGTGCAATCCTTCCCCGTGCTGGTCAAACCGGGCGGCGTGATGGGCTTTCCCACCGACGGTGACGAAGGAACCCCCGCCCGCCGCACCGTCGTGGCCCAGGACAACGACGGGCGTATCCTGATCGTCGTCGCCCCACGAGGCTACCTCAGCCTGCACGAGTTGGCCGTCTTTCTGGCTGACTCCGATCTGGGGATAGACACCGCCCTCAACCTGGACGGCGGCGGCTCCACCGGTCTGTGGCTGAGCTCGGGCGAGACCAGTGTCAAGATAGATTCCAGGACGCCCATCCCCTCCGTCATCGTCGTCGAAAAGTAGGGCGAATTGCCCCACGTTTGCCTCACTCGCGAATTGGTATCAGGCACAGGCGGCCTTTGTACTTGACTGCCCTATCCTTATGATGTAAACTGAGTTCATTGAATCAATCGTTACACAAAAGGGCTCGCGAGTATGACAACCTCAAACCAGACAGTTGCAGAGCAGAGAGACTATAATGTTCTCACAGTCAAAGATGCACGTGACATAGCCGCAATTTGGCTAGAGAATATAGAGCTAGAGGAAGCCATAGCCTTTGGCTTGCCAGAAATTGACGATAGATATCACGTATGGCGAGTTCCGCTCGTTGGCAAAAATCAGCACGGACGAGTCGGTGAGATCGTGATTGATGCACAAACCTCGTTAATCTGTGAAAACAAGACGACTTCGAAAGAGGTCCTCGAAGAACGTCTTTTGAGAAAAAGGGAACGTAAGAAAAAAAGAAAGAATAATGAGCAATACAAAGTTTCGGCTTTGAGAAATACGATTGCTTGTGGGGATGCCGAGGATATCCTGCAACAACTTCCAGAAGAATCTATTGATCTCGTTTTTACGTCACCGCCATATTATAACGCAAGACCTGAATACACAGAATATATCACTTACGAAGAATATCTCCTCAAGATACGCAAGGTGATTCAGCTTTGTCATCGGGTGCTAAATGAGGGGCGATTCTTTGTGATGAATGTCTCGCCTGTTTTGATACGTCGTGCGAGCAGAAACGAGTCGTCGAAAAGAATAGCCGTTCCATTTGACATTCACAGATTGTTCATCGAAGAAGGATTCGACTTTATTGACGACATAATTTGGGAAAAGCCTGAAGGGGCAGGTTGGGCAACCGGACGAGGCCGCAGATTTGCAGCCGATAGAACCCCCCTTCAGTACAAAGCTGTTCCTGTGACCGAATACGTTCTCGTATATCGCAAACACACCGATCGCTTGATAGATTGGAACATCTGGGCGCATCCCAAACAGGAATTGGTACAAGCATCGAGAATCGCTGACGGGTACGAGACAACCAATATCTGGCGTATCAAGCCGGCCCATGATACGAAACATCCGGCCGTGTTTCCTAAAGAACTGGCGACGAAAGTTATCGCTTACTACTCCTTTGTAGACAATGTTGTTCTCGACCCATTTGCCGGTATAGGTACTGTTGGGCAAGCTGCAACAAAGCTCGACAGGCGCTTCGTGCTGATCGAGATAAATCCAGAGTATGCGCGAGAAATCTGCCAACGAGCAAAAAAGTGGTTGGGCAAGAAAAAGGTACAGGATGTTTTTCTCATTGACTGCCCTCCGATTTCTGTTGACGATATGCTGTTGTGAACTCGAAGCAGGACACAGAGGGAGTATGCAATGGAACAATCACCTCCTCACGAGGTCGCCTCTCTAACGGCACTTATGAGCGCAGGTTCGCTCGATCTGCTCGACACCAATGGCCCTGAATTGATCAGAATAATGGGCATGGAAACTGTCAGAACTGTAGTGTTGGATATTCTGTCTGGCAAGAACCTGCGGGATTCAACCGAAATGCCGATCTATGTGGTATATGGCGACTATTATCATAGTTGACCGTATTGGACGGGGGTAGCGGGATCAAGGACTTGGCTCGTAAACTGGACAGTAACATCGTTCAAATGAGCATGACATACTGGCCTCAAGAAGTAGCCCAGATACTCAATCACAAGGTGGGGTTTGAACACCAACTGGTAAACATGCCCCGTTCCGAAATCGGTGACTATCTGAACGCGGCGATGAAAAGCGTTCCCCTGGCAGACTATTTGCCTTGAACCAGTTATGCGGGACGGCCACCCAACCACTGTGGCAGTAGTGCGACGGTTCAACTCGCAACCCACGTCCTTGATGGAAGGAGGTGCACTATGCAGATCGCCAAGGTCCAAGTCACACCGGTCGAACTGAACTTGCGGCTGCCGTACCGAACGGCCTACCATCCGGCCATTGACCGCGTGACGGTGGTGTTCGTGCGCGTCGAGACCCGCCAGGGACAGATCGCCTGGGGCTGCGCCGCCTTCGACCAGGCCCTCACCGGCGAAACGCTGGAGGATGTGGTGCGGGCCTGCCGGGCCTGCGCCGACTGCGCCCGCGACCTCAACCCGCTCAACACCGAGTACGCCCTGGAGGAGCTGGCCCACTGCACCGAGGGCGTTCCTTCGGCGCTGTGCGCGTTCGACCTCGCTTTCCACGACCTCTTGAGCCTGGCCGCCGGGCTGCCCCTCCATCGCCTGCTGGGCGGCTACCGGAGCCGCATCCAGACCTCCGTCACCATCGGCATCGCGCCGGTCAAGGAGAGCGTCGAACTGGCCCGCGACCGCGCCCGCCAGGGTTTCCGCATGCTCAAGATCAAGGGCGGCCTCGATCCCCAGGAAGACGTACACCGGGTGCAGGCCATCCACAAAGCCCTGCCCAACTTTGTCCTGCGCCTGGACGCCGACCAGGGGTACACCGTCCGGCAGGCGTTGGACGTAGCCCGCGCCCTGGAGGGAAAGGTGGAGATGTTGGAGCAGCCCGTCCCCGCCGACGACCTGGACGGGCTGCACGAGGTCACCAGGCACAGCCCGGTACCCATCCTGGCCGACGAGAGCGTGCTAGGGCCGGCCTCGGCGCTAGAGATCGCCTCGCGCAAGGCCGCCGACGGGGTGAGCATCAAACTGGCGACATGTGGAGGGTTGCGCTGCGCCCGCCAGGTGGACACCATCGCCCGCGCGGCCCGCATGTCCACGATGGTCAGCTGCGTCAACGAACCGGCGCTGCTCACCGCCGCCGGGTTGAGCTTTGCCCTTAGCAGCCCCAACGTCCGCTACGGCGATCTGGATGGGTATTTCGACCTGACCAACGACCCCACAGTGCCCGGTTTTCGCCTGGAGGAAGGCTGGCTCATCGCCAGCGACATACCCGGTCTGGGCTGCACCGTTGCCCTGTAGGAGTTGGGGTTCAGCGTCCCAGCACGCGCCGGGCGATGACCAGCCGCTGGATCTGGTTGGTGCCCTCGCCGATCTGGCACAATCGCTGGTCGCGGTACATGCGCTCGACCTCGTATTCCCGCACGTAGCCGTAGCCACCGTGGATCTGAATCGCCTGGTGGCAGACCCGCTCCGCCATTTCGGTGGCAAAGAGCTTGGCCATCGCCGCCTCCTGGGTGAAGCGCTCGCCCCGCTCGCGGAGCCAGGCGGCGCGGTTGACCAGTAAACGGGCGGCCTCGATCTCGGTCGCCATATCGGCGATCATCCACTGAATAGCCTGGAACTTGGCGATGGGCTGCCCGAACTGCTCCCGCTCACGGGCGTATGCGACGGCCCTCTCGAACGCACCCTGCGCCAGCCCCACCGCCATCGCCGCGATAGCGACTCGCCCGGCATCCAGTGTGGTCAGGAACTGCTTAAAGCCCTCGTTCTCCCGGCCCACCAGGTTTTCCGCCGGGACGCGGCAGTTCTCGAAGAAAAGCTCCGACGTGACCGAGCCTTTCAGCCCCATCTTTTTCTCGTCCCGCCCCGCCTCAAAGCCCGGCGTCCCTCTCTCGACTATGAAGGCGCTGATGCCCCGCGTGCCCGCCTCGAGATCGGTCTTGGCGGTGACTATGACAAAGTCGGCGATGGAGCCATTGGTGATGAATATCTTTTGCCCCGTGATGACCCACTCGCCCGTCTCCTCGTCGCGGACGGCGCGGGTGCGGGTGGCCCCGGCGTCGGAGCCGGCCTGCGGCTCGGTCAGGCCAAAGGCGCCGATCTTGGCTCCGCGTGCCGCCGGCGCCAGATATTTCCGCTTCTGCTCATCGCTGCCAAAGAGATAGACCGGCTCGCAAAAGAGCGACGTCTGGGCGTCCAGCGTGATAGCCATTGAGCCGGAGACGCGCGCGATCTCTTCCAGCGCAATGACCAGGCTGGTGTAGCCCAAGCCGGAGCCGCCGTACTCTTCCGGGAAGGGCAGACCGATGATGCCCAGCTCGCCCATACGGCGGAAGAGGTCGTCGGGGAACTCGTCGGTCGCGTCCATCTCCTCGGCGCGGGGCGCGATCTCTTTCTCGGCGAAATCCCGCACCATGCGGCGGATCATTTTATGTTCCTCGGTCGGTTCGAAATCCATTTTCACTTCCTCAAATTCGTTGCGCCACGGTGAGACGCACTCGACAAGTGCATCTCACCTCTCTGCTGCTACTCCACCAGGTTAAAGTAAATGTCCGTCGGCTTGAGCTTGGCATTGCGCAAGAATCGCCCCCGCACCTTCTTGCCGATCCAGTGGACGCCGGCCTCGTAGGGATCAACCCCGACCAACCGCCCCAGGAACAAGGTGTCGCACTCCTCGAACTCGACCTGGATCAACACGTAGGGGCACTGGGGCAGGAACTCTTCCGAGCCAAAGTGACAGACGGTGAAAGCGTGAATCTGCCCCTGTGGTTCGATCTCCACCCACTCCGTCTCGCGGCCGGTGTACATATCGTGGCCGCGCGGGGTGGCGTAGGTGTACCCCGTCTCCGGCTCGCGGGAGACGATGAAACGCCTGTTGGTCAACGCGGCGAAGAAGGGCGAGTCCATGCCATACGAGTAGTTGTACTCGATATAGTAGGGCTGTTTGATGACAATGGGCGCCATATCTTTCAATGACGAAAGATCTTTGCCCTGGGGAAAGGGCAAGTTGAAAACGACAGTCCCCTCCAGATTCTCTTCCATTTGCTTGGGAAATTCTTTGTCAGACATTTCTATTCCTCCCGCTCCAAGATACTGACCGTGACGTAGGTGCCGGTGCCGGCGTGGGAGTGGATCACGCCTCGCCTGGCGTCTGGCACCTGGAGCATCGAGTCGCCAAAGTGCTTCTCGATAGTGTGCTGCAACTGCCAGATAGCAAAGACCGCTTGCATCAATCCCGTCGCACCGACGGGATGACCGCAGGCGATCAGCCCGCCGGAAGGGTTGACCGGGCAAGCTGGCTCCTCGGGCAAGTCCAGTCCATAGTCGAGGGCCGGCATAAACGCCTTGCCGCTGGCGGCGAAGGAGCCACCCTCACCGTACCGGCAGAGACCCATATCCTCGTAGGTCTGAATTTCCGACGAGGTATAAGCGTCGTGCAGTTCGATGAAATCAATCTCTTCGAGAGGATCGGTGATGCCGGCATTCTCGTACGCTTCTTTGCTGCCCATGCGCCCGGCGCGGAAAGAGTGGATACCGGGGTAACGGAACCCGTGATTCCACAGCTCCTTATAGTAGACGCGGGAGTCATCGTCCATTTCATTGGGCAAGGCATTGTACTTGTAAAAATCCTCGTAGGACTGATGGGGGCGGTCGGCCATACGCATGGCGTCGGTGCCCCTTCCAATGCCGGAAATCAGGACACGAGAAAGGCTCTTGCCGGCGGCCTTCTCCAGTTTGGTCAGCCCGTCCTCGGAGCAGAGCACGGTGCAAGCCGCGCCGTCGCTCATCACGCAAATGTCGAGACGGGTCAGCGGCCAGGCCACCATCGGCGCCGACCGCACGTCCTCGACGGTCAGCCGTCTGCGTTTCTGGGCGTATGGGTTATGGTAGGCGTTGGCGTGGTTCTTGACAGAGACGTGGGCCAGTTGCTCTACGGTGGTGCCGAACTCGGCCATGTGCCGGGTGACCATCATGGCATAGTAGCCAGAGTAAAAGCCACCGACGGGGTAGTCGAACGAAACGTCAGAGGCCAGGGCGATAAACTCGTTTCCCTTCCAGGTCTCGACGTGGCTCATCTGCTCGAAACCATAGCAGAGAACGACGTCGGCGTAGCCGGAGGCGACGGCTTTCCAGCCCTCCTGGAAGCAGATGCCGCCGGTGGCCCCACCGCCCTCGACACGGTGAGAAGGTTTGGGAAGCATGCCAATATAATCCTGGGCTATGATGGCGGCCATCAGTTGACGCTCAAAGTGGTCAGAAAAGTACGAGGCTACTGTGGCGTCTGTCAATTCCCAGAACTTGGGGTGTTCGATCCCCAGATCGGACAATGTATAGTCGTAGGCCTCCTTGACCAGGGCAGGGAAGACCTTGTCGGGTCGGGCCTTGGCAAACTTGGAGACCCCACCCGAAACAGCGTATACGGGTCGCATAGAGAATACCTCCTTGGAGTGATTCGTATTGTGTAATCGCGAGAAACAAGGGTAGTTATCGGTTGCTTGTCAGTTGGCCGGTATCACCTCCTGGTATCATAGATTCTATGAGTGGTCTACATTATCCCCCACGCGAATACAATATCTTCTCAACGAGATGGAGAATTGCGTGTTAGTACGGGATTTCTAGCCTGTCCACACGGCTAAACTCGGCCGGACTGCAACAGCCCGTGTAGTGTTCCGCCCAATCTAAAATTGCCAAAGCAGTTACGTATAATCTCAAATGCCTGACATTAGTAGTATGCCACAGTTGTCAGAAAAGTGCAAAATGCCAAATGATAAGGACGTGTTTCATTTCAGTAGAGACCCTAGACCTCGGAGGTCTCCGCCGAGCTTGTGCTCGCCCAAAACCGCCGATTTGGACAGTTTTTGAGCCTGAGAACGCATCTCATTAGCCTCCGAGGTCTTACCCAACCCATTTGAAACACACCCACCAGCCCCACGGGTTTCACTGTTTTTTCCTTCGAGCATCTTCCGGTACACCATCACTGTCTGCGCAGCGATCTGTTCCTGGGTAAAGTTGGCCAATACCCGCTCACGTCCACGCCGAGACAGGCTTTCCCACAGATCAACGTCGCGCCTCAGTCGTACCAGCCGCTCGTGCAGCGCCCCCACGTCCCCTTCTGGAAATATCAAGCCAGCGTCTCCAACCACCTGGGGTATCTCGCCGCAATCGGAACCGATCACCGGTACGCCACAGGCCATGGCCTCGATCAGTACCCGCCCGAATTGCTCAACCCAGTTGGCCTGAGAACGCGAGGGGAGTACTAGAGCATCCAACCCCCGGTAGAAGGCCGGCAGGCGCAAGGAATAGATCCATTCTTCAAAGATGACCCGGTCACTCAATCCCATACGGCGAGTTAACTCTTCCAGACAGCCTCGCTCCGCCCCCTCTCCCAAGACAACCAGTCGCCACGAGCCTTCCATTCCGGCTACTGCTTCTATCAATAGATCCACTCCCTTCTCCGGCACCAACCTTCCCACGTACCCAATGACAAAGCCACGCGACAGGTCGCGTCGCGCTGGGTTTGGAGAAAAGACGTCGGGGTCCACGCCAAACTGGGGAATGGTGACCAGCGGGCCGGCGTAGCCCTTCTCGCGCCAGACCGTCGCTGCCCCCACGCTGCCCGCAATGGCATAATCGGCGTGGCGCAGATTGTAGCGTTCGATGAGCCGGAAGGGAAGCGGATAGCGACGGTTTAGATTCTGCCAAGTGAACCACACTGTGGACACCCCAAACTTCTTGGCCAGCCGCAGCGCGTGGAAGGTGGCGAAATTATAAGGTTCTTCGTCTATGTGTACGATGTCAGGAGCAAAGGCGCGCAGCCGTCGCCCTAGGCGAGGGTAAAAGTGCAAGTGGAAATTACCGTTGAACGCGATAGGCTCAATGATTAGTTCGTAGCCGTCGGTGTGGGCGCGCTCCAGTCGGATCAGGCGGCCCCCGTCGCGCCACGAGGGCGGCACGACCGCCATCAACTCAATATCTGGGAAGCGAGCGATTTCCTCCAGCTTGCGCTGGTAGGCACCCACTATGCAAGCCTTGGAGAGCATCAAGATGCGCATATAACTCTATTACGTGTATTAGGCAAAGGTTTGACAAGCACTTGCATTGTGCTATAATTTCCGCGCTTTGGCAAGTTTGGCAAGGGGTGAGGTTAAACCCGGGCAAGATCGCTACTTCGCGGCCACGACTGGCCGCGAACCATTGTTTAACAGCCTCGTCACTGCCGTGAACCGGAGGAGGGACTCTATGATTAAAAAACGCACACTGGCCGGCATCTTGTTGATGGCCGTGCTCTTGGGAATGGCTCCGGCGTGGGGTATAGCTGCACCGAACCCATCGCGACCCGCGCAAGAAGGAACCGAGTTGTTAAAGAATCCCGGATTCGAGGGAATAACGTGCGCCCCTGGTTCGGAACCGGGATGGTGTCTCGATAACTGGTCCAATAGCGCCAACTTTGATGGCAGCATCCACGACAACATCTTTACCCCCCAGGGGTGGGTCTCGTGGTGGCGCAAAGGGGGCGACTATGGTCAGCCAGAAGTCAAGACTATTCCCAATGTAGCTCCATTCACCGGCGAACTGCCTCGCATTCGCAGCGGCAATTACGCGGTGCTTTTCTTTACCTTTTACCGGCTCCAGGACACCGGCCTTTACCAGGTCGTGACCGGCCTGGAACCGAATTCGACGGTGCAACTCTCGGCCTACGCCCACGGGTGGAGCTGCAACTCGGATGACCCAATGGGGTACACGTGTGACGATCCGTGGAATCAGGTCTTTCAGGTCGGCATTGACCCCAACGGCGGCACAGACCCGTTCTCACCGGCCATTGCCTGGAGCGTGGAAAAACGATCGCCCGACCACTATAGCTTGATTGGGCCGGCCAGCGCCCAGGTGGGCGCCGGAGGGAGCGTGACCGTCTTTTTGCGCTCCAAGACCAAGTGGGCCTACAAGTACCAGGACGCTTACTGGGACGACGCCAGTTTGGTGATGACTTCTCCGGGCACGCCGCCGACGGATACCCCACTGCCCCCGCCGCCAACCCCCACTTATGGCCCTTCACCCATGCCACGCGCAACTCCAACTCCCCGCCCCGATGGCGCCGTCGTTCACGTCGTCGAATCTGGCGATACCCTGTTTGGCATCGCCCTGATGTACGGCGTGGAGACGGACCAGCTACGTCAGCTCAACGCCGGCTCCCTCGGCCCCAACGATTTGATCAACGTGGGCCAGGCAATAGTGATCTCTATACCCAGCGAGTCGCCGACTCCCTCGCCACTGCCCGCGCCTCCCACAGTTGAGCCTACGGCCGCGCCGGGCAGCCCTGAAGAAGCAAATGAAGGCGCTTCCATTTGCGTGCTGGCCTACCACGACCGCAACGGCGATACGTTCCGGGACGAGGCGACCGAGGAGCTTTTGCCCAACGCCGAGTTCACCATCGCCAACGCCAGCGGTATAGTAGATCGCTACACCTCCAACGGCGTCAACGAACCTCACTGCTTCACGGGTTTGACCCCTGGGGCTTATCGAGTGATCCAGACCGCGCCTGCCGGCTACGCGTCCAGTGGCCCGGCCGAGTACAACGTGGGCTTGCCGGAGGGAACCAGCCTCGATTTTCAGTTCGGCAATGCGCGGAGCGAGAATCCAGAGAGCCCCGGCGAGGCCGTCGAACCCACCCAGGAGAACGAGTCTCCCGGCGAACCTGGGAACGAGACAGCCGTCGGTCGCATCTTTAGAACCGTCGCCAAAGTCAGCGGCATACTGGTCTTGCTCCTGGCCGGAGGAATAGCCGTGCTCTATTTCCTCAACCGGCGCAGGATGTAGATGGCGCTAACACAGTAATTCCCTTTTTGAAGCCGCACCGCCGTAAAACAGACGGTGCTGGCTAGTTTTTTCCTAGCATCGGCTCTTTTAGGCCGATGCACCCAAGCTAGAATTACCAAAACGGGAATTGCTGGCGCTAACACCACCTTTGACCAGGGTAATTGAACCACATAACTGGAATGGAACCGCAGATGAACACAGATGAACGCTGATGAATTTGACTAACCATGCAATAGCATCTGTGTGAATCTGCGTCCATCGGCGGTTTCAGTTACGACTTTCAAATGTGCGTTCAAACCTGGTTTCTTTACCCGCTCAATACGCGTTCGGTGACTTTAAGAGATTGAATAACGTGCGGATCAGTATCTTGATGTCCAGAAGCAATCCCCAGTTCTCAATGTACCACAGATCGTACTTGGTCCTCTCGGCTATGGAGGTATCTCCGCGCAGCCCATTTATCTGCGCCCAACCCGTCATACCGGCCTTTTCCCAGTGACGGTCCATATAGCGGGGGATGGAACGTCGAAACTGGTTGACATAGACGGGGCGTTCAGGCCGCGGTCCCACCAAGCTCATCTCCCCCACCAGTACGTTGACCAGTTGCGGCAGTTCATCCACGTTGATGTGACGGATGATGCGCCCCAGCCGGGTGACGCGCGGGTCCCCGTCTACCGTCCAACCGGGGCCGTGGCTCTCCGCGTCCTGGCGCATAGAGCGAAACTTGAGCATCTTGAAGACGCGGGCGTCTAGCCCCATCCGCTCTTGGGCATAGAACACCGGCCCCCGCGAGTCCAGCTTGACCAGCACCGCCATCAGCATCATCAGCGGCGAGAGCAGGATCAGCAAACAGGCCGCCCCGACGATGTCCATCAACCGCTTGGCGGTACGCTTCCACCCGCGCAACGCGATGTCGCGCACAGTCAGCAACGGCAGCCCGCCCAGATCGCCAATGCTCACCTGACTGGCCATGATTTGAAACACGTCGGGGAAAACTTTGATCGCCACCTTACCCCGCTCACATTCCGAAATCAGCGTCAGAATTTCCTGGTGCGTCGCCTCTGGCAAGGCGATGATGACCTCGTCAATGTGGTGCTCGTTGATGAGAGGAGCCAGGTCGCCGGCATGCCCCAGGATTTGAGCGCCTAGCGGCATACCGTTCTGTCCATTGACGTCCACGTATCCGATCACCTGATACCCTATACTGGGATTCGATTGGATCTTCTGAAAGATCATACTCCCCACGTCACCGGTGCCTACTATGAGCGCCCTGGTGAGTCCCCAGCCATGCCTACGCAGATTAGCTCGAACGTAAGCGTGCGCCAAGCGACCGATGGTGATGAGCAGGATGGTAAGCGCCCATCCATAAACGATCATTCCCCGTGAATAATCCAGCTCTAGGGGACTGTTCTTGAAAACCAGCGAGGAAACCGCCACCCCTATCAACGTACCAACCGTGCCAGAGCCGAAAATGGAATAGAACTCGTCAATGCGCGACGGCATACGGACCAGGCGATACAGGCGAGAAAAGGCAAACACTGTCAAAATGGACAGAATGTGCGCCAGGACAATACTGATGTAATCGAAGAAACCCCCGATATTCTGGGCCTCGTTTGGCAAGGGAATCCACCGGCGCAGCCAATAGGCCAGGGAAAAAGCGATCCCGGCCATAACCGCGTCGGTCAGGGCCAACGTCAGCACAAAGATCAACTGGGTTTGCGTCTTTGATCTCACGCCTCGACCTCCGATCCACGTCCGGCGAGAATCCACCGCAACCGCTCGATCCTCTGTCGCAGCGAAACTAGGCCGACGATCAGCGCGTGAACCAACCACGGAGTGTGTGCGGCATAGTGCTTGCGGTAGAAAATGTCCATCGATCGATAGAACTCGACCTGGGCGCGCGGGCTGTGGCGGCTGGCCGCCCGCTTGACGTGTAGCACCGTCGCGGCCGGGTTATAATAGACCTTCCATCCGTTTGCCTTGATGCGAAAAGCCCAGTCCAGGTCTTCGCCGTACATAAAGAACTGCTCGTCCATCAAGCCCGCCTGAGCGATAGCTTCTCCCCGCACCAGCATGAACGCCCCCACGACGGAATCCACCTCGGCGACCCGGTCGGGGTCGAGATAGGTCAGGTTATAGCGCCCAAAGCGGCGACTGTGTGGGAAGAGGCGCGAGAGACCCACCATCCGATACATAGAGACCTCGGGCGTGGGGAACGAGCGCCGGCAGGCCAGGTCGAGCGAGCCGTCGGGGAGCACCAGTTTGGGGCCGGCAATGCCGACCTCTGGGCGCTCGGCCATAAAATCCAGCATCCGCGCCAGCGCATCCGGCGGCAACTCGGTATCCGCGTTCAAGAGCAGCACGAAACGATGGGTTTGAGAGTGAGGCAGGCCAAAGATCCTCAGCCCCTGATTGTTGGCGCTGGGGTAGCCCACGTTTTCCACGTTGGCGATCAGTTGCGCTTGGGGGAACTCGGCGGCGACCATCTCGGCGCTGCCGTCGGGCGAAGCATTATCTACGACGCAGACCTCGTAAGCGAAATCACCCTCGCTAGCGTACACCGTGCGCAGGCAGGTTCGCAGCAGATCACGGGTGTTGTAGCTGACAATAACGATTCCTAGATCAAGCATCATCTGTGGTCGGGACGCCTCACGGGGAGCCGCGCCATTCTAACACAAAGGCACAGGTTGGTCAAACGACGACTCACTCGGTGCGGGGCAGATGGCTCTCCACCCACGCCTCCACCGCCGCCAGCACCTGCTCCTTGCCGACGTCGTTGAAAACCTCGTGAAAGTAACCCTCGTAGACCTGCCGCTCCTTATCACTGAGCGTCATACTCTCGTAAAAGACACGGCTGCCCTCGGGCGGAACCAACCGGTCGGCGCTGCCGTGTACGATCAGGCACGGGACGCGCATCTCGGCCCCGTGTGCATGTGTCCACTCGTAGGCCGCGGTGAGCTCGGTGCTCAGGCGCGGCGTCCCCAGGCTGTGCACCAACGGATCGTTGACGTAGGCCTCGACGACGGCCGGGTCGCGCGAGATCGTCGTGGCGTCGAGGCCGGTGTCGAGCGAGAAGCGAGGCATGACTCTCGACAGCACCTTGCTCATCACGACCAAGAATGGAGAGATTCCGGCCTGGGCCAGCAATGGCCCCGACGCGATCACGCCGGTCAATCCCTCCGGGTGATGCAGCGCGTACTCCAGGACGATCAGCCCGCCCATACTGTGTCCCAGCAGGAAGAGGGGACGGCCTGGCTCTTGCTCGCGCACGAGCGCCAGGAAAGCCTTCACGTCCCCGCGAAACTCGCCCCACTCGCCTATATAGCCGCGCGGACCGGGCGAACGACCATGCCCGCGCAGATCAAGAGCGTAGACGGCGTACCCCTGGGGCACGAACCAGTCCACCACGTTGCCGTAACGCCCGCCGTGCTCGCCAAAGCCGTGGACGATGGGCAGCACCGCCCTTGGCTCCCCTTCCGGTCGCCAGCGTTGATAGTAAAGCTCCAGCCCTCCGTAACCATTGAACGCACCTTCGTCGTGTTTCATCCTTTTTTCTCCTGTTCAGGCTCTCGCGCCCAACTCGCATCTTTTGGTAGTCTCCCCCCACTGTGTTGGTGGCTTGGGGATGCCCTGTTTAACCGCCGAGAGCGCCGAGAAGACTCGATAAAATCTCTGCGTGCTCTGCGGTAATAAAAAGCGCCAACACAAAATGGGGAGACTACCCATCTTTTAACCCTGATTATAGCACAATCGCTTCGGGCAGGGAATCCTTGACAGTCCGTTCCCCCTGTGCTATACTTTCCCCACAATCGAATAACTGCTGCGGCAGGGGTGCCCCAAAGCTCGGAGGCCAGGGGCGCAAGAGGGAAAGCCGGTGGTGCGTGCGCTGCACGCAGAGTCCGGCGCTGTCCCGCAACTGTAGGTTGGTCAGATAGTCGGGTAGTCAACTAGTCAAATGACGTGACTACAAGACCACTAGACTATAGGACTGACGAGCCAGAGTACCCGCCTCTGCCAGCGCACACATCAGCCTTCGCGGAAAGGGGGTGTTGCATGAAGGGTTTCCAAGCACCAACGGCCCTTCCCCACGAAACGTGAGGGGGAGGGCTTTTTGATCTGTGCCCTTCTCCTGATTGTCGTGAGGGAGAAGGGTTTTTGTTTCCAACCGATCAACAACACACAACTAGGAGCAAAGAATGTATCGCTACAAATTTGTTTTGAGTATCACGTTAGGCGCCGCGCTCGTTTTAGGCTTGCTGCTGATGATGAATGCCTCATCTATCCCGGCGGAGGCCCAGCCTCTCCCGGCTTTACTGGCGCTTCCTGCGCTTGACCACAGCGACGCCATCAGCGACGCACTGGGCTATTTGCAGACCAAGCAACTCCCCAATGGCGGCATTGAGGGCTGGACCCCCAATGAAGCTGACGATTTCGCTACCATCAAGACAGTTATCTCGGTCGTCGCCGCCCGCCGTCCGGTTAGCTTTCTGACTTCGGTCAGCGGCACCACAACGCTGGATTATTTGGCGACACAGGCCATCACCTACACACACGCTGAAACAGGCACGGGGGAACTCTTCCCCGGACGGGCCGGCATGCTGGCCGTGGCCGTCGTTGCCGGCGATGGAAATCCGTATAGCTTTGGCGGGATGAACATCATCAACGAGTTGACCTCCACTTACCACGCCGCCACCGGCGCCTACAGCACCACCGCTCAGCAGGGCTGGACCAGCGGCGCTGCAAACACGACCAACCAACTGTGGGCCATCCTCGGCCTGGCGGCAGCGCAAGAAACAGTGCCCATCAAGGCCACCGATTTCCTCACCGGCCTGCAGGAGACCGACGGCGGCTGGGGCTGGGGCTCTGGCGGTGACGTGGACACCACGGCACTAGTGTTGCAGGCCCTCATCGCCACTGGCAACGTGGGGCCGGAGCACGCCAAAGTACAGGAGGGACTGGATTTCCTGCGAAATGCCCAGGCCGACTCCGGCGGCTGGGAATCCTGGGGTTCTTTGAGCGCCGACTCGACCGCTGCCGCCATCCAGGCCGCCGTCGCAGCCGGGTATACCCCGGCGACGGAAAGTTGGGCCGCTGCCAACGGTACACCACACGATGCCCTGACCGGCCTCCAGGCTGGCGACGGTAGTTTTGGCGGCAATGCGCTGGGCACCGCCCACGCCATCGCCGGGCTGGCCGAAGCGCCGCTGCCCGTCTTGGGGCGGACGCAGCGGGCCAACCGCGCCCTCACCTGGATGAACGAACAACAGAGCGGCGACGGCTCCTGGCCCACCTTCTTCGGGCACCCTGCCGGCCCGACCTGTGACGCCGTGCTGGCCTATGCAGCCGCCGGCTTCGACCCCGCCACAGTGGTAGCCTCCGGCAGCGTCGCCTCAGCGATGGATTATCTCTCCGCCACCGCCTCCTCATTCATCACTGAGAGCGCCGACTCAGCGGGCAAACTGGCCCTGGCAGTCGAGGCGGCCGGCAGTGACGCCTTCAGTTTTGGCGGCGAAAACATCGTCCACGTGCTCACCGATACCTGGTACAGCCCAACGCTGGGTGCTTTCGGCGTCCCCACCAACACCTGGCACCAGGCCTGGGCGATCCTGGGATTGGCGGCGGCCGGCGAGAACGTCCCAATCAGCGCCACCCAGACGCTCACCGGCCTGCAACAGAGTGACGGCGGCTGGAAGTATGACCTATCTCCGGCGTGGTGGAATACCACCGGCCCCGACAACACCGGCCTGGCATTGCAGGCATTGATCGCGGCCGGCGTGCCGACTACTGATACCAGCGTCGTCAGCGGGGTTCTGTTCCTGCAAGACCAGCAGAACGACCAGGGAAGCTGGAGTAGTTGGGGCAGTCCCAGTGCTAACTCTACCGCCTACGCCATGCAGGGACTTTTGGCTGCCGGTGAGGACCTGATGGCTGCCAAGTGGTTGAAGGATGGACACAGTCCCTACAATGCACTGTCTGACCTGCAAAAGTCGGACGGGCCCTTTGTCCAGGGAAGCACCGACGATTTTTTATCTACCCGGCAGGCGGTGCCGGCGCTGCTGGGAGTTTACTATCCCTTCTCGCAGGCGCTCGTGCCATTCGTCGCCGTCAACCGCGGCCCCGACCCCGACCGTATGGTCACCTGTGCCCCGCGCGCCAGTTGGGGCAACAGCGTGGACGTGATTGTTCCATTTGGCAGCGACCTCGACGGCGATGGAGACGTCGCTCTGGCGTGGCGCACATCGGGCGCCAGCTCGTGGACGACGGGCACGACGGTCCATCGGGCCGACGGCTACTTTACCGCCACACTGCCCATCACGGATCCGGTGCCCCACGAGTTTCAGGCCACTTTTACAGACCCGGATGGTGTCCAGTATAGTCCCGTGATGAGCAGCGCGCTGGAGCCTCACACCGTTTACTTGCCGCTCGTTCTCAGACAGCGATAATTCGTCTCTTCTCAAAAAGTTGGGGGAAAAGTAGGGCGGAATGCCATTCCGCCTTACATTACCCCGGTTCATTGAGATGATACGATAATTCGGCGAGCCTGGTTTCGGCGTGGTCGGAGACCACGCCGAAACCCCCTCGTCCGTGTGGAGGCAACATGAAATACAGAATAGTCACTATTTGCTTGGCGCTGATCCTGCTGCTGGCCCCGGCCGTCGTTGAAACCGGACCGCGGGGAGCGCACGCACAACAGGCCAATCGCGTCGGCCTGGTCGTGGAGCACGGCGACGGCTCCGTCACAACTCGTTGCATCGAGTTCAGCGAGCAAGAGATCAGCGGCTACGACGTGTTGACACGCTCTGGCCTGAACGTCGTGGCGGCCTTTGAATCTGGGATGGGGGCAGCGGTCTGCGCCGTTGGTGGAGAGGGGTGCCCGGCCGAAAGTTGCCTGACCTGCGACGTCCCCAATTACTGGGCCTACTGGCACCTGGATGGTGGAGCCTGGGTCTATTCCCCGATTGGCGTCAGCAGCTACACCGTCCACGATGGCGACGTGGAAGGGTGGCGCTGGGGCGGCGGCGACCCACCGGACGTGATCCAGTTCGACCAGATCTGCGCGCCGGCCCCCTCCCGGCGGCCGCGCACATCCCCACCCCCCCCCCCCGCCCACCGCTCCCCATCCCCCGTCTCCCCACCCCCCCCA
>Ga0180431_10002828_pt1 | contig 22813 bp, 24 predicted proteins | sample SS_ome_11_FD_132459 | JGI IMG/M metagenome (GOLD analysis project Ga0180431, IMG submission 132459) | Hypersaline lake sediment archaeal communities from the Salton Sea, California, USA - SS_1_MS_1 metaG | ecosystem: Environmental > Aquatic > Non-marine Saline and Alkaline > Hypersaline >...
CTGATCCGACAGTTCGAAGTCCGGGACCCGGTCACCGCGTTTCATAGCCGCCACGCTATCGCCGCGAGGGACCGATGAACAGTTCTGCGAGGATATGCCGGTGAATTCAGCCCAGGCCGCCACCACGACGTTGGACGAGTTTCGCGCGCTGGCCGCCGAGCACCGGGTCGTCCCGGTTACCCGGAAGGTTCTCGCCGACAGCGAGACCCCCTTGTCGGCCTACCGCAAGCTCGCCGGAGACCGGCCCGGCACCTTCCTGCTGGAATCGGCCGAGAACGGCAGATCCTGGTCGCGGTGGTCGTTCATCGGTGCCGGGGCCCCGTCGGCGCTGACGGTGCGTGACGGACAGGCGGTCTGGATCGGCGCCACCCCGCAGGGCGCGCCGGACGGAGGTGACCCGCTGGAGGTCCTCAGGGCCACCCTGGCGCTGCTGGCGACCCCGGCACTGCCGGGCATGCCGCCGCTGTCGGGGGGCCTGGTGGGTTTCTTCGCCTATGACTTCGTCCGGCGGCTGGAGCGGTTGCCGGCGTTGGCCGTCGACGACCTCAAGCTGCCCGACATGGTGCTCTTGCTGGCCACCGATTTGGCCGCGGTGGACCACCACGAGGGCACCATCACGCTGATCGCCAACGCCGTGAACTGGAACGGGACCGACGAACATGTCGACGAGGCCTACACGGAGGCCGTCGCCCGGCTGGAGGTGATGACGGCTGCGCTGGCCCAGCCGCTGCGGTCGAGCGTGGCGACCTTCAGCCACCCCGAGCCCCGCTACCGGGCCCAGCGCAGCGCGCAGGAGTACGACGCGATGGTCACCCGCCTGGTCGAGGAGATCGAGGCCGGCGAGGCGTTCCAGGTGGTGCCCTCGCAGCGCTTCGAGATGGACACCGAGGCAGCCCCGATCGACGTCTACCGGATGCTGCGAGTCGCCAACCCCAGCCCCTACATGTACCTGATGCACATTCCGGGCAACGACGGCCGAACCGCGTTCTCCATCGTGGGATCCAGTCCCGAGGCGCTGGTCACGGTCCAGGACGGCCGGGCGACGACGCACCCGATCGCCGGCACCAGGTGGCGGGGGCGCACTGAGGATGAGGACCAACTGCTGGAGAAGGATCTACTGGGCGATGAGAAGGAACGCGCCGAACACCTGATGCTGGTCGACCTCGGTCGCAACGATCTTGGGCGGGTGTGTCGGCCGGGGACCGTCCGGGTGGAGGACTACAGCCATATCGAGCGCTACAGCCATGTGATGCATCTGGTGTCGACGGTGACCGGGCGGCTCGCGCGGGGACGCACGGCCCTGGACGCGGTCACCGCCTGCTTCCCGGCGGGCACGCTGTCGGGAGCGCCGAAGGTGCGGGCCATGGAACTCATCGAAGAGGTGGAGAAGACCCGCCGAGGCCTCTACGGCGGGGTGGTCGGCTATCTGGACTTCGCCGGCAACGCCGATTTCGCGATCGCCATCCGCACCGCGCTCATGCGCGACGGCACCGCCTACGTGCAGGCCGGGGGCGGGGTGGTCGCCGACTCCAATGGCCCCTACGAGTTCACCGAGGCGACCAACAAGGCCAGGGCGGTGCTGGCCGCTATCGCCGCCGCCGAGACCCTGGACACGCCGTGATCCGCCTCGCCCAGGCGCTTCTGGTGGTCGCCGCGGCAGCGATCTGGGGTGCCTCGCGGCTGCCTTGGGTATCGGTGCGCTCCTTTGACGGCCTCAGCCCCGAGCGGGATTCGGTGCTCAACGGCGCGGCCTGGTCGACCGCCCTGTTGCCGATCGCGGTCCTGTTCCTGGCGGCGGCCCTGGCCGCTCTGGCGGTTCGGGGCTGGGCGCTTCGGATGGTCGCGATCCTTGTCGCGACGGGCTGCCTGGCTTTGGGCTATCTGGGGGTCAGCCTGATGGTGATGCCCGACGTCGGCCCCCGCGGCGCGGATCTGGCCGGGGTGCCGATCGCCTCGCTGGTGGCCAGCCACCGGTATCTGGCAGGGGCCACCGTCACCGCGGTGGCGGCCGTGCTGGCGTTGCTGGCCGCCGTGCTGCTGATGCGCTCGGCGGTGATCAACGCTCACCCGTCGACGCGAGCCGATGAGCCGGAAGGACTCCGGCAGTCCGAACGCGGGATGTGGGACGCCCTGGACGACGGCAGGGACCCGACGGTCCAGGACTCCGCGCCGGAATCGGCCCGACCCGACACCGAGGGTCGGTGATCGGGTCCGGCCGACCGGCCGCTACCCTTTCACCGACGTCCAGTGATCGCACCGCAGGAGGGGACCGGGCTGTCATGAACTCGGCGACAGTGCTCGACTCCATCCTCGATGGCGTGCGGGCTGACGTTGCCGCCCGTGAGGCGCGCGTCAGTATGGCCGAGGTCAAGGCGGCCGCCGAGGCCGCACCTGCTCCCCGCGACGTCCTCACCGCACTGCGTGCCCCCGGCATCGGGGTTATCGCCGAGGTCAAACGCGCCAGCCCGTCGCGGGGAGAACTGGCCCCGATCGCCGACCCGGCGGATCTGGCCCGGGCCTACCAGAGCGGCGGCGCCCGGGTGATCAGCGTGCTGACCGAGGAGCGACGCTTCCGCGGCTCGCTGGCCGACCTCGACGCCGTCCGGGCCGCCGTGAGTATCCCGGTGCTGCGCAAGGATTTCATCGTCCGGCCGTATCAGATCCACGAAGCCAGGGCTCACGGCGCGGACATGCTGCTGCTGATCGTCGCGGCCCTCGATCAGCCCGCGCTGGTCTCGATGCTCGACCGGACCGAGTCGCTGGGCATGACCGCACTGGTGGAGGCCCACACCGAGGAGGAGGCCGACCGGGCTCTGCAGGCCGGCGCCAAGGTGATCGGGGTCAACGCCCGCGACCTCAAGACGCTGGCCGTGGACCGGGACTGCTTCGCCCGGATCGCCCCGGGCCTTCCCTCGGATGTGATCAGGGTCGCCGAGTCCGGAGTGCGGGGTCCCGCCGACCTGCTGGCCTACGCGGGGGCCGGTGCCGACGCGGTCCTGGTCGGGGAGGGGCTGGTCACCAGCGGTGACCCGCGCGGTGCGGTGGCCGATCTGGTGACCGCAGGCGCGCATCCGTCGTGCCCGAAACCGGTACGCTGAACGCGACGGCAAAACGAGTCCCGACCATGGCCGATACCCAGTCCCTGAAGCCCGCTGAACTGCCGCGCACCAGCGCGGCGGTGGCCGAGCCGACGACGCACGATCCCGACGCCCGCGGGCACTTCGGCGTATTCGGCGGACGCTACGTGCCCGAGGCCCTGATGGCGGTGATCGAGGAGGTCACGGCCGCCTACGAGAAGGCCCGAACCGACCAGGCATTCCTCGACGAACTCGACCGGCTGCAGACCCACTACGCCGGGCGCCCCTCACCTCTTTACGAGGCAGTCCGACTGGGCGAGCACGTGGGCGGCGGCGCCCGAATCTTTCTCAAGCGCGAGGACCTCAACCACACCGGCTCGCACAAGATCAACAATGTGCTGGGCCAAGCCCTACTGGCTCGCCAGATGGGCAAGACCAGGGTGATCGCCGAAACCGGCGCCGGGCAGCACGGGGTGGCCACCGCCACTGCCTGCGCGCTGTTGGGGCTGGAATGCGTGATTTACATGGGCGCGGTGGACACTGCGCGCCAGGCGCTCAACGTGGCCCGGATGCGCTTGCTGGGGGCCGAGGTCGTCGCGGTGCAATCCGGGTCCAAGACCCTCAAGGACGCGATCAACGAGGCTTTCCGGGACTGGGTCACCAACGCTGAGCAGACCTACTACTGCTTCGGCACCGCCGCGGGCCCGCACCCCTTCCCGATGATGGTCCGCGACTTCCAGCGGGTGATCGGATTGGAGGCCCGCGCACAGATCCTTGCCCAGGCCGGCCGGCTCCCGGACGCGGTGACCGCCTGCGTCGGCGGGGGTTCCAACGCGATCGGGATCTTCCACGCCTTCATCGACGACCCGCAGGTACGTCTGGTCGGGTACGAGGCCGGGGGAGACGGCGTAGAGACCGGTCGCCACGCCGCGACTTTCAGCGGAGGCTCACCCGGCGCGTTCCAGGGTTCCTACTCCTACCTCATGCAGGACGCCGATGGTCAGACCATCGAGTCCCATTCGATCTCAGCGGGATTGGACTATCCCGGCGTCGGCCCCGAGCATGCCTTCCTGAAGGACATCGGCAGGACCGAGTACCGGCCGATCACCGACACCCAGGCCATGGAGGCTTTCGGTCTGCTGAGCCGGCTGGAGGGGATCATCCCGGCCATCGAGACCGCCCACGCGGTCGCCGGCACTATCGACCTTGGTCGCGAACTCGGCCCGGGATCGGTGATCCTGGTCAATCTCTCCGGGCGCGGCGACAAGGACGTCGAGACCGCCGCGCGCTGGTTCGGGCTCATTGACGACAAGGGACCGGACACGCCATGACCGTCGTGCACAGCCCGCCGGGACGGCTGGGCGCCGTTTTCGACGCCTGCCGCGAGCAGGGCAGGGCCGCGCTGATCGGCTACCTGCCGACCGGCTACCCGGATGTGGCGGCCTCGATCGAGGCGATGGTCGCTCTCAGCGCCGAGTGCGACATCATCGAGGTCGGGGTGCCCTACTCCGACCCGGGCATGGATGGCCCCGTCATCGCGACCGCCACAGATGCCGCCCTGCAGGCCGGCGTGCGGGTAGCCGACAGCCTGCGGGCCGTCGAGGCGATCAGTGCCGCCGGCGGCAACGCGGTTCTCATGACGTACTGGAACCCGGTGCTGCACTACGGTGTCGAGGCGTTCGCCCGGGACCTCGCCGCCGCCGGTGGGTTGGGCATGATCACCCCCGATCTCATACCCGATGAGGCCGGCGACTGGCTGGCCGCCTCGGACCGGCACGATCTTGACCGGATCTTCCTGGTTGCGCCGTCGTCGACACCCGAACGGCTGGCCCGGACAGTGGAGGCCTCCCGCGGATTCGTCTACGCCGCCTCAACCATGGGGGTGACCGGTGCCCGCGACGTGGTGTCGCAGTCCGCACCGCAACTGGTGCGCCGGATCAAGGAGATCTCCGATGTGGCCGTCGGCGTGGGCCTGGGTGTGCGTTCCCGCCAGCAGGCCGCCGAGATCGCACGCTTCGCCGACGGGGTCATCGTCGGCTCCGCGCTGGTGTCCGCCCTGGACGACGGGATGGCCGCGGTCCGGGCACTGTCCGGTGAGTTAGCTCTCGGAGTACGAGACGGGGTTCCTGCTCGGTGACGACAACTGTCCTTGCTTACTTTCCGAGTCCGACACAGGGGGTCTGGTACCTCGGACCCGTCCCCATCCGGGCCTACGCCCTGTGCATCATCGCGGGCATCATCGTCGCCCTGATGATCGGTGACCGCCGCTGGGCGGCACGCGGCGGGGAACGCGGAGTCGTCTACGACGTCGCCCTGTGGGCGGTCCCATTCGGGCTGATCGGTGGACGGCTCTATCACCTCGCGACCGACTGGCGCACCTACTTCGGCCAGAACGGCGCCGGCCTCGGCGCGGCGATGCGGATCTGGGAAGGCGGACTGGGCATCTGGGGAGCCGTGGCCTTCGGCGCGGTCGGCGCGTGGATAGCCTGCCGCCGCCGGGGCATCCCACTGCCGGCGTTCGGTGACGCCATCGCACCCGGCATCGTGCTGGCTCAGGCGATCGGCCGACTGGGCAACTATTTCAACCAGGAGCTCTACGGCCGGGAGACCACGGTGCCGTGGGGGATGGAGATCTTCTACCGCCGGGACGCCTCCGGGGCGGTCGATGTGCACTCCCTCGACGGGGTGTCCACCGGTCAGGTTGCTGCGGTCGTGCACCCGACGTTCCTCTATGAATTGCTCTGGAACGTCCTGGTCTTCCTGGTGCTGATCTACGTCGACCGGAAATTCCGGATAGGCCACGGTCGGCTGTTCGCGCTCTATGTGGCGCTGTACTCGGTCGGCCGGTTCGGGGTGGAACTGCTGCGCGATGACACCGCCACCCTGGTGGCCGGGATCCGGATCAACGTGTTCACCGCGACCTTCGTTCTCATCGGAGCGGTGGTCTACATCCTGCTGGCGCCCAAGGGACGGGAGGATCCTGCGACCCTGCGCGGCACGGAGGCCTCCGGGACCCTCGAAGCGCCGGAGGAATCCCCGGCCGAGGAGTTCGCCGAGGACTTGGCCGAGGAACTCGTCGCGGTCGCCGCGGGAAGCGGCGTCGTGGCAGCCGCCACCGTCGCCCGCGAGCACGAGAGCGAGGACGCCGCCGCGGTGGGCGACACCGCCGAGGACCGTGACCCACCCACGACCGAGGACGACGCCCAACCCGCGGCAGAGGACTCCGCGGCAGAGGACTCCGTGGACGCCGACTCCGGCTTCGTCGCACAGGTGGAAGCCGAGGAGATGGCCGTCGAGGCCGAACTCGAGGAGCAACTGACCCAAGCCGAGGAAACGGGTGAGTCAGAACCGGCGGAGCCCGGCGTCGACGAGGCTGCTCACGACGAGCAGAGCGCCGTCGACGAGACAGCTGCCGACGAGACACCCGCCGACGAGACAGCTGCCGACGAGACACCCGCCGATGACACAGCCCCCGACGAGGGGGCGGCGGGGGCGCCCGCCGATGACGATGTCGAACAGGCGGCCGTTGTCTCCGAGACACCGGTTGCCCCCGACGGCGACGCGCCTGCCGAGGCGGTCACCGAACTGCTCGACGACGAGTCCGGGGAGCCGTTGAGCGCCGCACCTGTCACCGATGCCGACGGCCAGGGCGAGGAACCGGGCTTCGGCACGACGCTGCGCCGGTTGCTCTGGGGCGTACGCAGCAAGGACTGATGTCGCGCGAGGTCCGGTGCGGTGCTCTGGCATGCTGTCAGACATGACCGAGCCCCAGTTCGGAACGCCTGAGGGATACCCGCCCCCCGGCACGCCGCCGCACTACTTCCCGCCGCAGGATCAGAGCCCGCCACCCGGTCCGTACGGGCCGCCGCCGGGTCAATTTCCGCCGCCGTACTACCCCCCAACCGGCTACTACCCGTATTCCGACCCGATGGCCCCCTACGGCCGTCATCCGGTCACCGGGGAGCCGTTCTCGGACAAGTCGAAAGTGGTGGCTGGGCTGCTGCAACTGTTGGGCCTGGTCGGTGTTCTCGGCATCGGGCGGATCTATATCGGGCAGACCACCTTCGGTGTGACGCAACTGGTCGGCTGTCTGCTGTTCGGGATAGTCACCTGCGGCATCGGGTTCATCGTGTCGGCGGTGTGGGGGATCGTCGATGCGGTGCTGATCTTCACCGACCGGGTCCGCGACGCCAGCGGCCGGCCGTTGCGCGATGGCTGAACATCAAGCCTCGACGGCCCGCTTCACCCGTTGGTCCGGCGGGATACTGGCCGCGACCGCGTTGGCCGGTTCGCTGACCTACGTCGGGCTGGTCGATCCGCGGAGTCCCGGTTCGCTCTATCCGCCCTGCCCGTTCAAACTGCTGACCGGCTGGGACTGCCCCGGATGCGGCGGTATCCGGATGACCCACGACCTTCTTCACGGGCAGCTGGGCGCGGCGGCCGCCGACAACGCTTTCCTGCTCGCCGGTCTGCCGGCGTTGGCTTTCTGGTGGCTGTGGCGGCGGCGGCAGCAGCGCCCGGCCTTCCCCGCCACGGTCATGGTCGTCCTGATCGTCGCCGCCGTGGGGTGGACGGTCGTGCGGAACCTTCCCGGATTCCCGTTGGCGCCCGCCGGTTTCTAGTCGGCTACCCGCGCGGTCGGCGCATCCCGGCTATGCTCAACAGCCGTGACGCGGCGCGGGAAAATCGTCTGCACCCTGGGTCCTGCTACCGGTACCGACGCCAAGGTCAAAGCACTCGTCGAGGCGGGCATGGACGTGGCGCGGCTGAACTTCAGCCACGGCGAACACAGCCATCACGAGCTGAACTACCGGCGCGTGCGCAGCGCCTCGGACGCCACCGGCCGCGCGGTCGGGATCCTCGCCGACCTGCAGGGCCCGAAGATCCGACTCGGGCGGTTCGCCGAGGGCAAGACGGTCTGGGCCAACGGCGAGACGGTTCGCATCACCGTTGAGGAGTGCGAGGGAAGCCACGACCGGGTCTCGACCACCTATAAGGAGCTGGCCAAGGACGCTCGGCCCGGGGACCGGTTGCTCGTCGATGACGGCAAAGTCGCCCTCGTCGTGGAGGAGGTCAGCGGCGACGACGTGGTGTGCACGGTCACCGAGGGTGGGCCGGTCAGCAACAACAAGGGCGTCTCGCTGCCCGGGATGGCGGTGTCGGTGCCGGCACTGTCGGAGAAGGACATCCAGGACCTGGAATTCGCGCTGAAGCTGGGGGTCGACTTCATCGCGCTGTCCTTCGTCCGCTCACCCTCCGATATCGACCTGGTGCATCAGGTGATGGACCGGGTGGGCCGCCGCGTGCCGGTCATCGCAAAGCTGGAGAAGCCCGAGGCGGTCGCAAATCTGGAGGCCGTTGTGAGGGCTTTCGACGCGGTGATGGTCGCCCGGGGGGATCTGGGCGTGGAACTTCCGCTCGAGGAGGTCCCGCTGGTCCAGAAACGGGCGATCCAGATCGCCCGTCAGAACGCCAAGCCGGTGATCGTGGCCACCCAGATGCTGGAGTCGATGATCACCAACTCCCGGCCCACCCGGGCTGAGGCCTCCGACGTGGCCAACGCGGTGCTCGACGGCGCGGACGCCGTCATGCTCTCCGGGGAAACCTCGGTCGGCGAGTTCCCGCTCGAGGCGGTTCGGACGATGGCGCGGATCATCGCGCGCGTCGAGGGGGATTCGCTGACACCGCCTCCGCTCACCCATGTGCCGCGGACCAAACGCGGTGTGATCTCCTACGCCGCACGCGATATCGGCGAGCGCCTCGACGCCATGGCGCTGGTGGCCTTCACCTCCTCCGGTGACACGGTACGGCGGCTGGCCCGGCTGCACAGCCGGCTGCCGCTGCTGGCGTTCGTCTCCAAGCCGGAGGTGCGCAGTCAGCTTGCCCTGACCTGGGGCACCGAGACGTTCATCGTTCCGCACACCGACAGCACCGACGACATGATCCGCCAGGTTGACCAGGCGCTGCTGGAACTGGGCCGCTACAAACGCGGAGATCTGGTGGTCATCGTCGCAGGCGCCCCGCCGGGCACAGTAGGCTCGACCAATCTGATTCAGGTCCACCGGATCGGAGAGAACGACCACTAGCGACCAGTGGGAGGGAGAGGCCGGGCCCGTGGCCACAGCCGACTTCGACGAACTGCTGGCCATCCTGGAGCTTTCCGCTCTCGACGAGGACCGCTTCACCGGACGGCACCCTCACAAGAACCCGGTTCGCACCTTCGGCGGTCAGTTGATGGCGCAGGCCTTCATGGCCGCCGGCCGGACCCTCGTGCATGAACTGCCACCCAGCGCGTTGTCGGTGCACTTCATCTCGGGCGGGGATCCCAACGCCGACATCGAATTCCGCGTCGCCCGGCTTCGCGATGAACGCCGTTTCGCCAACCGCCGGGTCGACGCCGTCCAGGACGGTCGGCTGCTGGCGACCGCCCTGGTCTCCTATCTGGCCGGCGGGGCCGGTCTGGAACACAACTTCGACATGCCGGATGTGCCGGAACCGCACACCCTGCCCAGCATCGACGACCTCCTGGTCGGATACGAGGAGGTGGTGCCCGGTTTCGTCAACGCGCTGCGACCGATCGAGTGGCGCTACACCAACGACCCGGCCTGGGTGATGCGGGACAAGGGCGCCAGGCTGGAACGAAACCGCGTGTGGCTCAAGGCCGACGGGCGGATCCCGGACAACCCGTTGCTGCACACCGCGGCCATGGTGTACGCGTCGGACACGACGGTCCTGGACACCATCATCACCACCCACGGCCTGTCCTGGGGATGGGACCGGATCTTCGCGGTCACCGTCAACCACTCGATGTGGTTTCACCGCCCGGTCGACTTCAGCGACTGGGTGCTCTACTCCACGGCCTCCCCGGTTGCTGCGGAGTCCCGCGGCCTGGGCACCGGCCACTTCTTCAACAGTTCAGGCCAGGTGGTGGCAACGGTGGTCCAGGAAGGGATCGTCAAGCATTTCCCCGGACACTGACCCGGCCGTCACGGCTAGGGGGTGGGGGTCACCGTGAAACGGTCTTCGACGGACTGGCGGAACTGATCCGAGCACTCCTGCACCTTCGCCCGGTCCTGGCCGGCCTGCTGCAGACACTCCAAGTAGTCGCTGGCCCCGACCTCGTTGAACAGCCCGACCCAGAACGCGACGAAGGCCAATCCGGCGACGACGGCGACGACCCCGAGGACGATGCCCGCGAGAGCGGTTCCGCCATTGGTGGCCTCGCCCCGTTTGACCCGGGCGCGCCCGGCGAATCCGAGGACCACCGCGACGATGCCGAGCAGGATCCCGCCGACCACCGAGATCGCCCCGACCAGCGCGATGATCCCGACGACGAGCGCCGCGATTCCGAGGCCGTTGCGGGGCGCAGGAGGCGGGTACTCGCCGTAGGGCGGTGCCGGTGGGTAGCCACCCGGGTAGGGCCCGGGGGGATAGGGGTAGGGCTGGTAGGGGACGCCGCCGGGGGGCGGCGCGGCAGGGTTCGGGTCGGACTTGCCGTACCACTCCGGCGTTTCGGTCATGGCTTACGCCTCCGGTCTTGCGGACACGGTCCACCGCGAGAGTACCCACCGATCAGCAGGCAGGCAGCGGGAATCCGCGCCAGTGCGGTTGTCATCAGCAGACAGGGAACCGGCCGCGCCTTCGGCGGCCGTGGCTCACCGGGAGCCGAGCACCTCTCCGACCGCGTTGCGCACCTCGCTGCCGGCCTTGCGCATCTGCAGGGCCGAGATGATCTCGAACACCCCGATCACGATCAGCCAGACCCCGACGACGACGGTCAGGGTGACCAGCGAGCTGAAGGGGTAGGCCAGAACCACGACGCCGGCGATGATCGTGACCACGCCGAAGAAGATGTTCCAGCCGCGCCCCGACGTTCCCTTGAGTTCGCCGACGGCGGTCGCGGTGGTGGCGACCCCGCGGAAGATGAAGCCGACCGCGATCCAGATCGCCAGCAGCCAGAAGGCCAGGGTCGGGTCGGTGCCGAAGTGGCGGAACGCCAGAATCGCCAGGACCAGCGACGCTGCCCCGCTGATGAACAGCAGGATGCGGCCACCCGCGCCGACGTGCAGGGCGAAGGCGAAGAACACCTGCGCGATGCCGGATACCAACAGGTAGGCCCCGAAGAGGATGGCGGCCACCACCAGGGTCGGGCCGGGCCACCACAGCATCAGTGCACCGAGGATGATCGCCAGGATTCCGGAGAGCAGCGTCGACTTCCACAGGTGCGGGAAGAGGCCGGAGAAAGGCAGAGGCGGGTTCGTAGTCACGCGGGCATCATTCCATATGGTCTCGGCCATCCGCAGCAGGCACGGCCTGCCATCGACGATCGGACGCTGCAGGACCCGCCGGCGCCCGGCGGCCGGTGAGGTACCAGGTCCGCATCAGCCCTTTGCCCTTGATCGCGATCTCACCGCGCTCCTCGAACGTGAAGGCCTCGCGCAGGCGCTCGTAGACGTTCTGCGGCACCTGGATGCGGCCCTCAGGGTCGGTGGACTCCATCCGCGCGGCGACGTTGACCGCGTCCCCCCACACGTCATAGAAGAACCGGCGCGCGCCGACCACTCCGGCGACCACCGGACCCGCGGCGATGCCGATCCGCAGCGGTACCGGATCGCCGCGGGGGTCACGCAGATCGGCGACCGCCCGCGACATGTCCAGGCCGAGCCGCGCGATCGCATCGACGTGGTCAGAACGCGGCACCGGGACCCCGCTGACCACCATGTAGGAGTCGCCGGTGGTCTTGATCTTCTCCAGGCCGTGCCGGTCCACCAAGCGGTCGAACGTGGTGTAGAGCCGGTCCAGGAACCGGACCAGGTCGTCGGGTTCGATGCCGCTGGCCCGCTCGGTGAAACCGGCGATGTCGGCGAACAGAATCGAGGCGTCGTCGTAGCGGTCGGCGATCACCCCGTGGGCGGGGTTCTTCAGCTTCTCGGCGACCGGGCCCGGCAGGATGTTGGCCAGCAGCGCCTCGGACCGCTCGTACTCGACCTCCATCGCCGCCTCCGCGCGCGACACCTCGCGCATGGCGTACCAGACCGTGACGAAGATCAGGACATAGGCGCCGAGGGTGGCGAACACGAAACTTGCCTCCAGCGCCCAGCGCGGCTGGATCCCGGTGTCGGCCGGAACCCGGAACTCCATGCCGATCACCAGACCGGCGCCGATCGCCACCACGGCGCCGGCCAGCATGAGGTGGTCTATTCCCAGCACCAGGACAGCCAGCGACGCTGATACGAGGAAGTAGAACTGCACTCCCGAGTCCATGCCGATCTGGGTTCCGACAAAGACCAACGAGGAGTAGGCGACCGCCACGAACACCGTGGCGGCGATCAGGTTGCCGAACCGGCTCAGCAGCGGCACCGCCATGAAAATCGCGGCGATCGCCAAGTTGACCAGACCGATGCGCACCACTCCGTCGCCGGTGATGGTCTGCATGATTCCCAGGCCGGCGGTCAACAGCGCGGCAATCCAGGCCGCCACGTTGAGGACCCGCTGAGGCCGGGCGACCGCCGCCGCCCAATGCTGGTTGCGGGCCGGGGGCCGACGCTGAAGCCGTTCGCAGTCCGTCCGCCGGAATGACGCTTCCGGCCACCATCGTCCAGCGAGTTTCCGCTCGGACCTCACCGGGTCAGCCTAGCCCCGGTCCAGCTCAGGGAATCCGCGGCCGACCGCGGGCTATCGTTCCGGGATGGCCGGGCGTGAGGTAACCGTGCGCGTCGACATCGCCGCACCGCCGGACCAGGTGTGGCCGCTGATCACCGACGTCATGCTGTTGCCGCGCTTCAGCACCGAGTTGCAGGACGTGGTGTGGGCACCCGGATCCGACGGACCGGTCCTGGGCGCGCGCTTCATCGGCCGCAACAGCAATCCCGCGGTCGGGGAATGGACGACGACCTCGCAGATCGTGGAGTTCGATCCGCCGCGCGCCTTCGGATGGACGGTGGGCGATCCGGAGTCGGCCGCCGCGACGTGGCGATTCACCCTTGCCGACGGCCCGGCGGGCAGCCGGCTGGGCTATCGGGCGCGGCTGGGCCCGGGACCCTCGGGGGTGACGATGCTGATCGGCCGCCACCCTGAGCGCGCCGAGGAGATCATCGCCAGCCGGCTGGCGCAGTTCCGGGCGAACATGATGGCGACCCTGGCGGGCATCCGCGACATCGCCGAAGGCGGCTCCGGCGGCTAGTGGTGCCCTCAGCGTGAGTCGAATTCACACCCTCGGATCGGCACCGCCGAATTGACGAGAACCTCTGGCGAGCGATTCACTCAATCTCGTACCATCAGTACGAACAGTCGAATTAGGGGGTTTGTCCCATGGTCGCTCAGTCATCGACACACGGTCCCGTCCGCTCGGTGTGGGTGATCGCAGCCCTGGCGGCCTCGATGTTCGGGGCGGTTTGCCTCCAGGCCATCCCACCCGCCGGCAGTATCCTGGCCGAGTGCGTGGGCGGGCAGGTAATCGATCCCTCTACCGGCACCTGCCCCACGCCGTCAGGGCCGGCCGTCACTCCCCAAGACATGCTTGCTAATAACTCGGCTGTGGAAGGCGCCAACGCTTTCGGTATCGACGGTAGCGGCGGAGCGGGCTTCGTACAGCCATATTCCCCTGGACCAGCAGGCCTCCCCGGAACCTCGCACGATTTCACCGAAGCGGATGCTGGCATGGGCGGCAGTGGCGGATAGCGTGGGCGCCAGCCGGACGCACAGCCCTCGATACCCGTGCGAAGGTCACTGACGAGAGCCTGTTGAACCCGTCGCACAGGGGGCGGTCATTGCACAACAGGCCCGAGGTGCCGTCAGCAACCGGCCCTCGCCGGTTTTTGTCCGACGATGTGGACTGGATCGCGGACGCTGTCGACGATGCGGCCAGACCCGCTGCGGACGATTGGTGTCCTCCGCGTGTCCATGGCCGATCAGTGATGCTCTGAACTGCACGTTACTGTGCCCTCGGTGAGATTCGAACTCACACTGGACGGGTTTTGAATCCGTTTCCTCTGCCAGTTGGGATACGAGGGCGGTGCGCTCACGATAGTGGATGGGTGTCCCGCGGCGTGGGCGCGGGGATCCCGGCGCGCGGTCACCCGTCGGCCGGGTGACAATGACACCTATGGCTGAGCCGGGCGCCGGGACGCGAGTGCTGATCGCCGAAGACGAGGCGCTCATCCGCCTCGACCTCGCCGAAATGCTCCGGGACGAGGGCTATCAGGTGGTCGGCGAAGCCGCCGACGGCCAGGAGGCCGTCGAACTGGCGCAGGAACTGCGTCCGGACCTGGTCATCATGGACGTCAAGATGCCCCGCCGCGACGGTATCGACGCGGCCGCCGAGATCGCCGCCAAACGGATCGCCCCGGTTGTGGTGCTGACCGCGTTCAGTCAGCGCGAACTGGTCGAGAAGGCCCGCGACGCGGGGGCGATGGCCTACCTGGTCAAACCGTTCTCGGTCAGCGACCTCATCCCCGCGATTGAGCTGGCGGTCAGCCGCTACACGGAGATCACCGGCCTCGAGCGGGAGGTCGCCGACCTCAACGACCGGCTGGAGACCCGCAAGCTGATCGAGAGGGCCAAGGGGCTCCTGCAGTCCCGGCACGACATGACCGAACCGGAGGCGTTCCGGTGGATGCAGCGCGCCGCGATGGACCGGCGGACCACGATGAAACGGGTCGCCGAGATCGTGTTGGAGACGATGGACGGATCCGACGGCGCGCCCATCGAGGGATGATCCCCGAGCGGTTTCGCCGCACGTTAGCTATGTTCTACCGCAAGTATCGTGGTCACCCCGCCGCCCCCAGGGTGGCTGATGGCCGATCAACCCGGAGGTGAAACGTGCCCGGACGGGCGACACGGAAGGTCATCGCGGCGGGATCCGCGGCCGTTCTCATGTGGGGGATCGCTGCCTGCAGCCAGCCCGCACCCGGCGGGCAGGGTGGCGAGGGATCCCCCGCCGCGCAGGGTGATGCTGCCGCCACCGACTTGAAGATCGTGGAAAAAGTGCAGGTCGACGAGAACGGCGCCGCGGTCACCGCTTCGGGCGGCCTGGAGCCGGCGAGCGCGGCGGGCGACGGCACGGCCACCTGTGAGCCGGTGGCGATCGCGATGGCCGGTGCGCTCAACGGACCCGACGCCGCCCTGGGCATCAACATCAAGAACGGTATCCAGATGGCCGTCGACGAGCACAACACGGCCAATCCGGGCTGCCAGATCGAATTGAAGACCTTCGACACCGAAGGGGATCCGCAGAAGGCCACCGCGATCGCCCCCCAGATCGTGGACGACGCCTCGATCATCGGCCTGATAGGTCCGGCTTTCTCCGGGGAGACCAAGGCCACCGGCGGGGTGTTCGATCAGGCCGGTCTGCTGGCCGCCACCGCGTCGGCCACCAACGTCACGCTGTCCGAGGAGGGGTGGAAGACCTTCTTCCGGGGGCTGGCCAACGACGGTGTGCAGGGACCGTCGATCGCCAACTACATGAAGAACACGCTCGGCGACGAGAAGGTGTGCGTGGTCGATGACAGCACCGACTACGGGATCGGGCTGGCCACCGTTGTTCGCGACACTCTCGGTCCGGTGGCCGACCCGGGCTGCAACATCACGGTCAAGAAGGGCGACAAGGACTTCTCCGCGGCGGTCACCCAGGTCAAGGGTGCCGATCCGGATTCGGTGTTCTACAGCGGTTACTACGCCGAGGCGGCACCGTTCGTCCAACAGCTGCGGGACGCCGAATTCTCCGGCCGGTTCGTCAGCGCGGACGGCACCAAGGATCCGGAGTTCGTCAAGCAGGCCGGCCAGTCCGCGAAGGACGCGGTGCTGTCCTGCCCCTGCGGCCCGGCTTCCGCGGAGTTCGCCGATGCCTACACCAAGAAGTTCGGCCAGGCCCCCGGCACCTACAGCACCGAGGGCTATGACCTGGGCACCATCCTGGCCAAGGGCATCGACTCCGGGGCCAACACCCGCGAGACGCTGCTCAGCTTCGTCCGCGACTACGAGGGCCAAGGGGTCGCCCGCAAGTACCAGTGGACCGACACCGGGGAACTCACCACCACGCTGATCTGGATCTACGAGGTCCAGTAGACGCAGCCGCCACGACAGTTTCCGGGGGACCGCCGCCCCGGTCGTAGCGCGCTGGCGAAAGGTCAGTGAGGAGTCCACCGCCGCCGATGAACGAGTGCGTGAGCCAAGTCGCCTATTTGGCCGGTGACATCAGCTTCAACGTCGAGAACCTGCGGAACGGCTTCTGGCAGCTGACCATCGACGGGTTGGCCTGGGGCTCGATCTACGCCCTCGTCGCCGTCGGCTACACCCTGGTATTCGGGGTGCTCCGGCTGATCAACTTCGCCCATTCGGAGATCTTCATGCTGGGCATGTTCGGGGCGTACTTCTGCCTGGATGTGATCCTCGGATTCACCCCCAGCGGCAACGCCTACAACCGCGGGGTCGTGCTGACGGTGCTCTATCTGGGCATCGCGATGGTGTTCGCCATGGCGGTATCCGGTTCGGCGGCCCTGGGATTGGAAGCGGTCGCCTACCGTCCGCTGCGCAAGCGCAACGCCCGGCCGCTGACATTCCTGATCACCGCGATCGGGATGTCCTTCGTGCTGCAGGAGTTCGTCCACTTCGTGCTGCCCCAGATCCTCAAAGGCTACGGCGGCAGCAACGCACAGCAACCGATCATCCTTGTGCAGCCCAAGACCCAGTTCGAGGTCTTCGGCGCCTCGGTCACCAACATCACGCTCGTGATCATCGTCTCCGCGCTGGTGTTGGCGCGACTGACCTACCTGGCGGTGCACCGAACAAAATTCGGCCGGGGCATCCGAGCGGTCGCCCAGGACCCGACAACGGCCACGCTGATGGGCGTATCCCGCGAGCGGGTGATCATGCTGACCTTCCTGATCGGCGGCGCTCTGGCCGGCGCCGCGGCGGTCCTCTACATACTCCGGGTCCCCCAGGGCATCATCTACTCCGGCGGATTCCTGCTGGGCATCAAAGCCTTCTCCGCGGCTGTGCTCGGCGGTATCGGCAACCTACGCGGAGCCCTGCTCGGCGGCCTGCTACTCGGCATCATGGAGAACTACGGTCAGGCGGTGTTCGGCACCCAGTGGCGCGACGTCGTCGCGTTCGTCCTTCTGGTCCTGGTGCTGCTGATCCGGCCCACCGGAATCCTCGGTGAGAGCCTCGGGAAGGCCCGGGCATGACACCGCCCGTCACGAGGTCGCTGTGGGCTCCCGGCGATGTGCTGCGGCAGTGGTGGTCGGGGCTGGGCCGGGTGCAGAAATGGGGCTTCGGCGTGCTGGCGTTCGGGGCACTGGCCCTGCTGCCGCTCTTCCCGCCACCGTTTCTGGACACCCCGGGCATCAGCTTCGGCGGCACCATGGCCCAGTTCGCCATGGTGGCGATCATCGCGATCGGCCTCAACGTGGTGGTGGGGCAGGCCGGCCTGCTCGATCTGGGCTACGTGGGGTTCTATGCCGTCGGCGCCTACACCGTGGCTCTGCTGACCAGCCCGGACAGCCCGTGGAACCGGCTCGGCCCGAGCGGAATGTTCTCCGAGAAGTGGGCGTGGCTGTCCTGCGTGCCGATCGCCATGGCGGTGACCGCGCTGGCCGGGCTGATCATCGGCAGTCCGACCCTGCGGCTGCGTGGTGACTACCTGGCCATCGTGACCCTGGGCTTCGGCGAGATCATCCGGTTGCTGGCCGACAACCTGTCGGGCATCACCAACGGCCCGCGCGGCCTCAACGGGGTCGCGTATCCCCGACTGGGTCAGAGTCCCGACCTGCCCAACGGGGTGTTCTCCAGCGGGAACTCTGTGGGCGACGCCAACTACGGAACCTGGTGGTTCTGGCTGGGCCTGAGCCTGATCGTGGTGATCCTGCTACTGGTCGGCAACCTCGAGCGGAGTCGGGTCGGCCGCGCCTGGGTGGCCATCCGCGAGGATGAGGACGCCGCGGAGCTGATGGGGGTCAACACCTTCCGGTTCAAACTGTGGGCCTTCGTCATCGGTGCCGCCATCGGCGGCCTTTCCGGCGCCCTCTACGCCGGCCAGGTCCAGTACGTCGCCCCGCCGACGTTCAACATCATCAACTCGATGCTCTTCTTGTGCGCGGTCGTTCTCGGCGGCCAGGGCAACAAACTCGGCGTGGTCTTCGGCGCCTTCCTCATCGTCTACCTGCCCAACCGGCTGCTCGGTGTGGAAGTCCTGGGCATCAATCTCGGCGACCTGAAGTATCTGTTCTTCGGCCTCGCCCTGGTGGTGATGATGATCTTCCGTCCGCAGGGCCTGTTCCCGGCGCGTCAGCACCTGCTGGCCTACGGCCGCTCAGCGCGTGATCTGCTGCACCGCGCCAGCCGAGACGGGGCGGCCCGATGATGCGCGACGACGTCGAGGACCTCGCCGGCCTGCACCGCGACGTGCACGCAGGGGCCGGCGAGCCGCTGCTGGAGGTTTCCGACCTGACCGTGCGATTCGGTGGTCTCACCGCCCTGGAGGCGGTCAGCTTCACCATCGGCCGGGGCGAGATCCTCGGCCTGATCGGCCCGAACGGCGCGGGGAAGACGACCTGTTTCAACGCGATCACCGGGGTGTACCGCCCGACCTCTGGCAGCGTGGTGTTCGACGGCGAACGCCTCGGCCGGATGAAACGCCACCAGATCACCCGCCGGGGCATCGCCCGCACCTTCCAGAACATCCGGCTGTGGGGTGAGATGACCGCCCTGGAGAACGTGGTGGTCGGCACCGACGCCCGCCACCGGACCTCGGTGCCCGGCGCTTTGGTGCGCGGCCCCCGGCACCGCCGCGAGGAACACGCGGGCCTGGAGCGGGCGGTGGCGCTGCTGGAGTTCGTGGGGATCGCCCAGCGCGGCGAGGAGAAGGCCAAGAACCTGTCCTACGGTGACCAGCGCCGCCTCGAAATCGCCAGGGCCCTGGCCACCGAGCCCAAGCTGCTCTGCCTGGACGAACCCGCGGCCGGATTCAATCCCAGCGAGAAGGCCGCCCTGATCGACCTGATCCGCGCTATCCGCGACGACGGCTACACCGTGCTGCTGATCGAACACGACATGCGGCTGGTGATGGGGGTGACCGACCGCATCGTCGTGCCGGAGTTCGGCCGGAAGATCGCCGACGGGCCGCCGGCGGCGATCCGGGAGGACGCTGCGGTGATCGCCGCCTATCTGGGAGTGCCCGATGAGCAGCTCTGAGCCGGTGGGCACCCCGCTGCTGGAGGTCCGCGACGCGGTGGTGCATTACGGCCGCATCGAGGCCCTGCACGGGGTGTCGCTGAGCGTCGGGGAGGGCGAGTTGGTCACCCTGTTGGGATCCAACGGCGCCGGCAAGACGACGCTGATGCGGGCCATCTCCGGACTGCTGCCGCTGTCAACGGGATCGGTCTGGTTCGAGGGCCGGGAGATCACCAGGACCAAGGCCCACCGACGGGTGATCGAAGGGCTCGTGCAGGCACCCGAGGGCCGCGGCATCTTCCCGGGGATGACGGTCCAGGAGAACCTCGAGATGGGCTGCTACGGAAGGACGTTCGACTCCAAAAGTGCCCACGACGAGCGCTTGGCCTGGGTGCTGGAGACCTTCCCGCGGCTGGCCGAGCGACGCAAGCAGGTCGGTGGCACCCTCTCCGGTGGGGAACAGCAGATGCTGGCTATCGGCCGGGCACTGATGGCCCGGCCCAGGGTGCTGCTGCTGGACGAGCCGTCGATGGGCCTTGCCCCGATGGTGATCTCCCAGATCTTCGCGATCATCGCCGAGATCAATGCCGCCGGAACCACCGTGCTGCTGGTCGAGCAGAACGCCCAGCAGGCATTGAGCCGTTCGGACCGGGCCTACATCCTGGAGACCGGCACCGTCACCCGGGAGGGACCGGCCCGGGAATTACTGCACGACGACAGCATCCGGGCGGCCTACCTCGGCGTGGTGTGACCCTCGGGAGGTTCAGCCGATGCGGAAGCGCTTGACCCGCGAGGTCATCCCGGAGACCAACTCCACGTGGCTTTTCGGGATGCCGAGGTGCTCGGCGAGCAGGGTGCGCGCGGCCGCGGTGGCCTTGCCGTCCACTGCGCGTTCACGCACATAGATCGTCAGCGCCCCCTCGGGGTCGGCGTGCACCAGCGGCCCCTTGGCGCTGCCCGGCTTGACGGTGACGGTGATGATGCCGGGCACGACTGGGCCGTCCATCTCAGCCGTCCATCTCAGCGCGCCACGATCACCGACGAACCGTGACCGAAGAGTCCCTGGTTGGCGGTGATACCGACGGTGGCGCCCTCGACCTGCCGGCCGGTGGCCTGCCCGCGCAGCTGCCAGGTCAGCTCGCACACCTGGGCGATGGCCTGGGCCGGGATGGCCTCGCCGAAGCTGGCCAGGCCCCCCGAGGGATTCACCGGGATCCGACCGCCGACCGTGGTCGCCCCGGAGCGCAGCAGTTGCTCGGCCTCGCCCTTGGCGCACAGGCCCAGGTGTTCGTACCAGTCCAGTTCCAGCGCTGTGGACAGGTCGTAGACCTCGGCCAGGCTCAGGTCCTCCGGCCCGATACCGGCCTCGGCATAGGCCACGTCGAGGATGTGGTCCTTGAAGACCCGATCCGGGGCGGGCACCGCGGCGGTGGAGTCGGTGGCGATGTCGGGCAGTTCCGGCAGGTGTTGCGGGTAGACCGGGGTGGCGCAGGACACCGCACGCACCGAGGGGACGCCGGCGGTCGAGCCCAGGTGTTTCTCGGTGAACTGCCTGCTGGCCACAACCAGGGCCGCGCCGCCGTCGGAGGTCGCGCAAATGTCGAGCAGCCGCAGCGGATCCGACACCACGGGGCTGGCCAGCACGTCGGCGACCGAACTCTCCTTGCGGTAGCGGGCGTTCGGGTTGTGCAGGCCGTGTCGGGAATTCTTCACCTTCACCTGCGCGAAGTCCTCGTGGGTGGCGCCGTAGAGGTCCATCCGGCGGCGCGCCAGCAGCGCGAAGTACACGGTGTTGGTGGCGCCGATGAGGTGGAACCGCTGCCAGTCCGGGTCATCGCGGCGGTTCCCGCCGACCGGAGCGAAGAACCCCTTGGGCGCCTTGTCCGCTCCGACCACCAGGGCCACATCGCACAGTCCGGCCATGATCTGCGCGCGCGCGGACTGCAGGGCCTGCGAACCTGAGGCGCAGGCCGCGTAGCTCGACGACACCGGGATACCGGTCCAGCCCAGCTTCTGGGCGAAGGTGGCACCGGCGACGAAGCCGGGGTAGCCGTTGCGGATGGTGTCGGCCCCGGCGACGAGCTGGATCTGCCGCCAGTCCACCCCGGCGTCGCGCAGCGCCGCGCGCGCGGCGACGACGCCGTACTCGGTGAAGTCCCGGCCCCACTTGCCCCACGGGTGCATCCCGGCGCCCAGGATGTACACCGGGTCCGGCGCGCCGGAGCGAAGCGGCTCGGGGAGTGACGACTCGGGAAGGGGCGCGGTCATCGGGCCACCGTCCACGCGTACACGCTGCGGGCCGCGCCGTCGTCGCCGACGTACAGCGGCATCGTGGTCAACTCCATCGCCATCCCGACCCTCAGGTCGGCCGCGGGTGTCCCGCCCGCGACCTTTCCCAGCACGATGATCCCCTCGTCGGCCAGGTGGACCGCCGCGATCGCGAACGGCTCGAAGGGGTCGGTCTGCGGGTAGGGCGGAGGGGGCTGGTAGCGGTTCTCGGTGTAGCTCCACAGCGCGCCCCGCCGCGACAGTGCCACCCGCTCGAGTTCCCCGGCCATGCAGCCGGGGTTGGGGCAGTTTCCCGCGCGGGGCGGGAACACATAGGTGCGACACTGCGGGCACCGGCCGCCGATGAGATGGGGTAGGCCGGCTTCGTCGAACGACCACCAGCCCTCGATAGCGGGCGCCTCCGGTGATCCTGGCACGTCGGTAGCCTAGCCCGTGCCTAGAGTAAGGGCGTGAGCGAGAAGCCGACATTGATGTTGCTGGACGGTAATTCGCTGGCGTACCGGGCCTTTTACGCACTGCCCGCGGAGAACTTCAAGACCCGCAGCGGCCTGACCACCAATGCGGTCTACGGATTCACCGCGATGCTGATCAACCTGCTGCGCGACGAGGCGCCCACCCACGTTGCCGCCGCCTTCGACGTGTCCCGCCAGACCTTCCGCGCCGACCGCTACCCGGAGTACAAGGCCAACCGCAGTACGACCCCCGACGAGTTCCGGGGTCAGATCGACATCACCAAGGAAGTGCTCGGAGCGTTGGGCATCACCGTCCTGGCCGAGCCGGGGTACGAGGCCGACGACATCATCGCCACCCTGGCCACTCAGGCAGACCAGGCGGGCTACCGCGTTCTGGTGGTCACCGGCGATCGCGACGCCCTGCAACTGGTGAACCCGAACGTCACCGTGCTCTACCCGCGCAAGGGCGTCAGCGAGCTGACCCGCTTCACCCCCGAGGCTGTCACCGAGAAGTACGGGCTGACCCCCGAGCAGTACCCGGATTTCGCCGCGCTGCGCGGGGACCCCAGCGACAACCTGCCCGGGATCCCCGGTGTCGGGGAGAAGACCGCGTCGAAGTGGATCGCCCAGTACGGCTCGCTGCAGAGCCTGGTCGACAGCGCCGACGAGGTGCGTGGCAAGGTCGGCGACGCGCTGCGGGCGAACCTGTCATCGGTGGTGCTCAACCGCGAGCTCACCGACCTGGTGCGGGACGTCCCGCTGGCCCAGACCCCGGACACCCTGCGCCTGCACCCGTGGGACCGCGACCAGATCCACCGGCTCTTC
>Ga0180431_10002831_pt1 | contig 22809 bp, 14 predicted proteins | sample SS_ome_11_FD_132459 | JGI IMG/M metagenome (GOLD analysis project Ga0180431, IMG submission 132459) | Hypersaline lake sediment archaeal communities from the Salton Sea, California, USA - SS_1_MS_1 metaG | ecosystem: Environmental > Aquatic > Non-marine Saline and Alkaline > Hypersaline >...
AACCTGGTCAGCAACGCCATCCGCTACACCCCCGAGGGTGGAGAGATCGAGGTGTTGGCCTACCCCGTCGAAGGTGCCGTGCGCGTCGACGTGCGGGATACCGGCATCGGCATCGCCCCTGAGGATCTGGGGCGCATATTCGAGCGGTTCTATCGGGCCGACCATCCCCTCGTTCAGGAGGCCGGTGGGAGTGGCCTGGGTCTCTCCATCGCCAAGATGTTTGTGGAGATGCACGGCGGACGGCTGTGGGTTGAGAGCGATCTGGGAAAGGGAAGCGCGTTCACCTTGGTGTTGCCGATGCCGGTTCGGGGTGAGGGGCAGGATCGCCGGCTCCCAACGCACCTGATGGCCCGCACGCGGACGATCTTGATCGTCGAAGACGAGCCGGACATCGCCCAGCTCATCAAGCGGCAGCTCGAGGACAGTGGATATCGGGTCTCCGTTCTGGGAAGTGGGCCGTCCGTCGTCGCCGTCGTCGAGGATTCGCAGCCTGACCTGGTCATATTGGACCTGATCCTCCCCGATATGGACGGGATGGACGTGCTCCGTGACTTGAAGGCAAACATGATCACGGCCGACGTCCCTGTCATCGTGTCGACCGTCGTGCCCGACGACGGAAGTGCCTGGAAGCTGGGCATCGTCGACTATCTGACCAAACCTCTGTCCAACGAGGATCTGCTGCGCAGCGTCGAGAAGGCGCTGACCTGGCAGGGCCGGGTCCTCATCGTCGACGACGATGCAGATACGGTCGGCTTGCTCTCGGCGGCGATGCGCCAGATTGGCTTCACCCCTCTCGTGGCGGCCGATGGCTACGAGGCGTTGGCCCTGGCCCGCCGCCATCGCCCCGACCTCATCCTCCTGGACCTGCGTCTTCCGGGGATGGATGGCTACGAAGCCGTGACCCACCTGAAGCGCGATGCCGTGACGCAGGCCATTCCCATCGTCGCGATCTCGGCTCATGCGGTGAACACCGACGAGGAGCGCAAGCGCCTCATCGCCCTGGGGGCGGTGAGCTTTCTCCCCAAACCCTTCTCCATCGCGGAACTGATGGACGAAATCGAGGTGGCCCTCAAGCCGGTCGCTGCCCCTGCTCCGTCCTAGCACTCCATCTGGGCATGGACGCCTCAACTCGTTGAGGTTTTTCGGGGCCACCCGGTCCGGTGGCCCCGAACGAGCCTGGGTGTCCATGGCGCTCCAGTCGGGCACGGATGCCTCAACTCGTTGAGGTCTTTCGCAGGCGCACAGATGGGCGGCCCCGAACGAGTTCGGACGCCCATAACATTCTGGAGCTCCCAGCCACTGTCTCGGTGGCGTCCCATGCAAGGAGACACTCCTCGTCACTGTGCCTGGTTCCCAGTCCCCAGTCCCTAGCCCCTAGCCCCCTCCATCCGTAGGCATATTCGCGATATGGGTGTATAATTGCGCTCCCCAGGTCGCGCCTGGTTAAACCATAGCGCCCATACACGGGCCAACAGAGGGGTACTCAGTGTCCTCCACAAAAGTCATCGCCTGTGCCACCGTCATCGAAGAGATGTTGCCGTTGCTCCCGCCCGGCGTGGATCACCAGGTGCTCGATTTCGGCCTGCACGTCAACCCCGAATCGTTAAAGCGCGTCCTTCAAGAAACGATTGACGCATCGGCCCCTCCTGCAGAGACGATCATCCTGGGATACGGCCTCTGTTCGCAGGCCGTGATCGGGTTGCAGGCCAATGGCTGCACGCTCGTCATCCCCCACGTTGACGACTGCATCGCCATCTTTCTTGGCTCTGGTGAGGTCTATAGGCAGCAATTCCGCGCCGAGCCCGGCACCTACTATTTGACCAAGGGGTGGATTGAGGCTGGCGATGGCCCCTTTGCCGAGCACGACCGCCTCGTGGCCCGCTATGGCCAGGAGAAGGCCGAGTGGGTGACCCAACAGATGCTCAAGAACTATACCCGGCTGGCGTTGATCAACACCGGCCAGTACGAACTGGAACGCTACCGGGCGTACGCGCGGCGCACGGCGACCCGTTTCGGGCTGCGCTACGAGGAGATCGCAGGCTCGACTGCGTTGGTGAAAAAGATGGTCCACGGCCCCTGGGACGAAGAGTTCGTCGTTGTTTCTCCTGGAGAGGCTGTCTGTTACGAACATTTCTTCCGCGCATAGCAGAAAGGAGTCACAATGTCAGAGGAAAAGGTGTTGCCCGGCGCCGAACCGTTCTTCTTCGAGGGGAGCGAGGTGGGATGCCTGGTCTCGCACGGCTTTACCGGTACCACTCAGAGCATGCGTTTCCTGGGCGAGTACCTGGCTCAGGAGGGCGGTTTCACCGTGATCGGACCCCGTCTCACCGGCCACGGTACCCGGCCTGAGGACATGGCCCGGGCTACGGCCGAGGATTGGATCCGTGATCTGGAGCGGGCGCTGGACACCCTGCGCCAGCGCTGTCAAGAGATCTTTATCACCGGCCTTTCGATGGGCGGCACGCTCACGCTCTACATGGCCGCCATGCACGCCGACGTCTTTTCCGGCGCGGTGCCGATCAACGGGGCCGTTTTTCTGAACAGCCCCGACATGGCGGCGCTGGCGTTCATGGCGGGGGCCCCCGCCACCGTGCCCGGCGTCGGCTCCGACATCAAGAAACCCGGCATCACCGAGCTGGCCTACCCGGTCGTGCCCGTACCGGCCATCCGCCACCTCTACGCGCTGATGGCGGCGACCCGCGAGCTGCTGCCCCGCGTGGCCTGTCCCACCCTGGTCTTTCAGTCGCGCGATGACCACGTAGTAGCGCCGGAGAACGCGCCCTACATCGTAGAGCACATTGGCGCGGAGGACAAGCAACTGATCTGGCTCAACGAATCCTACCACGTCGCCACGCTCGACAATGACAAGGAGCTGATCGCCCGCGAGACACTGCAGTTCATCCAGCGACATCTGTAGGGTAACCTGCTGCGTCACGTCGACATCGAGCGAATTGGCGGGTGCGGGTTCTCTGCTAGGGGGAAAGTTTAAGAACTCTCGCAGTGAGGCTAATCGAACGATAGCGCTTGCATTGAAAATACCAGAGTTCCTCTCCTTGCGGACTAGGCTTGTATGCGACAACGTCGCGCCCTTGCTCGTTGCCGGCCAGGCCCAGGTGCTCGACCCGCGTGTATCCTTCGTGCTCTACCAGCCACAGGCAGAGACGTTCAAAGTCTGCCGGGGATAGTTTGTCAAATGGGAGGACGTGTGTTGTCGCGGGGGGGGGAGGGAGTGCTACCGTGAGATTGATCGTCCGTTCACATGTGCGCCGTTCTCCAGCGTGATCCTCGTACTCCATCTCCAGCCGCAGCGGGATACTGTCGCCGCATGTACGAGGATGGACATCGATCCCTGTGGTTCCCTTGTGTCCTACCTGTAGAATGAGGATGGTGTCTGTATCTGCTGTCCTGCCTTCGAACTGGTCGCCGCTTGTACTGACCACGAGGTTATGTGTTGGTCCATAACCCTCATTGCGCATAGCCAGCTGTAGGCGTGACCATCCGTGGAAATGATTCACCGGGTAGGGCGTGCCACACAGGAGGGGGTAACTCGGGCATCAGGTGGTAAGGACCGCAGGCCAGGGGATCTGCTGCAAGCCCGTTCGCCTGGGCGTGGGCTCTGCATCCTCCGATCCCACGAACGCTGCAGCGCCCTCGAACGGCCAGCGGAGCCGCCGGCGCATCCCGGGAAACACGTTGGGACATCGCTCTTTGGCGCTGGCGCACACGGTGATCGGGTGCCCAAGGGTATTCCAGGCGCGGGTAAGAGCGGCAGGTACCAGGCATTTGTAGATGCCTGGTACCTGCACAGAACCTCATGGTCTGACCGGCAGGTAGCGAGATGAGGCGGGCCGGCGGATACTCGTGGCAGGTGGTTCCGCCTCTGCCGTGCCCATGCCTGCAGCGGTGAGCGTTGAACCCACCGGACCGGTGATGTTGTTGTACGGTGTGCCCGCTATTTCGTGGTTTTCCAGTATCGCGCCGTAGGTGGTGTCGGTACTGGCCGAGTCTACCTGGACATAGATCGGCGTGGCCGGGGGAAGCGAGCCGGAGAGCTTGCTGTACTCGGACCAGTAGTACGCGTCGTGGAGGGTCAGCGTGATCATACCTCCCGGCTCCAGCGGCAGCGCAGGCGACACCACACCCCAGACGATGCCCTTGGTGCAAAAGTCGTTCCAGATCTGGTTGACGCCGGTTGGGACGGGATGGGGGTTGACGTACAGGTCCACCCAGAAACCATCGGTGACCGGGACGTCACCCTGGTTCTTGATGACGACCTGAGCGCTGTTGGGGGTGACGGCGATGTGTTCGACCACCAGGTCGGGAGCGGGAGGTGTGCGTCCGTTCGCGATCAGGGGCAAATAGACTGTGCTCGTCGTTGGAGCGGATGCGTCGACGTGGAGCGTGCCCGTGTTTTGCAGATCTTTGTACTCCGCGGTTACGGTCCAGTCACCGGCAACCTCGCTGGTGTAGACGTTGCCGGCCCAGGTGCCGCCGGCTCCGGCCTCGATGTCAAAGGTGGTCTCAGCGCTCACGTCCCAGGCGCAGTCATAAGCATCCTCGGCCGTGGCGTGGTAGGTCACGCTCTCACCCTCCGTCACCGTCTCCTCGGCGGGCGTGACTGTAATGGCGACCGCTGCACTGTGCTCGGTCGTCAGGCTCGCCGAGTCCTGATCGTCCTCGATATGGACGTCGTTATCGGGGGTGGAATCCGGGTCGAACTGGTCGGCGGCCGAGACCTGGGCGGTGTTGGTGAACGTGCCGGGGGCCGTGACGGTGACGGTGATGGCCAACGTCGCGGTGTCTCCACTGGCTATGGACCCCACATCCCAGACACCGGTGCCCGGGTCATAGTCCCCGTCGCTGTCGTCGGAAGCGTAGGCGAGCCCGGCGGGGAGGGCGTCCTCGACCGTGACGCGGGTGGCGAGGTCGGGTCCGCCGTTGGTGAGCGCGATGGTAAAGGTGACGTCGTCGCCCACGTTGGGGCGCTCGTCGTCGACGCTCTTTTCCAGCGCCAGGTCGGCCTGCTGGGTGATGAGGGTGGCCGAGTCCTGATCGTCCTCGGTATGGACGTCGTTATCGGGGGTGGAATCCGGGTCGAACTGATCGGCGGCCGAGATCTGGGCAGTGTTGATGAACGTGCCGGGGGCCGTGACGGTGGCGGTGATGGCCAACGTCGCGGTGTCTCCACTGGCTATGGACCCCACATCCCAGACACCGGTGCCTGGGTCATAGTCCCCGTCACTGTCGTCGGAAGTGTAGGCGAGCCCGGCAGGGAGGGCATCCTCGACCCTGACGCCGGTGGCGAGGTCAGGTCCGCCGTTGGTGAGCGCGATGGTAAAGGTGACGTCGTCGCCTACGTTAGGGTTGTCGTCGACGACGCTCTTTTCCAGCGCCAGGTCGGCCTGCTGAGTGATGAGGGTGGCCAAGTCCTGGTCGTCCTCGGTCTGGATGTCGTTATCGGGGGTGGAATCCGGATCGAGCTGATCGGCGGCCGAGACCTGGGCGGTGTTGGTGAACGTGCCGGGGGCCGTAACGGTGACGGTGATGGCTAACGTCGCGGTGTCCCCACTGGCCACGGACCCCACATCCCAGACACCGGTGCCCGGGTCATAGTCCCCGTCGCTGTCGTCGGAGGCGTAGGTGAGCCCGGCGGGGAGGGCGTCCTCGACCCTGACGCCGGTGGCGAGGTCGGGTCCGCCGTTGGTGAGCGCGATGGTAAAGGTGACGTCGTCGCCCACGTTAGGGTTGCCGTCGTTGACGCTCTTTTCCAGCGCCAGGTCGGCCTCCGGCATGATGACGAATGAGCCGGGATCGTTTTGGTTTTCGTAGCTGGTCGAAATCCATTCGGCGCTTTTGGCGGTGTCGGACAGTCTGACCTCGTCGATGATCCCGTCAAAGAACTGCCCGGTGGCAGCGCCCTCTACACCTTCGCCAGCGATGGACCCGCCAATTGCCGTGGGTAGGTTGTTGGTGATGCTTCCGTATCGTCCGACGGCCAGCGTGCCGTCGACGGCCCCGTCGACGTACAGGATCAGCCCGTTGTCGGCGTCATAGACCATGGCCACGTGATACCACTGCTCGTAGTCATAGGTCGTCGTTCCGTCGTAGTTCTGATAGTTGCCGGCGGCGTCGTCAATGCTGGTGTCCCTGAACTGCCATTGACCTGCTGCATCGGCGATCTTGAGCTGCCATCCTGCGTACTGTCCGCCTCTGCCTGTGCCGCGGTTATTGACGATCCTGGCCCCGCCGGTATCTGGCACCGAGGTGGGATAGATCCAGGCTTCGGCGGTGAGGCTGCCTTCGCCGAACTGCAGGCTGGCGTCGTTGGGGACTCGGATATGGTCGTCGGCCCCGTCAAACTCGTCGGCGCCGTCTATCCTCCCAGCGGCATCCTGGTCGGTGACGACGACGGTCGTGCCGTCGTTGTGGAAGGTGGTCGAGTCAGCGTGCGTCCCGGATGGTTCCGCGAGGTGTTGCACCATCACGAAATTGCCGTCCCACACACCAGAGACGTTTTCCTGGTTGCCGGCGCTGGCGTTTCCATAGTACATGTACAGTACGGTATCCTGCGTCGAGGACAGGAACGGGATCCGTACCCAGGTGATCAGGTCTCCAGCCAGGCTATCGTAGAGTTCTATCTCGTGGTCCAGTTTGGCCCCGGCTGGATCTGCAAACAGGATGTCATCGCCGTCGCTCTGGGCCTTAAACGCCAGGTCACTATCGGTGAGCCGGATCAAGACTGGAAAGTCCACCAGATCGCCATCTACCTTTGTGTGGTCTATGATGATCATCCTCCTGTACAGCCAGCCTCTGTCGTACCACACTGGCAGTACCGTGATCTCTCTCTCAACACCCCAGGCAGATTGGTTGTCGGACTGGATGATTCTGACATTCCAATCAAGCGTCTGCGGCAGCGAATACCCAGTCAGGTTGAACTCGATGCTGTTGGCAGCGCCATCCACGATGGGCGTGTCGCTCACGTCTGCGAGCTGCCATTCGCCAGCGTTTAACCATAGCTCTGCGCGTGTACATCCATCGGGGGAATTACAGTGGGGGGTGAAGCCAAAGGTAACCGGCGCTTCCTCGGTGCTGCCATCGGCAGGTGAGGCCAGCGTGATCGTTGGCGCTGCATAGGTTTCGGCAGGCTCCTGAGATACGCTGCAGAATGCATCCGGATCGTTCTGATTGTTGTAACTGGTCAGTATCCAACCAGGGCTCCTCACGATCTTTGAAACCCGGACCTCGTCGACCCTGCCATCCATAGAGCCATTTTCGGAGCGGTCTGTCCCTATCTTGTAGGTGTCGTCCTGCCGGTTCCAATCCTGGCCGGTGTATGCTGCTATGCTGAACGAACCCACCGAGATGCCGTCCACCCAAAAGTCCAGGTTGCCGTCTCGGTCTGCGCTCACGCCGACGTGATGCCAGTTTGTGTCGCCCACGACATCGCTGGTGGTTTCAACGTCGACCGTATTGTCCGGCGACATGAATCTCAGGTCGTCCTCGTTCTGCCACGAAGTCCCAAAGAAGGCACCGTTCGCCGCGGCTGAGCCTGACGAAAAGAACCCGTGCATGTTCGCATAGTCGTCTCTCTGGGCCCACAGAAAGATGCAAAAGTCCTGATTTGGCCCATAGACGTCCAACGACGCATCCGTCCCCACGTCGATCAGGTCATATTGATCGTGAAACTCATCGGCACCATCGATCTTTCCCACGGCATCCTGCGACGCCAGGTTATGGGGGGTGCCGTCGTTGTGATAGCTGGTGCTGTCATAGTGATCTCCTGTCGTCTCGTCCAGGTGCTGTACGAGCACATAATCGCTGTCCCAGACCGCCTCGACGTTTTCCTGGTTGCTGGCATCACTGTTCCCATAATACATGTAGAGGATGGTATCCTCCACCGAGGAGAGCGTGGGAATGTTGACCCAGGCAACCAGTGCGCCCGTCAAAGACTCGTAGCTCTCGATCTCGTGGTCCAGTTGCGTTCCATCGTAATCCGTGAACGCGATGTCGTCCGCGTCATCTTGCACGAATCCAGCCAGGCTGCCATCGGCGATTTCTATCAGCACCGGAAAGTTGGTCAGATCCTCTGCCACTTGGGTGTGATCTATCGTGATCTTTTTTCTATACGCCCAGGTGGTATCCCACCACGCGGCCGGTGGCCTTTCCGTCGTAAAGCTATAGGATTGCTCGGTTGCATCAAGGCCATCTGTCACGCTGATGGTCCAGGTGTAGGTGGTATCGTAAGCCAGCCCTGCGACCGCGACGGCGTATGGCCCGTTCACAACGCCGCTCCCTGTGGCAGAGCCGACATCGGGATTGGTCGTGACCGTATAGTCCATCAGATCCCCGTCATTGTCGTGTAGATCAAAGCTCAGTTGAGACAGAGAGATGCTTACGTTTGTGGCCCCATCTGCGGGAGCCGGGTTGGAGGCCTGGGGGGGCTCACTGACCAAATCTAGATCGCCGACGCTGTGGAACGCGTCCGGATCGTTCTGATTGTTGTAGCTGGTCGAAATCCATTCGGCGCTTCGGGCGGCGTCCGACAGTCTGACCTCGTCGATGATCCCGTCAAAGAACTGCCGGTTGGCAGCGCCCTCGATACCTCCGTCGGCGATGGACCCGCCAATTGCCGTGGGCAGATTGTTGGTGATGCTTCCGTATGGCCCGATGACCAGCGTGCCGTCGACCGCGCCGTTGACGTACAGGATCAGCCCATTGTCGGCGTCATAGACCATGGCCACGTGATACCACTGGTCGTAGCCATAGGTCGTCGTTCCCTCGTAGGCCTGATAGTTGCCGGCGTCGTCGTCAATGCTGGTGTCCCTGAACTGCCATCGCCCTGCTGCATCGGCGATCTTGAGCTGCCATCCTGCGTACTGTCCGCCTCCGCCTGTACCACGGTTGTTGATGATCCTGGCCCCACCGGTATCTGGCACCGAGGTGGGATAGATCCAGGCTTCGGCGGTGAGGCTGCCTTCGCCGAACTGCAGGCTGGCGTCGTTGGGGACCCGGATATAGTCGTCGGTCCCGTCAAACTCGTCGGCGCCGTCTATCCTCCCGACGGCATCCTGGTCGGTGACGATGACAGTCGTGCCGTCGTTGTGGAAGGCGGTCGAGTCAACGTGCGTCCCGGATGATTCCGCGAGGTGTTGCACCATGACGAAATTGCCGTCCCACGTTCCTCCCACGTCTTGCTGATTATCCGCCTCCGAGTTGCCAAAGTACATGTACAGGATCGTGTCCTCGACTGGCGATAGGCTGGGGACATCGACCCACGCGATCAGATGCCCCGTGGCGGTGTCGTATAGTTCGATCTCGTGACTTGACCGGGTGCCGTAATGGTCCGTGAAGACGATGTCATCTCCATCGCCCTGCGCAAACATCGCCAGGTCGGGATCCGTGATGTCGATCAATACAGGAAAGTGGGCTAGATCGCCATCGACCATGTCGTGGTTGATCGTGATCTGCTTCCTGTACAGCCAGGCCACGTTCCACCAAGTTCCAGGGGCGGACCTGGTCGTGAAATGGTACGTGACGCTGGCCGGGTCCCCGCCATCGTCAACGTCCACGCTCCAGTTGTACGCTGTCGCGTATCCCCCCATGGTGGTCGGGATCGCGGTATAGGTGCCGTCGCCGACAGCGGTGTAGGTCGCGATATCTTCCCACGTCCCCGACGCGTCGGTCCTGAACGTGACGTCCATCAAGTCGCCATCCGGGTCGCTGACATCCACCGATAGGGTGGGATTGGGTAGGACGTCGATCGCCCCATCCGCAGGGCTGGGGTTGCTCACCGCTGGCGGATAGTTATCCAACCCTGTTGTGAACCGGTAGGTTTCCTCGACCGTCTCTCCGCTTCCGCCCGCGTCCGTCGCGCTGATGCTCCAAAAGTACGTGGTATTGTACTCGCTCATGTGGGTCGGGGTCGCGGTGACGGTTCCTTCCCCATGTGCTAATGTCCCGCTGCCAATTACCTGCCAGGTCCCACTGGCATTCGTTCTGATCTCCCAGTCGACCTGGTCTCCCTGCAGATCCAAGATGTGGGCCTGCAACGTGGGGTTGGGATCCACGTCCGTGGCAAAGTTGGCGGGGCTCTCATCCGAAATTAGCGGCATGTCTGCGCCGTACTCGATCTCCAGGGTGACCTTGGTGGTCTCGGTAGGCGTATTGCACTCGATCCATTCGTTGCCGTTCGCGCTTGCGTGCCTTGTTGCAGAGCCATCATCGGACGTGACCGCAAAGCTGCCGTATTTTTTGCTGAGCGGGAACATCTTGAAGGTATCTGAATAGTAGGAAAGATCCTCCTGCAGCGTGATGCTGTAATCGTTCCCATCGACGCTGTTCACGTTGAAGCGGGCGTTCCGGCCCATCAACATGGGTGCGTTGTAGATGATGCGGGCCATGCCAAAGTGGTTGCCGTCGATGCTCGAGGTAATCTCGATCACCCCATTTTCATCCGCCAGCGTCGTTGGATCGAGGACGAACTCGGATCTCTCATATTGCTGCAGTGTGCCCGTGTGGGTGTACCAGTTGTCGTTCAGAGCAAGCCCAAAATCGTCCGTCGTGGCGGTGTCCTGCGACCTCTTGATGCTGAACAGCGAGACGTCATAGTCGGTCGAATCCGGGAAATCGAGGTATCCCTGCAGGAACCAGGCATTGTCGTCGTTGGGCACGGTATAGGTACCTGTGACCGTCTCGTACGTGGTCCCAAAGGCGTGCGAGATCACCGGCTGGGTGCTGCCGGCCAGTGTGCTGTACTGGGACCTGGTCCCCCAGTCACTGACGCTGAGATCGACGTTGATCCGCCCGGCTCCAGAGAGGGACCTGGCCGTGATCGTCACGGTGTAGGAGGCTCCGGGGATGGCCGCGTGAGAGGTACCGACGGGGAAAAAGTGGTACGGCTGTCCGGTCCTTCCATCCTCGTGGTATGCGCCGCCTCCACCCTGGAATGCGCTTCCCGGGTATTTTGGTGGGAAATCCAGGTCGGCAGGACCGTGCACGGTCATGCCTGGCAGCGTTGGTGTGGCCTCGCTGTAATAGTCGTCCCCAAATCCCAGGAGGTTCTCGCCGCCCCAGGTCGTGCCCTGGGTGGCCATCGTTGGGTCGTAGAACAACTCCATAGGCTGTGTCCCGATCAGCTCGAGCACCATGTTGGGCGAGAATGCTTTCATGTCGGTGAGTTGGATCTCTCCATCCTGCACGAATATGGGAAAGCTATACCAGTCCTGTGCCGTTTCGTCGTACGTGGTCTGAATGTCCCACTGGTGGTCGTAGCCGGATACCCAATGTCCTCCCGCGCCATTGTTCTCCCAGGCCTGCGTCGATATGCCATCCGGCGAGATCGAATAGATCACGATCCTGTCTTCTTCGAAATAGTTTCCCCAGTCCGCCTGTGAATACGGCATGGAGAACACCATCTCGTGTCCAAAATCCTCAACCGGATACGTCGATCCGCTGCTGTGATCGCTCTGATACCAGTCGAGCATATGCTGGTGGCCGTGGATCCACATCTTGATCTGTGGGTTATTCCGGAATAAGTCTGCCCACCAGGCCCTGTCCTGTTTCCCCCGGTACGTGCTTGAACCCGAGCCGTCGTGTATCGTCGTATCCTCGATGGCCTGGTGCGAGAGAATGATGGTCGTGTTGTTCGGGTACCGTCGCGTCATGTACTCGACGTATTCGTAGATGATGGGCTTGGTGAACATGTGGTAGGCGTTCTCGGGCAGCGCGATGAACAGGATGTCGTTCTTCATGAACGCGTACGGATAGCTGTTCATCTCCGTGGCGTCGATGATCGTCCGCACCAGGTTGAACGGATCGTTGCCATTCTCTGGATAGCCAGAGTGGTTCTCCCCATAGTAGTCGTTCAGATCGTGATTGCCGGACACCGCCATAAAGGGCATGTTGATGTGCTGCAGCAGAAAGGCCTTGAAATTGTTCACGTATTGGTCGTACCAGGATGGAAGCTGTTCGCCCTCCACGTACGCGGCTGAATGCATGATGATATCGCCGAGGTGGACCGTAAAGTCACACGGGAGGGTGCTGTTCATAATGTCCTGCCCCAGGTCGTCCAGGTGATCTGCCATTCCCCAACCCGTCTCGATCATCCCTCCGATGTGCGTATCGGCGAACGCCGCAAACCGAATCTCGTTTTCTATGGTTGTAAAGCCAAAGGTTTCCTCAACCCACGTACTGCTCCCAGTGTCTCTCGCGCGAACGCGCCAGCGGTATAGAGTGCCATATTCATCCACACCGCCCGTCGTCGCGGAAACCGTTCCGGATCCGGTGTGCAGTGTTCCACTGTTCACCAGTTCCCAACTGCCGTCCAGTTCGACCTCGATCTCCCATTCGACTGAGTCCCCCTGTTGGTCGAGAACATCTGCCCGCAGCGTCGGGTTCAGGCCGATGTTTGCTGCACCATCCTCCGGCTCCTCGTTCGAGATGATCGGAATATCGAATTCCGTGGTAAAGCTGAATTCCTCGTGAGACGTGTGCGTTCCATCCGTCACGTCCACGTACCAGGTGTACGTCTGCCCATAGTCCAGGCTGGAGATGCTGACGGTATACGTCCCGGCGCTCACGTCGGTCTCTGAACGTGAGCCGATGTCGGGGTTTGTCGTCACGTCAAAATCCATGGGATCCCCTTCGGGATCCTCGATGTGGAAGCTCAACTCTGTCAACGAGACGCTTACCTGTTCCGAACCGTCGGCCGGATCCTCGTCCCAAACGGCCGGCACGCCGATCTGTTCTTGAGGCCCGACGTCGGCGAACTGGCTGGGGTCGGCCATGTTGTTGTACGCGGTCCTGATCCAGCCGGCACTCCTGGCGACCCTCGAGACTCTGACCTCGTCCATCATGCCATCCAGCGGGTTGTTTTCGGACCTGTCCGTTCCAATCTTGTAGGTATCGTCCAGCCTGTTCCAGTCTTCGCCGGCGTGCGTGGCTATGCTCTCGGAATGCGCTGGCGTGCCATCGGCCCACAATTCCAGGTTTCCGTCCCGGTCTGCAACCACACCCACGTAATGCCAATCATTGTCGCCGATGACGCCCCCGGTGGATTCAATCTGCACCGTGTTGTCCGTCGACAAGAACCTCAGGTCGTCCACATTGTTGTAGGCACTCCCAAAGTAGATCCCAGAGTCTCCACTCGAGCCCGATGAGAAGAATCCCTGAATGTCTGATGTATTGTCCCGCTTCACCCACATAAAGATGCAGAAGTCCTGGTTGGGACCAAACACGTCCAGCGATGTCTGTGTGCCGGCGTCGATGAACTCGTCGTCTCCGGCAAAGTCGTCAGCCCCATCGATCTCGCCGGCGGCGTTCTGGACGAGGCCGTTCTGCGGGGTGCCGTCGTTTGAATACTGGGTCGAGTCGAAATGGGTGCCGCTCGTCTCGTTCAGATGCTGGACCATCACGGTATCCGCGTCCCATACGGCTTCTGGGTTCGCCTGGCTCGGTGCAGCGGGATTCCCATAGTACATGTGTAGCACCGTGTCGGTCGTCGACGAAAGACCCGGCACATTCACCCAGGCCACCATCTCGCCAGTGGAACCATCGAAATACTCGATCTCGTGGTCCAGTTTGTTGTCGCTGGCGTCGGTGAACAATACGTCGTCCCCGCCGTTCTGGGCTCTTGAGGCCAGGTCAGCGTCCGCACCCAGACGGATCATCACAGGAAAGCTCGTCAGATCGGCTTCTACCTGAGTGTGGTCGATCGTGATCCCCTTGCGGTACGGCCAACCGGCATCATACCAGGAGATCTGAAGGGTCGGAGCGGGCGGGCGCGCAGCCAGGACAGGTGCTGAGACCAGGCTCAGCACCATAGCCGCTAGGAGAATGCTGTTGAATACGGTCTGTTTCTTGAACATCGAGCTTTTCCTCCAGGCAGAATAATTGAAGATGCGGGGGGCGTTCTGAAAAAGCCGCGGGCATCGTTCGAGACCCGAAGACGGGTCGGTGTGGGTAGAATGAGGGAAAGTATCGGTTTCATAGCCTATGGGCATCATTGGCTACTGTCGAAATGAACTGCACCGACATGCGAGGTCGGCATCACCATTGTACGAGGTCAGAGTGATGGGCAGGTACAGACGACTTTAGAAAACTATTAAGAGGCCGGATGCAGGGCAGGTATTGAACCACTTGCGCCTGTTGCGTCAAACGCTCGATCGAGCGGGGCTGACCGTGGAGGATATTCTGGCGCAGGCCGATCCAGACGTCCTGAAAAAGCAGTACCGCAAGGCCGGCGCAAGGTTCTCGAAATGGGGTACCAGGATCGCGAGAGAAGCCCCTGGATGATCCATACGCCCCGGAAACAGCGCCAGGCACGGGCCATGCGCGGATACTGGAACCACTTTCCCATCTCACCCTAGGGATATGCCGGCGAACTGGAGGGCCGGTACAAGACGTCCGGCATGTACACTGAGGCTCAGTCCTTCGCGCTGGGGCGCAAACTGTCCGCATTCGTCAGAAAGCGGGAGGCTCGGGCCTCACTGACGGAACGCTTTGCCCTCTATCGGGCCTTTATGACCGTCGTCGTGGAAAAGATGGGCATGGTGGACGATTCGGGCGGCGTGATCGGCGAGCTTTCCCAGGAGATGTTCGAGGTGTACGTGCAGCTCGATCGGTCCGCGCTCGACATGCCGCTGGAAATCCTGCTCCAGGACCTGGTCGAGCTGATGATGTGGGAAGATTATGCCTTCACCGACACTGGAGAACCCATCTTTTTCGGCGGTCTGGCTGCGCACGAGGTGCCACTCGTCGAATCCATCTTGCAGGAGCAACGGGACGAACTGCGTGGACTGGAACTGGACTACCAGGCAGAAGAGGCGTTGACCATGCTGGGGGTGCTCTACCGGGAGCAGCAGATGTTTGAAAAGTTCGTCCCCATCGCCAAAGCGATGGGGACCCGTGAATGGCAACGCGTCACCGCCATGTCGGAGTTGGCCGAAGAACAGGGGCGGGTTGACCTCGCGGTGGCCGTTTACGAAGCGTGTTTGGGGCCTGGCCTTCACGAAGAGTTCCTGCGCAAAAAGTACCGGGAGCTCAAGGGCAGGCTTGGGGTGGCACCCTAGACCCTAAGGGTTTTCTGAAACCCTTAGGGTCTTTCCCGATCTATGTCCCATAGAACAACCGCAATGCCACGCCGCCAAAGATCAGATCCCTCTCCTCCGCGCTCTTTTCCGCGAACCGGTCCAGCGCAAAGCGCAGCGCGTTGGTGTATCCCTCGCGGTGGCTGACCGGGGGAAAGTCGCTGCCCCACATCATGCGCTCCGGGCCAAACGCCCGGTAGGCCATCTCTATGAATGGCGGCACCGGCTCCTCGAAGGGAAAGGGCTCCCTGACCGGCATCGCTCGCGTACAGAATTCGCCCAGCCCGCCGAGCTTGACGTATACGTTGGGAAACCGCGCCAGGGCCAGGGCCCTCTGCCTCGTTTCGTACGGTGGGGGCTCGCCGTCGGGATAGTTCCGGGACCCCAGGTGCTCCATGACGACCGTCAGGTCGGGCACGGCCTGGACCAGTTGGGCGAACTCGTCTGCCGCATAGTCCGCGCTGCTGCCCCTGGTGCTCACCGGCAGCCCCAGTTGCGCCGCCTTGCGCCATATCGCCAAGCGATCACCTTCAAGATGATCGCCGCGATGATCTTGAGGATGATCGCCGCGATCACCCTCAGGATGATCGCCAGGGGAGCGGGCGCTCGCCTCCAGGCGGACGCCCCTCGCGCCCCGCCCGGCCAGCCGTTCCATCTCGCGCTCCGCGCGGGGACGCGCGGGGTCCAGCAGGACCACCGGAACGAACCGGTCGGGGTAGCGCCGCACGCATTCGAACAGGTAGTCGTTGTCGGTTTGACCGCGTATCTGCACCAGCACGGCGCGCTCTATGCCGTGGCGATCCATCTGGTAGAGCAAGCTCTCGACCGGCTCGTACCAGCAGGGGGACGCGTGGCAGTGTGCGTCGACGATGTCCATGGGATAGCCTCCGTGATGTTGATCCTGCGTCGCACCTCCAACCTATTCCGGTGCCGCCGCGCCGTCCAGGGCCCCTTTCCCGTCCTCTTCCAACCAGTCGCCGATATGCTGTGCCAGGCGCTTGCCGATCCCCGGCAGTTTCCGCAGCCCCGCCTCGCCCCGGGCCTCGTATATCGCGGCCACGCTCTCTGGCCACTCGTCCACCGTCCAGGCCGCCTTGCGGTACGCCCAGATGCGGTGGTCTTCCGCTTGCTCAAGCTCCAGGTCGTAGGTCTTGAGGAACAGTCGCTCGGCGACGCGCCTGTTGGCCGCGAGCGGCCCCGGCGCGACGTAGCGCGGCATGCGGTCCAGCAGGCCGTGGCGGGTGCACAGCTCGCGGACCAGCAGCCCCAACCGGGCGTTGTAGGCCCGCGGCGGGCTATAGTTTGGCTTTCCGCCTTCTTTCCAGCCGTACAGCTCCCGCCAGCGGGGTTCCAACGCCGGGTCCAGCCGCCGCGCCGCCGCCAGCGACCGCTCGGCCTGGACGCCGTCCATCGTCAGCCCGCCGGTCATCACGAACGTCCCGCCGTGCTCTTTGGTGGCCCGCACCACCGCCTCCAGGTGGGCCTCGTCGTCGCCCACGAACGGGAGCACGGGCATCAGCCCGGTGCCGACCTGAATGCCGGCGCTTGCCAGTCGTTCCATTGCCCGCAGGCGCAGTCTCACGCCCGGGCTGCGCGGCTCGAATGCCCGCTTCAGCGCCGGGTCCAGGCTGCTGATGCTCAGCACCACCCCTACCCAGGTCTGGCGGTTGATCTCTGCCAGCAGGTCCAGGTCGCGCGCCAGCAGCGGCGAGCGCTCGACGACGAACAGCGGAAAGCCCAGGTTGCGCACCACCTCGAGCATGCCGCGCGACAGCCGGTAGCGGTCCTCGGCCGGCCGCTGCCAGTCGCCGCAGGCGATCACATCGCGTGCCAGCCGGGCCAGCTCCTCGCGCAGCAGCTCGACCGCGTTGACCTTGACCTGGATCAGCGTATCGAACGTGTCTGGATCGCGCCTGCCCAGGTAGCGGCTGCCCCGCGTGTAGCAGAACTCGCACCCGCTGCGACAGCCCACGTAGGGGTGCGCCGTGTACTTGCCCCAGAACCAGGGTCCGTCCACGTGCTTGTGGACGTTGACGATCTTGCGGGCGTGGTACTCCTGGAACTCGATCTGCATGGGGGACCGTCTCCTGCGGGTTGGTTAGGCGGCCTGCCCGGTGGCGCGGGCGCGCTGCTCGTCCGATAGGTACGTCAGCGCCTTGCGCAGCATCAGCGCGCGGTACCGCCGCTGCCGACTCAAGATCTCCTGTGCCAGCCACTCTGCCATCAGGTCGGGGTAATGCCGGCCTAGCGTCTTGAGCCCCCAGCCCACGCCCTTGACCGCGTCCATCTCCCATTCCCCGAACATCGGCTCCAGGAAGGCCAGCAACGCTTTCGCCTGGGCCGCGTGCTCGGCCGCACCGCGCGAGCGCTTGGCCCAGAAATGCGCGGTGACGCCGACCGTCCGGCGCACCCAGCGATTGGGATCCTCGCGCCAGGGGGCCAGCAGCGCCAGCGCTGGCCGAAAGTTCGCCACCAACGCCGGGCCGGGCACCCGCTCCCCCAGGATGTCAGCGCCGTACCACACGTCGGCGGCGACGACGAATCCCCGGCAGCGGGCGAACGCGCCCGCCAGGTCCCGGTCCAACTGCTGCCCCAGCGCGCACCCGATCACCACCCAGCCGCCCTCGCTCCCGGCCGCCGCGACGTGGTCCAGGAAGGCGCTCATCCTTTGACTGTGCTCAGGGTGATCCTCCTCCAGGGGACCGGCGCCGACCGCCTTACCGATCCGCCCCAGCAGCCGGAACGGCGTTCGCTCGGCCAGCACCGGGGCCAGCAGATCATGGGCCTGGGCGATCTGCCCGGCCTGGACGAGCGCGGCGATGCGCTCCCCTAACTCGGTGGCTTCTCGGGCTTTCATAGGATGCCGCTTATTATAGAATGACTCGGTGTAGAGGAAAAGGCCAACCCTGTCGACCATTCACCCCCCAGATCTGACCATTCACCGCGAAACCGTTGCCTTCCCAGCCCTCATTCTGCTATCATAGGATCGCACAAGCTACCCATAGGGAGGGATAAAATGAAACGCTTTCGAGAGTTTTTGCACAGCCTACATCCGTATGCACTATGTTACATTGCGGGCCCGCTGACAATTGCGCAAATCATCCTGGGATTCGTCCTCCGCCGGCCTGGCATCGAAGCGCTGCGGACGGTCGGATTCATCGTCTGGTGGATCGGGGTGATCTTTGGCTGGCTGCCCATTTTCGTCCTGCGCAGCAAGGGCGGTGTAGCCCGGGGAGATAGCTACGTCAAGACCACAGAGCTGGTCGATACCGGCATCTATAGTATCGTCCGGCACCCGCAGATGGGCACCGCCTGGTTGCTGATGTGCATTGCCATGATGCTCATGGCCCAGCATTGGTCGAGCGTCGCGTTAGGCGTCCCGGCGATGGTGCTGGCCTACCTGGACCTGCTAAAGGCCGACCAGCGCCTCGTCGGGAAATTCGGCGACGCGTACCGGCGATACATGGAGCGGGTGCCACGGGTCAACTTTCTGCTGGGGATCGTCCGGCTGCTAGTACACACAAGAGGGGGGATCGCATGATGAGTGCTGAGACGTTCTGGATTCAAGTCGGCGCGTACAACGAGGCCACGTGGCCCATACAGGCCGTGATGATTGTCGCTGCCGCGGTCCTGACCTACCGCGTGTTCGCCAGACCTGGCCTCGAGACGGATGCCTGGATGAAGGGTTTTCTCGCCTTTGCCTTTGCCTGGAACGGCACGGTGTTCTTCCTGGTCTTTTGCAGGAACCCGATCTCTATGGTCATCGGCACGCCGCCGTTTGTCGTCGTGTCCGCCCTGTTCGTCGTGGATATCTTTGGCAAGAAAACCCACTTTCGCTTTCCAGAGGGCGGATGGATGCGAGGGTTCACCATCGTGTGGATTCTGCTGGCGCTCCTGTATCCCCTGATCGGATGGCCGCTGGGGCACGTGTATCCAAAGGTCCTGCTGCCCCTGTTTCCCTGTCCGCTGACCGTCTTTGCCACGGCCCTGGTCGCCGCGGCCGTGCCCAGCGCCGATAGAAAAGTCCTCATTGCCCTGCTGCCATGGGGATTGCTGGCGTTGCCCAAATGCTTCGGCGCACTCGACTGCTACGAGGATTGCGCGCTTTTCGCAGCAGGTGTATATGGGCTGATCGTGATCATCAGGAACTGGAGGTTGTTGAAATGACGACGTCAGCGCACTCGGATAGCTGGTTCACCAGGCGTATCATGAGGCTCACCCGCTTCGAGAGGCGGCTCATGAACAGCCCTCGACACGCCCGGCACACGGAGCGGACGGCGCTCGCCCTGCTCGAGCATGTCAGCCTGCCGCCTCAGCCGCGCTGCCTGGAGATCGGATGCGGGCAGGGGGTGGTGACGCGTCTGCTGGCAGAACGGTACGGCGCGCGGGTGGTCGCCAGCGACTATGACCCGGCGCAGGTATCGCTGGCCCGGGAGCGCTTGGCCGGCCTCGACGGGCCGGTCGAGTTCCGCGTCGTGGACGCGCGGGCGATGCCTTTCGACGACGCCGAGTTCGACGCCGTCTTTTCCTTCGGCGTGCTGCATCACATCCCCGGTGGATGGCGGGAGGCGGTGGCCGAGATCGCGCGGGTGCTGAAACCGGGCGGCTGGTTTGTCTTTACCGACTTGGTCGTCTCGCCACGCGCGGGCCGCCTGATGGGCCGGCTGCTGCGCCGGCTGGGTCCACTGGATGAGGCGACGCTGCTCGCCTGCCTGGCCCAGAACGGCCTGGGCCTGAACCACTATGCGCCCGGCCAGGACGAGTCCCTGGCTGTGTTGGGATTGATGAGCTATTGCGTCGCCGTCGCCCAGCGATCGATTTGACATCGCACCCACTTTGCCTATGATAGTGTTGAGAAAAGCCCGACGGAAAGTGTCCACGATGGCTGAGAAGAATCGATCGACCGACAAAAGAGACGCGCTTTTCAGGACGCTCGTGCACAACGTCGTTACCCCTCTGCTCGGTTCCACGGTGGCCGTCGCCTATGCCACCGGGCGCTGGGATCTGAGCGCGCTCGGCACCGGGCTGGCGATAACGGGCACGCTGGCGCTCTTTTGGAAACTGGATCGTACGTTCCTTTACCCTCGCCTGGAGCGCATACCTCAGGACTGGCTGCGGATGGAGACAGAGTTGTTCGTCTCCGTCGCCGGGCACCTCCTGGGGGCACTGCTGGCACTGGTCGCCTGCGGGCACATCTTTGGCTTCGCGGTCGAGCCCAGGACCTCGTGGATGCTCCTGGTCGGCATCGTGCTCGTCGCTCCCATCCTCCACGGCGCAGAAATGGCGCTGGGCTACTATTGCCAGCTTGGCGAGAAGGAGCGCCTGGAGCAAGAGCTGCGGGCGCTGGCTGCCCAGGCCGAGCTGAAGGCGCTCAAGGCCCAGATCAACCCCCATTTTCTCTTCAATACCCTCAACACCATCGCCCAACTGATCCACACCGACCCCATACGGGCCGAGGCGACGGTCGAGCGGCTGGCCGAGCTGTTCCGGTACGTCCTGGCCGGCAGCGAGCGTGGGCAGGTGGAGCTGGGGGAGGAGATGGCATTTGTGGAGGGCTACCTGGAGATCGAGCGCGCCCGTTTCGGCGAGCGGTTGCGCGTCACCCGCGAGGTCGCGCCGCAGGCGCTCGACGTGCCCGTGCCCGGCCTCATCCTCCAGCCGCTGGTGGAGAACGCGGTCAAACACGGGCGCAGTGACGACGGCAGCATCGATATCGCCATCCGGGTTGAGTCCACCGGCGACGAGGTGATCATCGCCGTCGCCGATCGAGGGCCGGGGATGCCGCCTGCCCACCGGATCGGCTCCGGCCCCGGCCACGGCCTGCGCAGCGTGGACGAGCGGCTGAGGACGACCTACGGCTCTGAACACGGCCTGGAGATTCGGAGCAACTCGCCACGCGGCACGGTCGTGACGATCAAGATCCCGGCGAATGGAGAAGTGTGAACGCCAGGCGCCCTCCATTGGCCTGGGTTGCCCTGGGCCTGCTGGTGGCCCTGGTGGCGACAAACGCGGTATTCCTGCTCTTGTTGCGCACTGGTGGGCCGCTCATCGGCCTCGCGTTTTACGTGGTCTTGCTGGTCATCGTGTGGCGCAGACGGCGACCTGATTGGCGGCCGGTGATGGTGGGAGGCCTCGTGGGGTTAGCGGTGCACATCGTGGAAGTGATCGTTGCAGGCTGGACGGCCTATCCGCTGCTCGTGGCCCTGAATCTGATCTTGCCGGCAGCTCTGGTGCTGGTGGCCTGGTTGGCAGGCCGGGAGGTGTGAGATGCGCGTCCTGATCGTCGACGACGAAGCCCCGGCAAGGGATAGACTCAGCCGCCTCCTGGCAGATATCGAGGGCGTGGAGCTCACTGGCCAGGCCGGGGATGGCGTCCAGGCGGTGGAGATGATCGAGCGGGAGCGACCTGACCTCGTCTTGCTCGACGTCCAGATGCCCGGACTGGACGGCTTTGGCGTCATCGAAACCCTGGAGGAGCCGCCTCCGGTCGTTTTCGTCACCGCCTACGACGAGTACGCAATCCGCGCCTTTGAGGTCAACGCGCTGGATTATCTGCTCAAGCCCGTCAGCCGCGAACGGTTGGAAAAGGCCATCCGCCGCGCCCGGGAAGCGCGGGCCGAGGAACAGGACCTCGCTGCGCGGCTTGCCCCATTGCTGGAGAGCCTGGCCAGCCAGGGCCATCACCTGACGCGGCTGGCCGTGCGCGATCGGAACCGCATCCGCGTGCTGGACGCAGACGAGGTGGACTGGATCGGTATCGAGGACGAGCGGACCCTCGTACACGCAGGGGGCGACGCCTATCCTGTCCGGCGGACGTTGGCCGAGCTGGAGGCACAGCTCGACCCGGCTCGCTTCTTCCGTGCCCACCGCTCCGTCATCGTCAACCTCGATCGGGTTAACGAGATCATCCCCTGGTTCAAGGGAAGCCACAGGCTGCGGTTGACCACCGGCGTCGAGGTGGATCTGAGCCGCGCCCGCGCCCGGGCGCTGCGCAAGATTCTGGGTTGGTAGCCCGACGGTGGGATGGTTCAGTGGACTCAGCGCTCCTCAGCGGAGTCAGTGATTCCATCCCCCACCACGTCCCCCCGCAGCCGCATTGCCCACCCCACCGCCCCAAGCGCCAGCAGCGCCACAGCCGCGCCCATCCCCCATCCGCCCCAGGGCCACGCCGCCGCGCGTTCGGCCAGCGTTGGCGTGGGCGTAGGGGTTGGGGTCGGCAGAGGGGTGCTGGTGGGGGAGGGCGTGTGGGTGGGGACGTTGGTCGCCGTCGGCGATGGCGATGGCGACGGCGTATGGGTAGGCAGTGAGGTGGGGGTGTCCGTCGGGAGCGGCGTGGGCGTGTCCGTGGGCGGCGGTGCGGTCGGCTGTGGCTCTTCCGTCGGCGCGGGGGTCTCGGTCGGAGGCGGGGCCGCCGTCGGCGCGCTCTCGGGCGCGCTCGGTACCCCCTGCCGGTACGCCGCCGCTAGTTCGGCCGTCAGGTTGAGGTAGAAATCCCCGTACCCCACGCTTGTCTCGATCTGGCTCCCCTCCCGCCACTCGTTGTAGCTCGTGATCACCACCCAGTCGGCGGCGCTGGCGATGGCCCCGCTCCAGCACTGCCGGTAGTATTCGCCCCCCGCCCGCGGCCGGACGAAGGCGCCCGCTCGCCCGGTGTTCAGGTCGTCGTATCCGGGCATCACGGTCGCCACCCACGTCCTCGAAACCCCCTGCGCCGCGCTCCACT
>Ga0180431_10002832_pt1 | contig 22808 bp, 65 predicted proteins | sample SS_ome_11_FD_132459 | JGI IMG/M metagenome (GOLD analysis project Ga0180431, IMG submission 132459) | Hypersaline lake sediment archaeal communities from the Salton Sea, California, USA - SS_1_MS_1 metaG | ecosystem: Environmental > Aquatic > Non-marine Saline and Alkaline > Hypersaline >...
AAATCCTCAGAGTTTTTTAAAGGAATATACGCAATTTTTGTTGTTGAGGTAATCCCACGACCACACCAACGACAGATTGCAGAATGCCCCCTTGAAACGTACCATAATTGGGCGAATTCAATACTTATTTTTTCTTGTTCTTGCATTTCTTCTTCCTTGTTTTTATCCACAACATCACCTCAAAAAACCAAGCTCACACAACGCAGTGTACAAATCGCTGGTTGCCCTCAAGTCACGTGCGTTCATTTTCTTTATTTCATCAAGCTTTCCCTCAAAAAAAAGTTTTGGCACCTTTTCACCGTCTTTCCCATCCTCAAGATAATCCGGGACAACCAATGCCGCGAACTCTGTGAGCGTTCCACTCTTCCTTTCATTAAAGTTCAACAGCCTTTGAAGGTCAAGAACCCTGTCCCAAGCAGGCAAAGGCAAACAACCCCGAACCTTATGCTTCAAAGAGCGCAGAACAAGGAAACGCAAGTCAAACTTTATGTTGAACCCTATTAGAACGTGAACATCCTCATCGTACATGAACTCCCAAAACTTTTTGAGGGTTTCATCCTCTTCCCCCTCACAAAAGATTGTTTGCTTGCCCTCAATCTGGCATCCAATGCACACAATCCTGTCCTTAAAAGGGTCAAGCCCTGTTGTCTCAATATCCAAAATTAATTCACTCATCATTCCACCCCTTAATTTTTTTCATCTTAATAATTTCCTTTTTCTTTATTTTCCCGCGTTTCACGGATTTTTTCCATGCAATAATCTCGTCAGCCAGTTCCTCCAACTCTTTTTTGCTCCTGCAATTGTAAATCCGTTCCCTGAAATTGAACCTTTCATCGTTTTTGTTGAGAAACGAGTACATGTCATATTTCGTGAAATTGCAATGGTCTTTTACGAAATATTCGTAGAAGAAAGACAATTTAACCATTATGTGCCCCCACGCAAACCATCATCAAAAGCAGCATAAATTTTTCTCCAAACAAACACCAATATTTGCCATAAAAACCAAGGGGCGAACAAAAGCGTGGGAAGAAGGTTCCCAGTTCCAGCCCCAACTATAAAAAAAACCACAAATAACCCAACTATTGGTTGAATAAATGGGATTCCCTTCAAAAACCCAAAATTATTACTTGAAAAATGATAGGACGCCTTAACGCTTCCAAGCGCAAGCAAAGTAGCCCCTTCAGCAATCTGCCTAACTTCAATAGGGGCATCTTCAATACTTTCATTTCCCAGAACTTTTGATATAATATTTGCATCCATTTCAGCAAACTTTTCCTCTGACATTGGAGAATCGGAAATTCCCATTACCGTCCCCAGCGCTAAAAATGCCAACAACATTCCAATAATATATTGCATTAAATCACCCGAGCTCATCCAAGTTGTATTTCACTGCGTCATTCCATTCATACTTTAATTTCTCCCGGTATTTATCAGCATTTTGTTTTGAAACCAAAAGCAATTCTGAAATCTGTGTGCTGCTGTTAATTGGTTTGTTTTTTGAAACAAAAGAATCCATATGTTCAATCCAATTATGCCCAAATTTTTTATCTAAGTATATGCCGTACATAGTTAAACAACCAAGCCCAAGCAAGAACCCTGCAAATAAGCCAAGAACTCCGCCAGCAATTGATGCTAAAAGTTTGTCAAACCCACCGATTAAAACCCCAACTATGCCACCAATCAATCCACCAACTGCCAACCCTCGTACCCAAGGGTTGCTCTTCAAAAGCCCCGCAATCACACTGACCATTTTAGTTATCATTAATTTTAAAGACCATTTATTATTATCATTGTCATTGTTCATGTTCATTCCCCCATTTTTTGTAAACCAAAAACGCGCCAATCAATATTTGCGCCAAAAACAATGGAAACGCCCGGGGAATAAGTAATGTCATGGCAATGGCAGTGATTATTAAGAATTCTCCAGTTAAACCAATAATTGCTGATTTCATTCAATACTCCCCTTTTTTTCTTTTTGCTTCAACCAATTTAATAAATTCCCAAGTGTCAAAAATTAAGTAACACGTAACCAAAATTAAAACAAGTATCCCAAAAAGCCAAAGAATGCCAATAAAATCCAAACCCATGGTTATTCCGCCTTCCTAAAACATTTTTTAATCTCAGAAATTATCCTTCCTCCGTTACAAAATAATAATTCGCACCATGAAACATTTTTTCCTCATAAACCTTTCTTGTTTCACCTGAATAAGAAAAACAATATTCTTGATTTTCCATTATTATCCCCTTATCAAAACCATTGTTTTTACAAAAATTTTGAAATTGGGTTTCATAAACAAATGCTTGTACTAAAACACAAATCACCATTACGATGGTAGCCACCGTAGCTGCTTTCAACAAAACAATTGAATCCATGTTTATTCCTCCTTCACCGCAGTCCCATAAGCCAAAACCTCAGCAGCCTGACTTGTTATCATGGAAGTTGTGAACCTCACATTCACAATCCCCGTGGCTCCCAATGTCTCCGCCTCGGCAATCATTCTCTTGGTTGCCTCCTCACGCGCCTCCTTAACCATCTCACTGTACTCCACCAATTCCATTCCAAAGAATTTTCTGAAGCCCGCGAAAATGTCCTTGATAAAGAAACGCGATTTCACAATAGAGCCAGAGACAACACCGAGCTCCACACCATCATGCTTACTTGTCGTACTTAATTTCAACAGCAATCACCCCTTTTTTCTTCAGCAAACTAAGGCTTCCAACAACAACCAATGCCGCGCCAATTATTTTAAGGGAGGGCACAAAAAACATCGATATGATGCCAACCACCAACAATATTGAGTCCCAATCCTTGCAAACCTTTTCAAGAAGCTCACGAACGGTTATTTTCATTATCAGCCACCTCAACTTCCTTTAATTTTTTCTTCGTTTCTACCTCAACTTCCTTTAATTTTTTCTTAATTTCTTTCCGTTCTTTATCATGTTGTTTTAAGTCATAAAAGAAACTGTAAAAGCCAATTCCAATGACAATCAAACCGACAACCTCGTTTTGTACCCAAGCTGGAAACAACAACGCGGTTTCAAAGGCAAAGAAATAAATTGCAATAACTAAATAACAAGTGCCTTTGACAACCAACTTCTCTAAATCAGTTTCTTTTTCATCACTTTCAAGTTGAACCTCATTAAGGTTGTCAAGAATGAATTGCTTTTGGTTATGGACAAAATTTTCGTTATTCGCAATGTGGGGGGCTGCGATTAATCCCAGACCAAACATTACCAAAAAACACGTGGTGATGAAAGTGTGCGCGCCTAATCCCATGTTTCCCCCTCCAAACAAGCGAGTTCCTCGACTTCCCGGGAAAACAAAACCAAACCACAATTCTTACATAAGAATTTTCCCACATACTTCCGGGAAGTATTTGGAATCACCTCCCCACCACAGTCCTTGTGGATTAATTTCATTTGCTGCCGCATTCTTTCACCTCTTTTTTCACGAAATGACTATAAACTTTTTTTAGCGCCCACCAAAGGACATGGATGACTGCATCAATTAACGCAATTATTATGAAAAGAAATAAAAGTCCCAGAACCCATCCAAGCGCGTCTTCGGTTGGAGTGGAAGGTGCCATATTTAATAAAAACAAACTCACTCTTCCCAAACTCACTCTTCCACCTCAGTACTTGTATTTAAAATCATGAAAAAATAATAGCAAAAATAGCTAAAAATTATCAGGGCAAACAGGAAAACCAAGTCCTGCAACGCCAGCAACAGGCTAAAGGAAACATGCAGCTCAGGCGTCATTGCCCCTGACTCCTGCAACACGTGCCAATAACCTTTTGTTTGCTGAATCTCCGAGAAAACAATAACGGCTTGGAACGCGAAAAACAATAGGGGAATCACGCCAAGAGCAAGCCCGATGTGTTTTAATTTTTTATCAATTTGCATTTGAAAACCCCTCAACAATTCCAATAAGGATTGCCGCGCCTAAAATGCCAAAAAACGCCACAAAAATAAAGCTACATGGTAAATTGTTTCCACAAAATAATTCAATGATTGGAATAATAAAAAAAGTTGCTGTAAAATATAACCCGCCAAACATTAAACCAACGAACGCCGCAAGCATGAAAACAGTAAAAAAACCATCTAAAAATTTCCGAAACGAAAAACCCATCACATCACCCCTATATCCTCAAGGAAAACTAAAATAACAAGCAACACCGCGACGGCGCTACCAATTAATATCATCCAATCAACAAAATTCATTTCATATCCCCTCAACCTTTTGCATTTCCAAAACCCATTCCAAAGCGTCACGATAAGCCTTCAACGCCTCATAACGGGGGGAAGAATATTTTTTCTCGCCAAACACACGGCGTGAAAACCTGTCGCAAAAAACAATTGTTTCATCCAACTCATTTCTTCTTTGCCGTACCATTGCCTCGCTTAACACTTGAAAAAACCTCCTTAAAATATTCTAATGGAATGCCTTTAACCATTTCAACTTTAACCTTGTCTGGTTTTCCCAAAACCTTTGTTGTGGTCACCTTGCAAAAACCATTCGCACGAAGATTGTGTTTCATTAAACAAGACGGGGAAAGGTCTCTGCATAACACAAGCTCAGTGACAACATAAGGCTCAGCCAAAATTGAATCCAGCAACTTTTCCGACACATCATCCTCCTGATAAAACATTATTGAGGTTTTGTCCCCTTTCTTTCCTTGAATAAAAACACACTCCAACAATAATTGCCCAAGCCTTTGGTCGGGATGACGCTCCCACTGGATTTTCAGCTTATTCAAAATCCTTCGTATTCTCTGTTTGTCCTTCACCCTCTTTCGCCTCCTCAAAACATTTCTCAGAACACCAAGTAGCCAACCCGGCATTCTTTTTCGTGTGTGGGTATTTCGTCACACCGCACTGAAACCAAGAACCCGAACTCCGGGAAACCTTTCTCCCACACTTCTCACAATAGCACGCCTTCTTGAAATCAGCTCCTGCAAACGCGTAATCCTCACGCCTCTTTTTAATAGCTCCACTCCCAGTATTGGCAGCAGTCATTCCCCCCCACCGAACAGGCTCAATAGTGTAACCATTCCTACGCAAATAATCCATCAAAGCCTCCTGCAACCGGGCTCCAAAACGAACTGAAGCAACCTCTGCTCCCACTTTCTTGGCTGAATAACCCTGATGTCCTAAATAAAACTTCAGGGAAGTGACATTATGGTCTTCTTCTATCTTGCCGCAAATCCTCCCACGCCAATTTATTATCCTATACCTTCTCATCTTAAACACCTCCAAAATGCAATATAATGATTATTTTCGAGAAATTGTTCAGGGTGGCATACCACCCAAATATGAAAAAATAAACCAAGCACGCGAGAATTACCTCCTCTGTGAAAAGCTTAGGATGCTCCTTTTTCACTGAGAATAAAATCCCAATACACCCAAAAAAGCATAAAGTCTTGATTATGACATTCATCCAAAAAGTTTCAGTGGTCAGCCAAAAGAAAAGGGGGTTGATTTCCACCGCTCCAAGAGAAAGTCCGACAAATGTCGTAACCAAATCACCTACCAACCAGAATGAAAACGCCAAGAAGATGAAGCCAAATTCAAGGGGTGTCACAAAATTTTTAAAGGCGAACTCATTTTCTCCAGTTGTTAAGGGATTCGTACTATATACTAATTGTTGTATTATACTCATACTTATATATCCTCCGTCCTTTTTTTCCGATACTCTCGATACCGATAATGACTAAATTTCAGTTCAAAATACATACGTAGAGAATGAAGTGAAAAAAGGGTGTTATCGGTATCGGTCGGTATCGGGAATCACCCTCCTTTCCACAATAATTTTCTCCTGTTTCTCATCTTTTTTCTGAGCTTCCTCTTCATTGAAAACGTCTTTCAACGAAATCCCAACAACAAAATGCATGGTCGCATCTTCCCCTGAATCCTTTGTATAATGCTTTCTCGTGGTTGTGAAACCCCTTGCCTTGAGTAAATTGCTCAATTCACGTTTTGAAGCCCTCCTGAAACCCCTTTCCTCCAAAAACGCCACGTACTCTTGGTAAATCTCCCAAAAAGGTGTGTCGTAGTCCTTATGCACCTTACAGCGCTTGTTTAGGAAGTCCCTAAGGGGTGAAGCCCTCTCCTCATACCTTTTCATTCTCTCCTCAATATTCCCATCCCCTGAGAATTTCCCTTCGTTTAAGAGCCTTTTCAGGATTTTCACTGATTTTAGCGCCAGATTCCGGTACTCCTGCTCGGGGATTCTCTGAAGGAGGTAAGGGTTTTCCTCAAATTCGTTGTTAAAGTCCACTATGCGCCATCGGGAGTAGAATCCCACGGTTTTATCCGTGCTTTCCGGGAGTTTGTTTGTGGCGATTAACAATTTCGCATAGTTATAGTCATCAAAACCATCCTTTCCCTTGAACTCATAACCAATTATGTCCGCTCCTGTGAGCTTTTTGAAGAGTGATGTTCTTTTGAAGATAATTGAGTTGATTTCCCCCATCATGCACACTAATTTTTTGTATAATTTGGCTGCCTCAAATGGTCGGGAGGTCAGCGTGTCAAAATCCGTGCTTGTCACATTTTCTTTTCCTATGAATTTCGTTAATATTTGGAGGTAAGAGCCCTTGCCATTCCTCCCAGCCCCATTCAGGCAAAATGTCCGGTGCAACGGGTAATCTGGAAGCATGGCATACGCGAGGATTTCATATAAGAGGGGCACGTCCTCCTCATCCACCCATTCCTTAAAGAGCTTGTCAATTTCAGGGGTTTCCTCTGAGTCCCCAAGCTCGTATGGCAACGGGTTGGTGACGTGGAATTCCGGAGTGGCTTCAAATGTGAGGTCGGTTTCAATGTCATATATTTTGTCCCTGAATTGCACCCATGTTTTCTTCGCTGGCTTGGGTGTGTTTTCCCTTCCCCTCATTTTCAGGGCGTTCAAAACCTCTTGTTTTGTTTTTGCCTCAAATAGGCGCACGCCCGATACTCTTTCATTTAACCTGTTCAACAAATCAACCTCGTCAACCATTCTCCAGCATTTTTTTTCAAAATCCCACAACCACCATATTTTTTGCGCCGTGTAAAATATTGGCTGGATTTCAATGAACTTGTCAGCCATTTCCAAAAAGTCCGTGAACTTTCTTGTCGCTTCCTCAAGCTTGAATTGTTTTTCTTCTCCTCTTAATTTTTTTGTTTCTTCTTTTTCAATAAACTCTTTAATTGTTTGCGCGATGTAGTCGCGGAGGTGAACGTTCTCAATTTCAAATGGGGGTTCCTTGAGTTTGTCGTGGACTTCCTGCCAGAGTGGTGTTTCATATTTTTCTGGCAGTCCGAGCAGGAAGTACCTTTTCCTGTTTACTGTGACGAATGCTGTGCCGCCTTCAAATGAAACACGCGGGGCTTCTTCCATTTTTTAATCACCTCCCCAAGTGTTTTTGTTTTTTTTACCGCGTGTGTTTCTTGTTCCAAAGGCTGACAAACTTCCCTTTTTCCCCAACTTCGTCTTCTATTATCACCACCGGGTTTTCATCTTTGTCAAGTTCCAAGTGTGTTCTTACAACGTCAATTGGTATTGATACATAGTACACTCCGCTCATTTTCACGACATTTCTTTCGTACTTCATTTTTTCTTCCTCCATTCTATTTGTCTTTTGTTCCTTTTTGCCTTTTTGAAATCATTACTATTGGCACTATGAACACTGTCATAACAGCCCCCATTATTCCGGAACTTACTAAAACATCTAAGCTAAAACCCTTATCTGTGCCAATTCCAACAAACAAAAGGAACGAAGCTCCCAAAAAACCAAGAAAAATCTTTCCAATCATTCCTAAACCTCCTTCCTCCTTATTTCAACATAAGCATAATTATGCCGCACTACTTGTATATCTGATAACCTAAATGGATTGGCTGAAGCCCCAAGACTTTGCATTTCTTAACATACTCCCGCCACAACTTCCTCTCCTCTTTATTATATTCCTTTTCAGCCTTATCTGAAGCCTTTAGATACCTTATCATTAAAGGACGACAACTCTTACGTCTCTCTGCTGACTTCTCTACTCTTGCACGCTCATATTTCTTAAAAGCCTTCAAACGAGCCTTCTCCGCTTTTGAAATCTCATTCCTACACTTCTCACATTCCATTCTTTTTTCACCTTCTCTTTTCAGATTATGCCGCATACTCTTTTGAAATTTGTTTAATGGACTTCCCCTGCCTCATTCCTTTCCCATTTTCTTTTGTTAAAAACATTTTACTATAACAGTATACTTCCCAATCGTGTTGAAAATCAATCCAGAGTATGAATAATACTATAAACATGAAAGCCGGGCTTTTTGTCATAATTGCTATTCCTAAAACTACTGTTCCCAAAAAAAGTTCGTATATTATATGCCCCCATTTGTTTCTTGGCTCAAAAAAATGCCTCATTAACGGATTTCCCTCTATTGCTGTTCCATTGCCTATTCCTTCATATGTCATCCATAATGCTGAATACCTTAAAAACACGTATCCGCTGAACCACATTAAAACTGTCCATAGGTCAATCACTTCTCATTCCCCCTTAAACCAATTCCAAGCATCTGGCAACAAAAAAACAATAAACCCCACAAGCCCAAGCACTACAACAAGAATAACTATTATCAAGTCCTCAATTCCACCCAAGCCAAATAGTCCAGTAATCATGTTCATTCCCTTTTTTCAGCCTATCACGGATTAGACCGCATCTTCCTCTGTTGAAAATTCACAATCATCACAAACATCATCTTCATTGTGATTAAATATAGGGTATCCACATTTCCTACAATCTACCATTTTCTTTCTCACCGCCTTACACTTGTTAAATATTCTCCGTCAATTCTAATCTCAATCTTGTTAGCCCTCAATGCCTTTGTTTCAATTTCTCGTAAATAAACAAGTTTCCCATTAATAAATAATTCAAATTTCTCACCTGTTAAGCCCATTCTTCTCACCGCCTCGTCATAACTCATCTTATACTGCATAAACCTCGTAAGGATTTGCAGAAACAACAGCAAGCCCCTCATGCCCAAACAATGGCTTAAAAGATGGATTATATTTAAGCCGAATAATCACATGCCTACCCGTTTGCTTTGAAAACTTCTCCGCCTTCTCAATGGTTCGCCAAGCCCGCACAGGCGGCTTAATAAAACCCGTGTGCTTATACTTGGCAAGCTTTTTAGCCGAACACACATGGTAAAGCTGTTTCATTCTTCTTTTCCCTCCTTTTCAGGCACAGGCTTATGCCCATAACAATGCCCATTCTCATAAGCTACTGGCATATACAATGAGTCCTTAAAATAGTTAAAAGCAACCTCACAATTCACTATTTTAACACCACACATTGGACACCTTTTAAATTTCACAGTCCCATGTGAACAACATTTCGGTTTCCTACTCATCTTTCTTTTCCCTCCTTCTTCGTTTTTGATAAAACTTTTTCCGAAAAAGTTTTATGCCCGCAGTTCGCGCAAATCATTCTTTTTTCACCTTCTTTTTTTTCAAGGTTTTCGAGGCAAAAAAAGCCTGTGCCATATGGAGCAGAACACAATCTCGAAAAAAGTGTTCTGGATATAGCGGACACAATAAAAACCTTTTTTGCTTTCCCGACCTTTTACAAATTCCTTTCATCCCACTCCTTTTTTCTCATGTCCCGAATTTCCCCTGCGCAAGCTTGGCATACCTTGTGAACTCCATCTCTCCCCTGCGCATCTCTCATCAAATAACACTCCTCTTGAAGCCCACATCTTGGACAAAAACAAGGTTCACTCATTCTTTTTTCACCTTCTTTTTTTTTCAAGGTTTTCGGGGCAAAAATTATGTTGAATTATAACCCCTTAATGTATTCAATATGCTTCTCAATCCTATCCTTTACTTCCTCAAGCCTTGAAATCCTTTTATCCAAAGCCAAAAGCGCCTTCCTATGCTTTTCAGGAACCTCAACAATATTATTCAACCTCTCAATAGCCGCCTCAACTCTTTCCTCAAACTTCCTGAAAGCCCTTATAGAATCTTTATCCCCTGACTTTGTAATAGCATTTTTCATCTCTTTGAAAAATGTATTTATAAGTCTTTTATCCGACACAAACAAATCATCCAAAACACATTTTGTTTGAGCCTTTATAATCGCCTCCCGATTAGAAAAAATCCTATCAAGCTCAACCAAATTCTGCTTAAACCTCTCCAATTCTGCATACTCCTTAATTCCAGTTCCCATAATATCAATCCTCCTTTTTCATTCCAACCTGTTATCAGGGAAAGAAAAGCAAGTCTTACGCTGCCTATCCGGTGCCATCATAACTCACCTCTCCTTCTCCCGACAGGGCAAAAAAACCACGAGCCTGACCTTTGGGTGTCAGCGACGAAACCCTTTGAAAACTCATGGCTTTTCCGCTGTCCTTACCATTCTCTTTTCCAATTCATCCAACCTCTTCAAGGCGTTGCGCGTATTGTAAACAATTTCCATTATTTCCGGATTATTAAGGTTCTTTGATGACGTCATAGCATTATGGTATCCTTTTTTCGTCCAAAAGTAACCAAAGCTTATGACCCAAATCAAGCTAACAGCCCCGAATAAAAACATCATCTCAAAGCTTATGTCATAACCTTTCAAGATTAAAAAGCTTGAGCCCAACAGTATGAGTGAGACGATTGACTGGAAGCGCCCAATGCTGTTGTTTTTCCCGAACTCGAACAACTTGATTAAGTGCCCAATTTGTTGTTTTCTTTTTTTTGAAAGCATTGTTTCACCTCGCAATCCATAATAATTTTTGTTAAGCCTGTTATCAGGGAAAGAAAAGAAACGGGCATAGCCCTTCATCCCTTGCAGGCGGGTGTGGACGACCCACAGCAAACATCCTACAAAGTCTTATCTTCTCCTTCTCCCGACAGGGCAAAAAAAACCACTATACTGAACCGTTTGTGCCATTGAGTTCAGCACGCCCATTTAAGGCACAACAGTTATTTAGTCTGGCTCATGGCTCTTTCTGCTATCCTAAAACCTCTTCCTATACTTTGAATAATACTCCTCCTCTGCCTTACAATCATCCGAATAGCAAGGCATACACCCTGCATCACCTTCCGGATGTTCTTCTGTTCCTGTGTCCTCTGCAATCAAACAGCCACAAGAACACCTAATAGTATAAATCCTGCTCATTCTTTTTTCACCGCCTCTTCTTCATTGCTTTGGATTATCTGGCTTAATGCTGTTTTCAATGACTTCATTTAACACTTTTTGGTTAAACTGTTTCACGTTCTTTTTAAGCCATTCAATGTCCTTTTTTGTTAAGTCTTTTGGGTGCTTGAAAGTCCCAAAATGTTTTACTACTCTTTGCCTTATTTTCTCAAAAGCCTTTTTGTTTTTCACCTGCTTGTTGAATACCATGAATTTCTCAAGTGTTAAACCATAGGAATATAGGCAATAAGCACAGTTGTTGCACCCTGTTGAGTTGTCGCACCTTGTTGAGTTGTCGCACCATGTTGAGTTGTCGCACCCTGTTGAGTTGTCGCATCTTGTTGAGTTGTTGCACCCTGTTGAATTACGACAATTAACACAATTCACACAATCCACATTACCATTCTCATCCCTCATTCTTTTTTCACCGCCTCTTTTAGATTGATTGCGCCTGTGCAACCAATAGTTGTCTTTGTTCTCATACAATATTGCCATTCGCCCTCTCCTGCGTATTCCCAACCTCCAAAAGAATCGTCTATAATTCCATATTTGGCTAAGCATTGTTCATACTTTAAGGGGGTATCCTCTTTATCGCAAATATTGTAATAGGTATTATTTGCCCCTAAAAAGTCCCCTGTGCTTCCAGCAGGGTAACCCTGTGGAGGACTTGAAAAATTAATGCCTAAAGACACATAACTGCCCAATGCAAATACAAAGCCAATAAACAATACTGAACTCCACTTCCCCTTTTCCTTCTTCATTCTTTTCTCACCACCCCCCTTTCGGCCAAAAAATCCTTTGCCTCCTGAATATAGACTTCTCTTACACCCTTTCTAACAGGAATGTTCCTTTCCTTCATTTCCCAAACCCTGTTCTCCGCATACCACTCAGGATAATCCTCAACCAAAACAGCAGGCTTTGGTTCTCCAATACAATGAATCCTTATAATCTTTTCATTTAACCTTCCTTCAACTCCTTGCACGATTTTAGGCAGCCACGACTTATCAGTCATCCAACCAACCCCATTTCCCTTCCAAAAATGCTATTGACACTAAAGCAGTCATTGAAAGAGGGGCAAACACAAGCATTACAAAAAACTTTGGAATTTCGTTCTCCTCTGTTACCTTCATAACTACCAAGTAAAAAACACATAGTAATGCGTAAAAGTAGGCAAATACAAACATAAATTCAAACAAAAACCATTCCAAACTCATTTCTGGCTCAACTCCTTTAATCCCAAAGCATAAACCATTTGGTCAAAAACCCATTTTGGAATTTCCCTATTCTCCAAACAATATTTATGGTAGGCATCTTCCCTTGCCTTTATAGGGTTCTCAAACCCTTTAGGCAGATTCCCACTATTGGAACCCAAAATATTACGAAACCTTTTCAGAACATTCATTTTTCTTTTTCCTCCCCTATCCATTTTTCCTCCACGTTTCCGGTTTCAAGGTTTAACTTGAACAGCTTGTACCTGAACTCAGGGAAATCCCCCTTGACTTTAACATCCAAGCGCCTGTCACAGTGGCGGCACCTGATTTGAAGAAGGAAATCCAACGCGGTGGCAATATAAAAATCATCCTTGCCGCATTTTTTGCAGTGAGCGCTTGACCAAATGCTCATTATCCCAACCTCCCGCAGGGAAATGTTATGTGGAAGTTTCCACCGGTTGTGTCCTTCAAAACGTACAGGGGGGAATTTTCGTCAACGTTCTCAAAACTAAAATTCTCCACTTCCATTTCACAGGGCAGAATGTCCCTAATCAAATCATGGTTTGGGGGAAACATTGCCAATAGTATAACCGTGCAGCAAACAATGCCAGTAATTGCAGTACTTGCTACCGCTAATTCTCCACTCACTTTTCTTTCAACTCCTGCTTGAAACTAATTATGCTCATTTCACCCACATCCCTTTTAACCTTCCAACCTTTTGCAGCCTTTTCTTGCCAAGGGGAAACGCTGGCAAAGAAGGGGATGATTCCAAATAAAATATTAACCAAAACCCATTCTCGTCATCCGCTTCAATATTCACTTTCTCAGGCTTAATTCCAAGTTCCTTTTCAATGTCAACCATGAAAGTGATTATGTCCCATAAGTTAACGTCATTGATTTTGAATGAAAACTTGTTTGTGTCCTCTAAAGAAAGCTCATGGTAGCCCCAATGTTTCATGACTTTTTTCACACCTGACAGCACTTCTTGTCGTGTGCATAGGAATTTTGGAAAATCCTTTTCTGTTAACTCTTTGTATTTTGAAAGGTCAATTATTGGAATTGTTTTTTTAATTGCTTTTTTATGATTTCTATGGTTTCTTGTCATCTTCCAACACCTCAACTGTCACAAAAACAGATTTTCCCACATATTGGGCAAGCTTTCGGCTTGTCACATTCAGCCTGCCGTATACGTAGCGTTTCCTGTCTTCCTTTCAAGGCACCATCACCTTGGATTTAATTAGGGGTTTTCTTGTTTTCACCTTATCACCTTTAAATAATTTTTCGTTTAAAACCTCATAACATTTTTTGCAAAGAAAAGGGCGTGTTGGGAGTTTAAACATCAAACAATTTTTTTTCTCACAATGCCTCAATCCAATCACATGACAAAACTCATGAACTGTCCCAATCGTAAAAAATTCCTTTCCTTTTTTTGCGTTGATAAAAATTGCTTTTTTGTGTGGAAACGCAAAACCGTGTACAATTGCCGGTGCTTCAGGATGAACAACACCCCCGTCTCCTAAAACAACTTTCGTTTCAATTTCAACATATGCTATTTTTACCACCTTTAAACCTACTTTAAAACTGTTACAAAGTTTATTTAAATATATCGTTTCCCTATATAACTATAAAATGTGGCGGATAGAGCCACCAAAAACCAAAAAAGGTGATAGGAAAAATGAAACTAAAAATGGAAAAAGCAAAAAAAGTCGCTCCCGGGGCACACACAGGGAAAATAATCCGCATTGACTACCGGACAGAACCCTACAAGTACACGGACGTCTACGTGAAACTCAACGACAAGGGCTTGGAGGACATAGAGCTAAAGTACGGGTGCCCAACAATCCTCTCAGAAAACAGCAAACTCGGCAAGCTTGTGAAACAATTCAAGGAAGTTCAGGTTGGCGAGGAAGTGGAACTTGAGGAAATCCTCATAGGTCAAACAGTTGCAGTGGTAACAATAAACGAGCCAAGCAAAGACGGAACCACAGAATACGCAAAAATTGTTCAGATACAGCCTTGGAACGAAGAGCCAAACAGCGAACAGAAACCGGTAGAGGAAGGGGAATAAAAACCCCTCTTTCTTTTTATTTTTTTAAAATCTTTTTCTTCCCGCTTTCAATTTCTTTCATACATTAGCAAAACGCCTGAAAGGTAAATGATAACCATTCCCAAGAACTCATTAACTCCCAAAGGGTAGATGGCAATAATTATAGCACCTCCTATTGCTAATATGCTACTAATCAATGTCATCCTGCGCATCATCATCACTTCTTTAAATAAGCCTTGTACTTAACACTGTTCATAAAGAGATAGCCAATAAAAAGAACCGCTATGGCAAGAATCCATGTTGCGATTGCCATTAGGTCAGGGGCAATGCCATATAGCTCGTTTAATAAAGCGGAGAATGCTCTTAGGATAAAAACAATTATTTTCAGGCAAATTTCAAAAACCTTGCCTAAGACAAGGGCTGCCCCAAATATTCCTAAAGAACCCAAAATTGCCGTAATAAAACAATCGATTTTGACCCTTAAAGTAAAAAACAAAAGCCCATGCTGCCTGAGCTTCTTTCCCGGCACCCGGGAGTCATTCAAAAACAAAGCCTCGGCGATAAGGATTTCCCCAATTATAACAGCTCCAACAAAAACAATGTTGGTCATCATGTTAAAAAACACGAGCAATGCCGGAAACGCGAGCATCCCACAAATCCCACCCAAAACAAACCATCCAACAACATCATCTTTAGTTTTTGCAGACCCGTCCCTAAAGAGGTCGCTTAAAAACACGCCTGCTGAACAAAAATAAGCGAAAATTGCAATTAAACCCAATAAGAAATAAGCAATCAATTCATCTATAATGCTATTGAAAACCAAATTACCAATAGAAGGGGCAAACAAAAATACTGCCCAATTAATTAAAAACATCAACACCGTGAAAAAAAACACTGGAATGGGCGAATAGCCACATTCGGTTTCTTTCCCTTTCACAACCCCTGTTTCCTTTTTCTCAAGCGAATTCTTTTTCTTCTTTTTCCCAAAAAGGGGTTCGTCAAAATCATCCCAAGGGTCATGCTTTTTCTTTTCAGTCATTCAACCACTTCACTGTTGTCCTCTTTCAGCCTCTTACAGTCATAGGGGTTGTAATCCTTTTCCCCCGGAGTGCACTTTTTTTTCACATGCTTATTAAAACAAGACAGGCACAAGTAGCCAATTTCCGTAACAACAACCTTATATGTTGGCTCGCCGCATTGCGCGCAGGTTAAAGGGTCAGTCATTTTGGCGCTCCTTTTTTGCATTCAGGAATGATTGATTTTCTACACTCGGTGATTCCACCATCAATGCAGTAGCCAATAACTGCAATTATTGTCGTGCCTACAACACATGTTATAAGAACGCACATGGCATTATTGTCACATGTTCCAACCACTAAACCGATAACCTCATGAACCACTGCAAAAATCAAAAGAATACCTGTTGACCCCGCTACAAATATTCCAACCATTGTGAGAACTTCGCTTAAGTTTTTAATAAACCCTTTCACGAAACAACCCAATGACAAGCTCATTATCGCCACCTCGGTTCAAATGGCGGGGAATATTGTTCCCTTCGCCTTGCCTCATCACGGCATGTACGACACGCGCTTTGGTCGCCAAAGTAACCTGCATAAACAACGTAAGGTCTCCCGCAAAGAGGGCACCTGACAGTCCTCTCATGAGTCATTCAGCCACCTCACGCAACGCCGTACAGAACCTTTATTATTCCAAGGATGTCAATTCCATAGGAAGCCCCAATGGCAACAATTGTCGCGCCGACAATAAGCCACTTGGCAACAGAGCCAGCAACCTTGTACTTAACAGCCTCGGTTTCCTGACACTTCAACTGATAAGCGGTTGGGCTTTGCTCAACGGCTTTTTCCCTGACAGCTATTTCCCGCTCCCGGAGTCCAAGCCTTTTTCGTTCCATTTCATGTTCCTCTTCGCTCATACATTCACCCCTTTAGTTTTATTCAAATCTCCCGTCAAATGGCGTTCGTTCCTCAAACCTGTCGTTGAATGGTTCCCTGTCAACTTCAACCCAAACATAATATTCTCTGTTGTTTATTCCCTTGCATTTTATTACACCTTCAGGGTTTTGTTTAATGTTTTTGCAAGCCAAGCCGTGAACACCTTCGATTGAGTGATGGCTCATTATTATTTCAGACATGGCAGCAAACACCCACATTCCGGCAAATAAAATAAGCACTAGGAATAATACACCAACACCCACTTCAGATTCATACCCACATTTTCCCATTACCTCACCTCACTTAAACTTTCCGTTAAAAGTCTCCTCAACAAACTTATCGCCAAAAGGCTCAGTATGCCTCTCCTTCAAAATGTAAACATTTTTTGGGTTTCTGGAACACTTGACAACACCATCTGGATTTTGAGATAGTGAATTGCATTTGAGGACATAAGCATTTTCTTTTTCATCATACTTAACAACACTGTGCATACTGAAAAACGTTGCCATTATCATTATCCCAACCCATATTCCAACAAAAATAAGCATAACAAAAGTTGAATTCTCAATATGCTCTTCCTTTTTTTCTTCAGTCATTACAATACCTCCTAACAATAATAATCGACTGTGAGCTTAACCTTAATTGTGTTACCGTCAAACTCTTCTCTGACAATCTCACAACTCTCAATTGTGCCGCCATTGAAAGATTCAACTACCTTGCACTCTTTTTGTTTATCACTATGACAATAAAACTTGACCTTTTCAATACTGTTTAAATCATAAAAAAACCCAGTGTATAAGATTTCCTTACAATTGTCTCCATATTTGCAACCAAATGGTTTTTGGTAATAATTTGATTCATACTCCGAGAGCCCGTCATTCCAATGAAAAAAACCTTCTTCTTCCCCGTGGCTTATGCAATATTGGTCAATCCAACACTGTGCTTGGTTTTTCCATTCCCCAAACTTGAAAGGCTTTTTCTTTTCAACAAGTTCAACATTATCTTTTTTATTTAAAATATCAACTTTCTCCTGTGCAATGTCAACATCTTCATTCTCCTGTGCAATGTCAACATCTTCAGGCAACCCAGAATGCTCCGTGCACTTCTTGTTTTTAATGCAATTAGCCACAGACTCATCAGATTTATAGCCCTTTTTATCCAAAGAGTTCTCCCAATCATTATCAGCGCCTATTGAAAGGGTAGGCGGAAACAGCACCACTATGAAAACAAGGATGCAAATAGCCGCAACAAAACCAATATAAGTATTAAACGAATTACCCAACCCTCATCGCCTCTCGTTTCTTTTCATCATAATAACAATCCCTGCACAACCGCTCATCCCTTCCCTTCTTATTCCCACAGGAACAAAAAAGAAAAGGAGGAAGGGAAGGCAATTAATAGCCCCCCATTTTTTTTGTGCCCCAAATGAAACCGAATACGCTTCCAAGAATACAAAGCGTTATGAAATAAACGCCAATGAAAGCAGCGTCAACCGTTGGCACAACTCCTAAGGCTGTACTAACCGGAATCATGCAAATAATTAAAGCAAGCCCGGCGCCACAGGAAAAACAAAGACCAAGCAACGCCCCCATAAATGGCGCTGAAAAGTCAATGTCAACAAACTTTTTTTTAGTGCCTAAAACCGGAAACCTCATATAGCATCACCTCCAGTCATTCCACTTACATCAGTTGTCCTTGGAATCGGTTTAATGCTCCTAACCCCACCAACATCATCACTGACATCCCTGAACAAAGGCAAACCCGCCTCGGTTGCAACATAAACCACATTCGGGTTCTCATTAAGCTTCTGCAACCAATACCATTGCAGGTAAGGCTCAGTAAGGCTCTCCGCAATAATGGACTGCGCCTTCTCAATACCACGCGCCTCAACCTCTTTCCTCTCAGCCTCAAGCTCCTCTTTCTGCAAAACAAACTCCATTTGCTCCGCTTCCTGCTCAGCCTTCAGCTTAAACTCAATGGCAGTCGTAACCTTGTCAGGAATAACCAAACCACGCAAAAGGACATTTTCCAAAATGATTCCCCTTTCCTTAAGCTTAGGCTCAAGCATCACAAAAATATCCTGAGCGATTATTTCCCTACCGGTTGTGTACAAAGCCTTAGCCTCATACTTGGCAGTCACTTCCCTAATTGCAGCGCGAAGCTGGGGAACAATAACAACCTCCGGGTACTTTATTCCAAGCGTCCTATACACCGCATCTGCCTTATCAGGCTGAAGCTTATAAAGGATTGAAGTGTCCAACCCGACAATCAAACCTTCCTGTGACGGAACCTTAGCGTCTTCCTTCAACTCCTGTGTCTGAATGCTCATTGGCACAAAAGCCGTAATCGGCAGCTTTAAATGGAACCCGGGTTGAAACTCCCTTTCCTCAACCTGTCCAAACGTGTCGGCAACCGAAACATGCCCTGCCGGAACAATCGCAAAAAGTGATGTCCCAAATATCAGCAAAAGAACCACTATTGCAATTGGGAGAATGGTGCCCCATCCAATTTCCTTTTCTAAGAAACTCATGATATTCTCACCTCAAATTTTTTGTTTTTTTTATTCATTAACTTCTTCAAACTTGTCGTTAAATGGCTGTTGCCTTAACCTGAAGTAAACGACATTATCAGTTTTTTCAGGGTAAGTCCCCTTGCACCTGTACACATTTTCTGGGTTTTTGGTTATTTCATCGCACTCTAAAAGGTACACTTTGTCTCCCATGTTGTGAAAAGCTATGCTTCGTGTTGATGATGTGCACCCTGAAAAAACAATGAAAAGCATGAACGCAATTCCCAATAACGCTGTTGTCCCACGCATGTTATACACTGTTGTCCCACGCATGTTATCCAACCTCCCTGAACGCATCACCAAAAGCAGGGTCTTGCTTGGTGAAATACAAATCCTTTCCGTCATACTTTTCACACTTGTAAACCCCTATGTGGTTTTTCTGTAATGAGTCGCATACCATTGTTTGCTCACCGTCAATGATTTCAAAAGAAAGTCCCTGAGCGTTGTTTTCTAAGAGGGCAAAACCGCAAAAAGAAAGAAAAATTGAAATAAGAATAAAAGTAAATTTCATTACACCCTTGAATGTTGGCATGTCTTCGTCAATCAATCCCCACAAAACCCCTGAAGTTGCCCAAAAAACAAATAAAAAACCTAACCCCATTTTATTCAACCTCCTTAAATTTGTCACCGAACGCAGGAGACTGTTTTGTGAAGTAAACATCTTGGCCGTTGCCCCCCCTATCGCACAAGTACACTCCAATGTCGTTCTTGTAAATGCCGTCGCAAACTGCCGTTGGTTGGTTGTCAACAATGTCAACATTCACTGTTGGAGAGACAAAACAAATAACAAGAAAGCCTAAAATCACAAAACCAATCCACATCCCCATTAAAAATATGAAGAAATTATTTGGATTAGCCATAAACTGTGCCATCTCCCGCGTGCTTCCTGATGTCCCTCATGCCCCAGACCCCCAGCAACAGCAAAAGGAAAGTCCAGAGAAAACACAATGCGCCGATTAAGATAAGGTTTTGCGCCACAGGCTGGAACGTGACAAGTATGAAAACATCCCCAGCGGCAATAGCCAAGGCTATGACAAACAAAACAATTTTCTGTGACTCATTAGCCTGCTTCTGGATTTTGGCGTCCCTCTCCTGCCTTAATCTAAGCTCCTTCTCAGTTTCAGGAATTCCACGTTCCCCGATTTCTTTTACTTCCGTTTCAGTTTCACTCAATCAAATCACCCCTTTTATTATTTCTTGAAATAATAATGGAACATAATCCTCCCATTAGCCGCGGTTCTCTTTTCCCTCCTGAGATTGCTGACGCCCCTGAAGAGCCCGACAAGCGCGGCGGTTACGGAAGTATTTTTGGCACCATAACCAAGGGCATTGAGCCTTTCAGTGACCTCAACACTCGTAACCCCATCAGGGGATTCCTCAACCATTTTCTTGATAATGTTTGCAATGCCTCGCCTGCCCCTGATAGTGTGGGGGGGCTTTGCCTTTCTTGGGATAATGGATGCCACATCTCCTGCTTCGTATGTTGCCTTGTACTTATCATCCATAGAATAATGGAAAGAGAGCATCTTTGTTTTTCTATTGAAAGCACGCTGCCTTGTAATATACTTATAGTGCTTTGATTTCGTAATGCTTGTAAGCATTCCTGAAACCCGGCTCTTGTGCAGTGATATTCCTTTTTTGCTCAGTTTATGGATGATGTCGCTGCATGCAAGGGGCTCTTTTGAATTGGCTATGATGTCAATAATTTTCTCAGTAATGGTTCCCCTTTTGGGATAACCTGAATATCTTCTTCTTTTTCTTTTAATGGCAGTGGATTTTGGTTCTGCCACTCCATCATAATCAGTAACGGTAGTAGTGCCTCCTATGACGTTATCCACAACCTTAATTTGTTCCTCGTTAAAGCCTCTTTTGGAGAGACCAACTATTTGTTCTATACTCAAACTCAACTAAAACACCTCTCAATTTTTTCCGATTATTTTTTTCTTTTCTTACGCTCCTTTTCAAGTTTTGCCAGCACAGCGTCCCTGACCCAATATGCCAGTGTTTCGTCCTTTGAGTTTGCATCGGCGAGGATTTGGTCGTACTCTTTTTTTGTGTGGTATGTTGAAATGTTGCAGGGAAGCTTGCTTCGGATTAATCTCTTTTGTTCATTGGTCATTTTCTTTACACCTCAGTAAAACAGTAGTGGGCAGTGGGCTGGCGTGCACGGTGCGTTCGCCGAAATTTGGGATTAATTTTTGGATTAGGCGAATTATATTGACCAGAGGATTTTTTGCCGTTATCCGTTTTCTCACGTTTTTTTTCACCTGTGCTTTGCCGCCCACTGCGCTGTATTCTTTATAGTACCCTATCTCTTTTTAACTATATCGCCTATTTACATAGGCGCGTTATAGGGTGCTTATAGGGTGCTTAAGCAGGTGTTTTTGGGGGTTTCAAAAATAGGGGTAGGCGTTTTGTAGTTTTCCTTCCGTTATCAACATAACTTTTTTCCATTTTTAAGTGCGGTAAAGTGGCTTAAAAAGGGGTGCTTAAGCATAGGTGTTTTGGTGGCGGTTAAACAGGCACGGGGGTTTTGGAAATGGCTGCTACATAAACATTGTGCCCCCCTGATTTCTGGTGTGGTGGTCGGGGTTATGTATAAAGGTTATGTATAAAGATTAAACATAATTTGGGTCAAAAAATTATGCCGCATATTTGAAAATACGGTATAATACGCCTATCCGATGCCTATTTATATAAGGTCGTGCCTATAATATACTATATGCTTTTAGAAAACAAACAAATTAACAAACCCCCCAAAATCGGGGCGCGACCTGAAAGCATACATACACACCGGAGGAATGATAAAAATGCAAAAGCTAAACCTGTTAGTCAAGAAAATGAAAAGGGGTGAAAACTTTAAGCCCCTCAACCTAACAGCAAACAACAACGGCAAATTTAATTTTAAGGGGCTTGAATTTTCAAAAGCCCAAGCCCAAGAAACATTAAGAAACTCTTTAGGCTATGAGGCTTATTTTATTGGGGGGCTCTAAAATGCCGCAGCTAATGCACCCCGATAAAATAGCTTACAACCTTTTTTATTTTGAATTAACACCGGAAGAAAAAACCATAATCCGAAACAAACACGCAAAAGAAAAAACAATAAGAAAAAACAACGGAGGCGATTAAGAATGAAAAAAACAAACGCGACAAAAAAAGTTAAGAAAAAAACACAGGCAAAAGCGGAACACGACGCAATACAAAAAATTGCCGACAAAGCCTTGAATGATTTCATAGAGGAAAACCCCGAAGTGAACGCGCCCGAATTTGCCGAGGCAAAAAAAGCCCTGCTTGAATTTGTGAAAAAAGGAGGCGCACAGGACGTTATAGGCGAAAGGGCAAAACAGTTAAAAAAAGCTTCCGAAACAAGCTTCAAAAAAGGCGCGCTAAAAGACGGGAAAAACTCAAAGCAAAAAAAGGAATTAATTGAGCGCATAACAAGGTTCATTAATTCCGGCGACGTCGGGCTTCTTTTATTTTCCACAGCCGACAAAGAACAGTTTGTGCCAAAAGTGGGAAGCCAAATAGTGAAATGCGACACCGTTTATTTTAAAATGTGGCTTCACTCTTTTTTGGAGGATAACCAAACCATGATTAAGGAAGTTAAAGAGGTCGTGGAGGCGTTAGAGGGAGGGGGAATAAAAAAGGACATGTTTTCCTCTATCCTGAACGACAACGAAAAAAACCCATTGGCACGATAGGCACAGCGAAAAAAGGCAAAAGAGTTTAAGTGGAGGTTTTAAGAAATGGTGAAACAGGTGAAACAGAAACATAATAAGTTTAAGGTCGGCGACAAGGTAATAACAAAACATTGCAAATCCTATTCTGAAAATAAGGAAATGTATGAAGCCGCAGAAAATAAAGAAGTGGGGGT
>Ga0180431_10002834_pt1 | contig 22794 bp, 16 predicted proteins | sample SS_ome_11_FD_132459 | JGI IMG/M metagenome (GOLD analysis project Ga0180431, IMG submission 132459) | Hypersaline lake sediment archaeal communities from the Salton Sea, California, USA - SS_1_MS_1 metaG | ecosystem: Environmental > Aquatic > Non-marine Saline and Alkaline > Hypersaline >...
GCCCACGTCCCGGGGGCGTCTCAGGTGAGTAGAGCCGCTGAAACCGCCCCGAGGACGGGGCTCCGAGCACTTTCCGAGAGGTTTCCAAGACCTTCAGAATCCCTGTACCTCTTTATCGGGAGCGCCAACTCGTAATTTTGACTTCTATACAGATTTACGCTATATTATGTAGGTTGATAGCCGAGTTCGGAAGACTTCGCTGAACCTAATGAGCATAACAAGGAGGTCGATCGTGGAAAGCTGGATCACCATGGGAGGTTGTCTTTTCGTCAGCGCTCTCGTCGTCGCTGCCGTGTTGCTTCTGCGCGCTCTCACGTTGTTGTACGAGTATGAGAGAGGCGTGGTTTTCACGCTGGGCAAATACGCCGGGACCCGCGACCCTGGCCTGACATTCATCATCCCCATCATACAGACAGTCAAGAAGGTCGATATGCGCATCAAGACGGCCGACATTCCCCGCCAGGAGGTGATGACCAAGGATAATATCCCTATGCTGGTCAACGCAGTGGTCTACTTCAAGGTCGTCCGCCCTGCCGATGCGATCATCAAGATTGAGGACTACACCTTCGCCATACGCCAGTACACGCAGGCGGCACTGCGGGACGTGATTGGCAACAGCGAGATGGACTTCGTCCTCACCGAGCGAGAACAGATCGCTCAGAGCATCAAGGAGATCGTGGACTCCGAGACGGACGGCTGGGGCATAGACGTCGAGTCGATCAAGATTCAGGAGGTCGAACTGCCGGCCGAGATGAAGCGGGCTATGGCTCAGCAAGCCGAGGCCGAACGCGAGCGCCGCGCTGTGATCATCACTTCGCAGGGCGAACTGGAGGCATCGAAGAACCTGCAGCAGGCAGCGAAGAAGCTGGCCGAGAGTGAAGGGGCTATGCACTTGCGCACACTCCAGACGATCCGCGCCATCGCCGCCGACCCTTCGGAGAAAATTATCCTCTTCGTGCCCTCCGACATCGGTGGAGTGGCCCGGTCTCTCGCCGAGGGGCAGGGGAACTAAGCAGTGCCCACGTTGGATGACAAAATACGCTATCTGCAGATCGCGTTCAACTACGACGTTCGGCTCGTGCACAGGATCCTGCCAGCGATCGCGCGCAGTGTCTTGAGCCTCCCCCAGGGCAAAAAGCGCATCCTATTTGAGGCGGGGACGCCTTACATCAAGCGAGAGGGAGCGCAGGGGATTCGAGCGATCCGTCGCCACTGGCCTGGCTACATCGTCGCCGACCTGAAGACAGTGGATGGCGCGCTGGGGGAGGTGGATATGGCCCGGTCAGCCGGCGCGACGGCGGCGACGGTGCTCGGCGGCTCGCCCACCGAGGCGCTGGATCTTTTCATCTCCCACTGCGCCGATCTGGGCCTGATCTCTATGATCGACATGCTGGGCGTGAAGGACCCGCTGAGCGTGATGATGCAGTTGAGGAAACCGCCGGACGTAGTGGTGCTGCACCGAGGCCGGGACGAGGAATCCACGCGCGGGAAGCTGATCCAATATCGGCACGTCAATCGCGTGCGCAGCAAGTTTGACGTCCTCATTTCGGCGGCCGGCGGCGTGGATATCAAGGAGGCGCGCAGCGCGATCTTCAACGGAGCCAATATCGTCGTGGTCAACCTGGTACGGCCCGGCGATCCCTGGACCGGCATCCCAACCAACAGCGACGTAGGCGCGATGGCACGGGAGTTCCTGGCAACGATTGAGTGAGGGGAACAGTATAGCGAGAGCTCGTCTTTGGAAGACGGCTCTCGCTATTGGGTCAGGCCGAGCTTGGAGATGCAACCGGGGAGCACTCCACCTGGCGGCGTGTATGGAGACCCACACTACTCGTACCGCAGCGCGTCGATCGGGTTCAGGAGGGACGCCCGCCGGGCCGGATAGATGCCAAAGAAGAGGCCCACCGCCGCCGAGAACGTCGTCGCCAGCAGCACCGCCTGAGGGGTGACGACGGAGCGAAAATCGTCGATCAACGTGGATACAATCTCCGCCCCCAGCACCCCCAGCCCAACACCCAGCAACCCTCCGGTCAGCGAGAGCGTCACCGCTTCCAGCAGAAACTGCCACAGGATATCTCGCCGCCGCGCCCCCACCGCCTTGCGCAGGCCGATCTCGCGGGTACGTTCCGTCACCGAGACCAACATGATGTTCATGATCCCAATGCCACCCACCAACAGGCTGATGCCCGCGATGGCCCCCAGGAAAGTCGTCAGGACGTCGGTGATCTGACCGAAGACATTGATCACGTCAGCCTGGCTGATGATGGAGAAATCATCCTCGTCGCTGAAGTCGATGTCGTGTCGCTCGCGCAGAATGGTCGCGACCTGCTCCGTCGCCGCATCTATGCGATCCTCGCCGACCGCCTCAATCAAGATCACCGAGACCAGATACTCGCCCGAGCGGCTGCGAGATGGAAACAGGCGAGTCTGGGCCGTGGTCAGGGGAATCAGGACAGTATTGTCCTCGTCACCCATCTGCGACCCCCCTTTCTCCTCCAGCACGCCGACGACGCGGAAGGGTATGCCGTTGATCTTCACCGTCTGCTCCAACGGGTACGGGTTGTCGGGAAACAGATCGTCGACGACGGTTCTCCCCAGAAGAGCCACCCGCGCCCGGCTGGTGAGGTCCACCTGATCGATGAACACGCCCACCTCTGGGAACCAGTTGCGCACGCGGGCGAACTCGGGGGTGACACCTAACACCTGAGCGATCGTATCCCGCTTTCCAGTGGCCACGATGGTCGAGCGCAACCGCTGTGGAGCGACGGCCGCCACGTCAGGAGCACGCACGGGGTCACGTAAGGCCTCCACATCTCCGTTGGTCAACTCCGCCTCATTCGCATTCATGCCTGGCGGCCCTTGGTTCTCCTCCATTGAACCGGGCAGGACAAACAGTAAGTTCGACCCCATGCCCTGAAATTGTTCCTCGACGTAGACCGAGACGCCCTCCCCCGCCGACATCAAGGTGATGACGGCACCCACGCCGATGACAATCCCTAACATAGTCAAAGCCGCACGTAACTTATTGGCCGCCAGGGCGCGGAAAGCCAGCCGCAAACTCTCCAGAACACTCATGCCACCTGATCTCCCGACGTAGCCATCAAAGGAGCCGCTTCGCTTCCGAGTGAACTTCGTTCACCCTTAACATAGGAAGGTTCCGCTACCGACTCCGTGCGGGTGATGAGCCCGTCATACAGATGCACGATCCAACTCGCGTGCCGGGCGATGTTAAGATCGTGCGTCACCAATACCACCGTGATCCCCTGATAACGATTCAACCACTGCAGAACGGCCATGACCTCCTCCCCTGACTTAGAATCCAAGTTCCCCGTCGGTTCGTCCGCCAGGATAATGGCCGGGTCGTTCACCAGCGCTCGAGCGATCGCTACACGCTGCTGCTGGCCTCCGGAAAGCTCCGTCGGCGCATGCGAGACGCGATCTGCCAACCCCACCGACTCCAGCGCTCGCTGGGCTCGCCTCCGCCGCTCCGCCCCCCCCACCCCCGCGTAGACCAGCGGCAACATCACGTTCTCCAGGGCGGTCGTCCGTGCCAACAGATTGAAGGTCTGAAACACGAAGCCGATCTTGTGATTGCGGATTTGCGCCAGTTGGTCATCACTGAGATCACTGACGTCCTTTCCCTCAATCAAGTAGGTGCCCGAGGTGGGCTGATCCAGACAGCCAAGGATGTTCATCATCGTGGACTTGCCCGAGCCGGAGGGTCCCATAATGGCCATCATCTCTCCCTCTTGCACCTTCAACGAGACACCACGGAGAGCATGCACCTCCACCTCACCCATCTGGTACACCTTGGCGATATCCTGCAGTTCAATGACCGCTGCTCCCATGTATATCCCTCTCATCCATCCTGTCGCCCGAAATCGAATGGGGCATCCTCAACCCAGACAACCACATCCGCTTCGGAAAGGCCATTGAGCACTTGGGCGACCCCCTCATAGCGCACACCCAGATCAACCTCCACCTGTTCCACGTCATCCCCTACCTGCCGGTGGACATAGGTTCGACCGGTAGTACGCTCCACCCTAACCACCCAGGTAGGAATCGTCAGCACGTCAGTCAGTTCCTCAATAACGATGGTGGCACTGGCCGTCATATCGGCGCGGATGGGAGCATCGACGGAGGCCAGCTCGATGACGACGTCGTAATAGACGACCCCTCCCTCAAACGTAGCCGCCGGCGCGATGCGCTCCACAGTGCCAGGGATGATGACGTCGGGGAGCGAGTCCAGCGTGACCTGAGCGGCCTGCCCCTCCACCAAGCGCCCAACGTCCATTTCGTCCACCGTAACGGTGACGTGGAACGTGGAGTCATCAACCAGGACAACGACCGGCATTCCGGCCACGACTCTCTCACCAGCGGCCACGTTGACCGCCGCGACCACGCCATCGAAGGGAGCATGCAAAGCGGCCTTCTCCAGCGTCAGCTCGGCCGACTCCAAGGCAAGCTGTGCCTGCGCGACCTGTGCCTCAACGATGGCGATCTCCTCTTCGGCAGCCCCAGCGAGCAGCAGATCCAGACGAGCCTGCGCCGCATCGCGCTGGGCGGCGGCCGCCCAGACGTCAGCCCGGGCGGCGCGTACCTGATTCTCATCCGCCCCATCCAGCACCTGGTCAAGGCGAGCTTGAACTGCAGCCAAGGCCTTGTCAGCAGCCTGGAGATTATAGCGTGCCTGCTCCTCAGGCGCGCCCAGGGCGGGGCAGATCTTCCTCTTACTGCCGTCCGGCAGGGGAATCTTCACGCACTTCATGGTCCTCTCGTGTGTGTCGTAAGCCACCTTCTGCTGCGCCATCGACGACGCAACCTCGGCCTCGGCAGCCGCAATCTGGGCGTCGCTGGCCCCAGACTCGAGCTGATCTAAATTGGCAACAACGGCGCTCACCTGGGCCTGCATAGCACGCAAGTTAGCCTCAGTCGCCGTGACTTCCTCAGGGCGAGCGCCCGCCCGCAGCTGCGCCAGTTGTGCCTTGGCCGACGCCAACGACGCCCGAGCCTGCTGCACCTGCAGCGCCAACCGCTTGCTATCCAGCCGCACCAGCACATCACCGGCCTTGACGCTATCCCCCACCTTCACCGGAACCGCAGCGACCAGACCGGGCACCTCAAAAGCCATCTCAACACGAGACTGCGGCTCAACGCTGCCACTGGCCAGGACAGTCACCAGCATCGTGCCACGCTTAACAACGGCAGAGCGGACATCCTCGTCCGAGGACGCCACCAGCCGCGACCGCCAAACGACCGCGCCGATCACAACCACAACGGCCAGAATACCAACCATCACATACGTCACCGTGCGTTTCATCATCTCCTCCTGGCACACCGGCCTGAAGAACCAGTGCTGGGCAAACTCTTAACGAGGCCCAAATCCGAAAGATTCTTCCTCAATCCAAACGACCTCGTCACCCTCGGAGAGACCATCGATCACCTGAGCGAACCCCTCGTATCGCACCCCCAAATCCACGTCCACGCGCTCGACCTGGCTACCCGCTTTCCGGTATACATAAGTCTGACCCGAGTCACGATCTACACGCACAATCCAGGTGGGAATTCTCAGCACATCGGCGAGCTCCTCCACGATGATGGTCGCGTTGGCCGTCATATCGGCTCGAACGGAAACGTCGGCGGAAGCCAGCCCAATTCTGACGTCATAGTAGACAACGCCCCCCTCAAGCGTGGCGACCGGTGCGATATGCTCGACAGTGCCAGTAACGACAGCGTCCGGCAGTGCATCCAGAGTGACCTGAGCAACCTGCCCCTTCCAAAGCCGCCCGACATCCATCTCGTCGACGCTCACGGTCAGGTGAAACTGGGACACGTCAAGGAGGGTGATGGCCGGCCCGGTCGAGGCCATCTCGCCAGGCGTCACACTGACCATCGAGACAAGGCCCTCAAAGGGAGCGCGCAGTACAGCCTGCTCCAGGGAGAGCTCCGCCAGATCTAACGCGGCTTGTGCCTGCGCCACCTGCGCCTCGGCATCACCGATTTGCTCTTCGGTGGCACCGGCAACCAGCAGATCAAGCTGAGCCTCCGCCGCATCCCGCTGTGCGCCAGTGGCCCAGACATTAGCTTGAGCGGCGCGAACCGCGTCAGCGTCCGGACCGGACAGTAGCTCCTCTAGCTCAGCCTGTGAAGCGGCCACGGCCTTCTCAGCAGCATACAGGTCGTACTGCGCGTGTTCTTTCTCTGTGCCCTCGCCCTCAATCCTATCGAGCTTGATCTGAGCAACCTTGCGCTGCAACTCTGCAGAAGCAAGCTGGGCTTCGGCGGCCGCGATCTGGGCGGCGTCTGGACCCGAATCAACCTGATCAAAATTGGCAGCAGCAGCACTCACCTGAGCCTGAGCAGCCTGGACGTCGGCCTCCCCAGCCGCGATCTCCTCCGGTCGAGCATCGGCCTGCAATTGAGCCAGCTGTGCAGTGGCCAGGTCTAGAGCGGCTTGGGCCTGCCGCACCTGCAATGCCAGCTGTTCCTCATCTAGCCGAGCCAACACGTCGCCAGGTTCAACCCTGTCGCCCACCTCGACCGGCACGTCAACGACCCGGCCGGGCGATTCAAATGCCAGGTCTACTCGCTCCCGTGGCTCAACGCTGCCGCTGGCCACGACGGCCACCACCATCACGCCGCGCTCAACCACAACAGAGCGGACATCAGACTCCGCCGGTCGCGCCAGTCGCGAGCGCCAGACGAACACCCCCACCCCCGCCGCGACGATGATCATTCCAACAATCAAATAGAGCACAATGCGTCTCATTGCTACCCCTCACATTGATGACCGAAGTTCAAATATGACCAGGGTCGTATTATAGGTCATGGAGCGCAGATGTCAAGGGAAAGTAGAAGAGGGATTTTATAGAGGAGCACGAAGTCAGATTATCGTGCCATCGGGGATGACGGCGTTCTTAGGGATGACGACGATGCCATCCCGTATCACATAGTTCTCCGTCTCAATCATCTCCTCCTCGTCTTTATGAGGCCGAATGGTGACACTCTCTCCGATGCGGGCATTCTTGTCGATAATCGCGCCCTCAATAACAGTGCCGCGGCCAACGCCCACGTCGGGCCGAGCCAATCTGCGGTTCTCCGCCTTCTGGTCCGGCGCCTCGTAGAAATCAGCCCCCATCATAACCGTCCGTGTCATTCGCACATCCGGCCCGATGACGCTGCGCAGCCCGATCACCGACTCACGGATGTCCGCTCCCTGGATCAGACATCCCTCGGCCAGCACCGCCTGATCCAAGTCACAACCGTCCGCACAGGATGCAGGCAGAAAGCGAGGACGGGTATAGATAGGATTCCTAGGATCATAGAAGTCGAAGGGAGTCTCGCGACACGTGAGCGCCAGATTGGCCTCATAGAAAGCACGAATGGTGCCGATATCCTCCCAATATCCCTCGAAGGGGAAAGCATACACCCGCAGGCCTTCAATAGCGGCGGGAATGATCTGTTTACCAAAATCCTCCGCGTCCGATCCCGTGAGCACGTTCTGCAGTACATCGGCGCGGAAGAGATAGACACCCATTGAGGCCAGGTAGGGCTTATCACTGCCGACAACAGAATCCAATCCCTCCAACTCATCAAGGCCAGGCTTCTCGTGGAAGGAGATGATACGCCCATCCTCGTCGGTCTTGAGAATGCCGAAGCGTGGGGCATCCGAGCGGGCCACAGGCTGTACGGCGATGGTCACGTCAGCTCGCTTCTCACGATGGAGGGCGATGAACTCCCCATAGTTCATCCGATAGAGATGATCACCTGAAAGGATCAGAACATCCTCGACGTGGGCGTGAGCGAAGCGAGGGAGCTGCTTGCGAACCGCATCAGCCGTGCCCTGGTACCAATCCATGCCGCTGGGCGTTTCCTCGGCAGCCAGGATGTATACGAAACCCCCGGAGAAAACATCAAACTTATAGGTCTGGTAAATGTGACGATGCAGCGAGGCCGAGAGAAACTGCGTCAAGACATATACCTTGTGAACACCAGAGTTGAGACAGTTGCTGATGGGTATGTCAATCAGACGGTATTTGCCACCGATGGGGACAGCCGGTTTAGCCCGCAGTTTGGTGAGCGGATACAGGCGCGTGCCACGACCTCCGCCCAAGATCACTGACATCACATCTCTCACCGCCATGCCATCCACCTCCTGATCCCGTTTCCACGGCTCAGTTCAGCACGTACTCGACCAACTGTGTGCAGCTACGCAGCCCAGCAGCTACGCAGCCCAGCAGCTACGCAGCCGTGCAGCTATGCAGCCCAGCCGAGAGAAGCGCTGGCGCTCCAATAAACTATACCCCATTTTCCCCTCTTGTCAACGAGAAGCGCTCGGTCCACCAGGGTCATAGATTTGTCAATCGGGCTGGAGGGATTAAATTGGCAACGAAGGTCAAAAAGGTGTACAATATGCCCGGTTTATAACCATGGAACTGGAGAGAACCCGGTGAAACGAACGAACCCCCGTCCCCTGGACAAGATGTTGCTGCGTCTTTTGCTCTTGCGCCTGTTCCTGCCCTCGCTGGTCGTGACTCTGCTGACGGTTGGAGTGACCGGTTATGTAGTGGGACATGACCTCGGAAATCGGCAACTGCTCTTGGCTCGCTCCCTGGCCCACACAGCCGACAATTACTTGAGGAACGCCAGTCGGGTGTTGGGCACTGTGGCGCAGATAGCGGAGACGGCTACACCAGAAGAACTGGTCCCTTATATGCGGGCCACCTGGCAAATGTATGGATACTTCGACGTCATCTCCAGACTGGACGAAAATGGCGCGATCACCCTGCTGATCCCCTCCACATCCCACTACCCGGGGATGGACGCGTCATACCAATCATATTTCCAGAAGGCCAGCGGGCGGACAGGTGCGACGATCTCTCAGCCCTTCAACTCACCGTATACCAAGCTGCCGACAGTGTACATGAGCTGGCCGCTCACCGACGGCGGCATGATCATCGCCGAGCTCAACCTGGGAGCACTACAGCAGGCCATCACCTCTGAACACGACGAGGCAGGCCAGTTCACCGTTTTTGTGACCGACCGTACCGGTGCTCTATTGGCCCACCCCCAGCCGGAACTTGTGGCTCAGCAAACCAATCTAGGCGACCTGGAGATTGTACAGCGTGGTGTGAACGGTGAGGCGATCCTGCTCTACCCCGTCGATAGGACATCCGCCAATACAGCGAACAGACGCGGGCAATCCTGGTTGCCTGGCCCCTTTGTCTTAGGCAGCGTCACCCAGGTAGACCAGACCCAGTGGCTCGTCGTCGCCCAGATGCCGCTATCCGCCGCATACGCCTCTTACGCCTGGTCGGTGGGCTTGGCTCTCGTGATCGCACCCATCATCTGGCTGGCCATGATCTTGAGCTTCAGACAACAGCTAGATCGCCACGTCGTCCTCCCTCTCACCCGGCTCAGCAAGCAGGCCGATATCCTGGCCACCGGGGAGTCTGATCCGGATGCAACTCAACCCTCGGTTCCGGCTGCCTTCGCCGAAGTGGACGCCCTGTCGACAAATTTCGAGCGTATGAGCCAGGCCATCCAGGCCCGCCAGGCGGCGCTGCAGGCGCGGGAGAAGCAGTTACGCCGCAAGACACGCCAGCAAGAGCAACTCCTGGAGACCGCCAGCCACCTGACGGAGAGCCTGGACACCAAAGAGGTGATGACCAGGATTGGCACAGGTGCCAGGGAGATACTGGAGGCCCACGGATGCGCGATCTACCTGCTGGAGCCAGACGCAGAGAAGCTCACGCCCGTGGTCACGATCGGCCCATCCTGTGAGGAAGCTATTGCGTCGACTCCTATCAACGTCAAGACCAGCCTCGCCGGTGAGGCAGTGAAAGCCAAACGCGGCATCATCTTCTCCGGTGCGTCCGGGCGCCGGCGTCCAGGCAGCCCTGCTGAACCGCCCCTCGAACAGGACATGCACGCCATCGCCGCGCCATTTATCGTAGATGACAGGGTCCTGGGGGCAATGTGCCTCAATCGCACAGGGTGGCCCTTCTCCGACGAGGACCTGGCCCTGACCGAGACCTTCGCTACGTACGCGGCCACCGCTCTGAAAAACGCCCAGGCTCACGATGAGATTCAGCGCGAGGTAGAAGAGCGCAAGCGGGCCCAGCAGGAGATCCGGCAACGCACGGCCCAACTGGAGGCCTTGCGACAAGTGGGATTGGAGATCACCACCCAGCTGGATCCAGAAACCCTTCTGCACTCCATCACCTCGAGGGCGGTGGAACTCCTGGAGGGTACCTCAGGTGGTCTTTACCTCTACCGGCCGGATCAAGACGTGATCGAATGGACAGTGACCGTGGGCGAAGAACCAGTGCCGGTGGGCACCACCCTTCGACGGGGAGAAGGGCTATCGGGAAAGGTCTGGGAGATGGACAAGCCGCTCATCGTGAACAACTATCGGCATTGGGAGGGGCGAGCGGCGGTCTTTGACGCCCTTCCTAACACAGCCATCGTGGGCGCGCCCGTGCACGGGGCAGGGGAGTTCCTGGGTGTGTTGGTCGTCGAAGCCTCCCCCCCGCACGCCTTCTCCCCTGCCGACGCCGAGCTCCTGGACCTGTTCGCCACGCAGGCCGTCATCGCTATCCAAAACGCACGCCTGTTCGAGCAGGAAAGAGAACAGCGTGGCCTGGCCGAGGCGTTGGAGGAGGCAGCCGCCACCGTCAACAGCACCCTGCACCTTGATCAGGTACTCGATCGCATCCTGGAGCAAGTCGAGCGCGTCGTCCCAGGAGATGCCTGTAACATCATGCTCGTGGAGGGAGAAGATATCGTGCGGGCGGTCCGCTGGCGAGGATACGAGCAATTGGGAGTGGTACATGACATCTCAGGCTTCACTGCCCCCATCGCCGACTATCCCACCTTGGCGAGGATGGTCGAGAGCGGAAAGCCCGTCGTCGCACCAGACGTAGCCAGCGATCCAGTGTGGAGCCCGTCCGCAGGCTGGGAATGGCTGCACTCCTACGTCGGGTCCCCTATCCGCGTAGGCGGCGTGACAGTGGGATTCCTGAACGTCGCCAGCACTCAGAGAGGTCAGTTTGGTCCCGCCGACGCCCAGCGGCTGGAGGCTTTCGCCAATCACGCCGCTGCCGCCATTGAAAATGCCCGGCTATATCGACGATTACTTAACTACACCGAACAACTAGAGCGACGCGTACAAGAACGTACCGCCCAGCTCCAGGCCCAATATGCTCGGCTGGACGCAATCCTTCGCAGTTCCTCCGACGGCGTCATCGTCACCGACGCAGAGGGAGAGGTCATCCAGGTCAACCCCGTCGCCCATGCTTGGCTTAACCGGACGCTATCACCGGAGGACGCAGAACGCCTGCGGGAAGCGATACAAGACCTGGTGCACCAGGTACGCACTGAGACACCGGACGGGGAGCACCCGGGGACGATTCTGGAGCTCACCGGACTGGACCTGGAACTGAAAGCGGCTCCCCTCTCGGAGCCAGGAGGACAGGAGGCGACCGCTGTAGTCGCGGTCCACGATATCAGTCATCTCAAAGCCCTAGACCGGATGAAGTCCCGCTTCGTCTCCAATGTGTCCCACGAACTACGCACGCCGGTCACGACGATAAAGCTGTACGCCACATTGCTACAACAGATGTCGCAAGGGGATAGAAACTGGGACAGGTACTTGAAGTCGCTGGCTCAAGAGGCGGACCGACAGGCACGACTGGTGGAGAACATACTGCAGATCTCCCGCATCGAAACTGGACGAATGGAGATTCACCCCCGTCGCATTCCTCTCAACGAATTGGTTGAGGTCACGGTAAGGAGCCACGAGGTGCTGGCCCAAAACCGAGGGCTGACTTTGGAGCAGCGTCCGGATACCCCAGGGCCTTCGGCCCTGGTAGACCCGGAGCGAATGATGCAAGTATTGAACAATCTGGTGGAGAACGCGATCCGCTACACTCCCCAGGGCGGCACAGTGACGGTCACCACCAGGAAAGAGAAGACAGAAGGGCGCACCTGGGCCACGGTGACAGTGACAGACACAGGGATAGGCATATCGGAACAAGAATTGCCGCACATCTTCGAGCCGTTCTCCCGGGGAGAGAGGCCACGACTGATGCAGATATCTGGGACCGGGCTGGGCCTGGCTATCGTTAAAGAGATCGTGGAGCTACATGGAGGACGGGTGACCGTAGAGAGTCAGGTAGATGCAGGCTCTACCTTCACCGTCCGACTCCCTATCACCGATTAAACCGACCCAAACCCATCGGCCAATAGACACCCTCATTCATTCATTGCCTCACTGAGATTTGCTGTAGTGTGTGAAATACGGTAGAATAGATTAGAATTCTAGCAGCTTCTGCGACTTCTGTATCATGCAAACGTCCTACCCATTGGGGAAGTTACCCACTGACCATCTAGAGCGACTGTTAGTTCGCCATACGCCATCCGACCCCCGTGTCATTGTGGGGCCAGGCGTGGGGTGTGACGCGGCCGTCATCTCATTCGGCAACCACTACCTGGTGGCCAAGACGGATCCTATCACCTTTGCCAGCGACGAGATTGGCTGGTACGCTGTCCACGTCAACGCCAACGACATCGCCTGCACAGGGGCGACGGTTCGCTGGTTTCTCGCCACCCTGCTACTGCCCGAGAACCAAACCAACAAAGCGCTGGTGGACACGATCTTCGACCAGATAGCCAAGGCATGCGCGGAGTTAGAGGCTGAACTGGTGGGCGGTCACACTGAGATCACCTATGGGCTCGACCGACCGGTCGTCGTCGGCTGTATGCTGGGCGAAATGCCCGCCGGGCGCCTGGTGCGACCTGGCGACGCCCGTCCTGACGACATCCTGCTCGTCACCAAAGGTATCGCCGTGGAGGGTACGGCCATCGTCGCCCGGGAGATGAGCGACAGCCTGGCGGGATCGAAGGAACTGCTGGAACGATGTCGGGGGTTTCTATACGATCCAGGCATCAGTGTCGTGCGTGACGCAGCTGTGGCTACGTCCGCAGGCGAGGTACATGCTATGCACGACCCCACCGAGGGTGGGCTGGCGACCGGGCTGCTCGAGTTGGCCCAGGCGGCGGAGGTTGGACTGGAAGTGGACGAAGATGCCATCCCGATCTTACCTGAGACACAGACACTGTGCACGCGCCTGGGGCTGGACCCACTGGGATTGATCGCTTCTGGGGCTCTCCTGCTGGCCGTCACGCCGGGGGACGTCGCTGCTATACTAGACGCTCTAGAGGAGGCCGACATCACGGCGGCACGCATCGGGCGCGTGGTCGAGCGGGAACGAGGTATCGTGTTGCAGAGCACAGCGGGCACAAGGCCACTGCCCCGCTTCGAACGGGATGAGATCGCTCGGCTATTCGAGTAGGTTCCACAAACACGTCACACGTAGAAAGTAGATGTAATTATTCACCTGCTCCCGCTGGATGACAATCCAGCAGCTTTGCAGAGGCTAAAACGGGTTTGATCCTGCCTCCAGCAGCGGATTTTCATCCGCTGCGAGCACAAGGTGAATCACTACAAGTAGAATAATGTCTTGATTGCCGAGGGACGATGCCTGTCGACCTAACCTCCCGCCTGGTTCTGGCAGCGACATCGGCCTGGGCTCAGGTACTGCGACTGAGCCCCTACGTGGCCGGTGGCGTCCTGCTGGCGACGTTGCTGAGCCAACTGGACTTACCCCGCCACTGGGGAGCCCAGATGCACTACAGCGGACCAGGGGTTGTGCTGGGAGCAGCCTGTCTAGGTGGTGTCTCACCACTGTGCACCTACGGCACGGTGCCGGTGCTGGTGGAGCTCCTACGCGCGGGGGCTTCACCCGGCCCCGCCCTGGCCTTTCTGGTGGCCTCCTCGCTTCTTAACCCTCAGTTGTTCATCATGGTGGCCGGCGGGCTAGGCCTGCGCATGGCGCTGACACAAGTGATCGGCACGTTGCTCCTCAGCCTACCTGCCGGACTGTTAGCTCAGCGCCTGCGGCCCGACGATTTCCTGAACAACCTCCACCCACACGAAGAGAGGTTCTCGATGGCTCACCTCTCCGGCACCAGGACAGAGAGCAAGACGAGGCCTCCTAGAGGACTACTTGGCACCCTTCTTCCCCTTGGCGAAACGGTGGGCCTACACTTCATCATAGGAGTGATCCTGGCAGCATTGTTGCAGACGCTGATTCCACCGGGGTGGATCTCGTGGCTTCTGGGCGACGGTCACTGGTACGGCGTACTCCTGGCTGGCTTGATGGGCGTTCCATTCTATGCCTGCGGCGGCGGAGCGGTGCCGGTCGTGGCTGGATTGCTGGATCGGGGGATGAGCTCCGGGGCAGCGCTGGCCTTCTTTCTGGCCGGGCCAGCCACGCGGGTGACGGCAATCGCGGCGCTGGGCACGTTGCTCAACCGACGGGCGCTGATCGTCTACGTCGCTTACGTCGTCGCAGGTGCAGCGCTGGTAGGGACTGTGTTCAACCTGGTTCTTGGGTAGTTGCTGCCGAATACTGGATGTCCGATGCTGCATGTGAAGCGACGGTGGAGAACGATCGCCCTGGTGGTACTTGTGACACTGTTGGGCAGCGTGAGTACGCTCCAACAGCGGACAGCATACTCCGCCAGCTCAGCCAACGCGCCCACCGAGGTCGGGATCGCACAGGCACCCTCCTGGCCGATCTCAGATCCGGAGGTCGAAGCGCTGGTGCGAGAGGCCGTGACGCTGGCGGGCGGGGTGGACTCCATCATCGGGCCAGGGGAAACCGTAGTGGTCAAGCCCAACCTGGTCTGGGGAGCCGCGCCCGAAGAAGGATACACCACCGATCCTCGCGTGACGCGCGCCGTCGTTCGATTGGCACAGGAAGCAGGTGCCGGGCAGGTGATCATCGCCGATGGCGCGGCGTTGTATCGTGACGGCCACGACGCCCGCCACGCGACCGTTCGAGCGTTCCAACTCTGCGGCTATGACGCCGACGGGAACATGGTGGACGACGTCACCGGCGCCCTATTGGTGGACCTCAACGATGCTGGGGGACTCGACGAGCACGATTCCGACCTGGTTCGAAAGGTGCGCCTACGAAATGGTCTCATCTGGACCGAGTACTGGCTACCCAACGTGATCCTCGACGCCGACGTGGTCATCGGCGTGCCCGCACTCAAGAACCACTCCCATGGCGGGGTTACGTTGGCGCTCAAGAACCAGATCGGCATCGCCCCCTCCGACATTTACCACAGTCCCGGCTCTCGGATGTTCAAAATGGCGCTAGGGCACGGGCCGGACGACCTAGGAAGACACATCGTAGACCTCAACCAGGCTCGCCCACTCGACTTCGTCGTCCTGGACGGGCTGCGCGGGATGATCGACGGCCCTATCGGGGGAACGCTGACCGCCCCCCCGATGCGTTTGATCCTGGCCGGCCAGGATGCTGTGGCCGTGGACACCATCGGTACACTGGTGATGGGATATGACCCCGGGACCGTTCCCTACTTGGGCTGGGCCGCCGGCGCTGGACTGGGCACCGCTGACGTAGCCCAGATCACTGTACGCGGACAGCCTGTCAGCCAGGTGCGACGCGACTTTCCGGCCCCCTACGGGAACCCCCCAGCACAGCGGGCCGAAGCGACACCCCCTTGGGTCCACATCATCGCGCCGGGAGAGGGCCGCCCCGTCTTACAGGACATCTCCGTACGAGCCACCGCGTCCGATAACGATGCCATCTCCAAAGTTGAGTTCTATGCCAACGACGAACTGCAAGCCATCGTCACCGCCCCACCCTATCAAAGCACGCTCAAGCTAAGCGGATACCGGGGGCAGAACGTCACCCTACGCGCCGTGGCCTATGACTACGCGCTCAACGACACAGAGGACAGCAACACCGTCACAGTGATCCCGGCCCCTGCACCAGGCACAGCGTCGCTCCTGACCGCCACCGTAACGATTCCCACCTATCCCTACCAGGACTACCTCACCTCAGTGTACACGCCCACCTACAACATGACGTACAAGACGCTGGACTGGGATGAGTACAACAACGCCAACCCAATGCCTGTCCCTCACGAATATGAACTGCTGGTGCTGGAGAACGACTACCTGCAGGTCACGCTGTTGCCTGAACTGGGCGGCCGGATCTACCACATGATCTTCAAGCCCACCGGGCACAACGAACTGTATCAGAACCCGGTGATCAAGCCAACCAACTGGGGGCCGAAGGAACAGGGGTGGTGGCTGGCGGTCGGGGGCATCGAGTGGTGCCTGCCGGTGGATGAGCACGGCTACGAGTGGGGTGAACCATGGGATTACGAGGCCATCACCTCAGGGAACCGAGGGAACACGTCGGGCGTCAGCGCCACGCTGCGCGACACCACGGCCACCGATCGCATCCGCGCTGAGGTGACAGTGCATCTGCCGGCCGACCGGGGCACGTTGGCAATCACCCCACGCATCGAAAACCCGACCGGCCGCGACATCGCCTACAAGTATTGGACCAATGGGATGCTTACCCCCGGAGGGGATAATACCATCGGTGCAGATTTACGCTTCACCTTCGGCGCTGAGGAAATGTCGGTGCACTCCACCGGTGACAATCGCCTGCCGGGTCACCACACCACACCCACCGGCCCTGACTATCGCTTCAGTTGGCCGATCCACAACGGAACGGACTTCTCCCGCGCAGGGAACTGGGATGAGTGGCTGGGCTTCTTCGAATATCCCCAGGCCACCTCTGGCTTCGCTGGCGTATACGACACCGCTGCAGACGAAGGGGTGGCACGAGTCTTTCCTTCCGATACCGCTCGGGGCAGTAAAGGGTTCGGCTTCGGCTGGTCCGACCCAATCGATTGGCATCAGTGGACGGACGACGGTTCCACCTACGTCGAATTACACGGCGGTGTCGCTCCCACCTTCTGGGACACGACGACCATCACCGCCGGGCAAGCGCTGGAATGGACTGAGTACTGGTATCCGGTGAGCGAGATCGGTCAACTGAGTACAGCGACGGCCGAAGCGGCGCTGGGTATCCAGGAGAGCAATGGGCGCTTTTCTGTCAAGGTGCACTCCACCGCCCCCCGTGCCGCTGGCCGCAGCGCCCTCTACGTCTGGGACCGCGGGGACTGCACCGAATTGGGTCATTGGGAACTGCCAGCAATCAGTCCCGGAGATACCTTCGCCGCGTCTGTGAAGGCAGGGGGGCGCGCCCAGGCAGACGTCGTCTTCGTCTATGTGGATCACGAGGGAAAGCCACTGGCGGGGGTTAACCTCCACGACTGCCTACCGCCTACCTCGTCAGTCGAGCCGCTTTTGCCTTGGACAGGGACAACCGATTTCACCGTCACCTGGACGGGGCAGGACACCTTCTCTGACATCGCTGCCTATGATGTGCAGGTGCGGGATGGCTACGAGGGAAACTGGAACGACTGGCAAATCAACATACCTGCCACGTCGGATACGTTCACCGGCGTCCACGGGCACACCTATTTCTTCCGCGTCCGCGCCCGCGACACGGCGGGCAACCAGGAGCTTTACGGCGATGAGGAGTGGGGTCAGACGTTCACCACGGTGCTGACAGAGGCCGCCTCAGTGCTGGTTACCTCCCGCAAGTCGGCTACACCTGAGCGCTTCGGCCCCGAAGAAACCGTTGAGTACACCGTCCTCATCAGTAACACCGGCAACTTGTCGGCCAGCGCCACGCTGACCGACAGGCTCCCAGCGGAGATGCGTATCGTGACGGGGACGCTACGGACCACGGCGGGGCCTTCGCCCACTTGCGCGGACGAGCAAATCCATTGGAGCGGGACAGTAGAAGCGGGGACAGAAGTACTCGTGACCTACGTGCTCTCCCCCACAGAAGCAACCCCCTTCGGTATCCCGCTGACCAACACCGCCGAGATCGTCGGGAGTGTACTAGGCGTTCTCACACGCCGGGAGGCTGTGGTGCAGGTGCACAACGTGTACCTGCCGCTCATCACCCAGGAATAAGACGGTCAGATTGACGTTCCAATCTACTCGCCCAAGTCTGCCGCGGACTCTTCAATAGCCTCTACGTCGACAGCCACCTCCGCGACCGCGGCCGACGTGGTATCCTCAGTGAGGAAACGGCTCATAGCCCGCAGCGCCGCTCTCAGAATCGCCTCGCCCAAGGGGACCATCTTGATATCAATGAACAGCCCCTCCTCAGGAATCTCGTCATCTAACCGCTGCATTTCCTGGCGAAAAATGCCTAGCAGTTCCTCCTCGTGATCCTCCAAAAACATCGCCAGGTCTCGACGTGCCAGCCGAAATGCACTCTCGCGTACCAGTCTGCGAATAAACATGCCGTTGCTCTCCACTAAGACGGTAGAACTACTCGTTGTCAAAATTCTCCAGAAGCTCCAGGACAACCCCCAGAAGGGACACACTATCCAAATAGGTGTACCGACCTCCCGTATAATCTCCCTGCTGAATGACCTCTATTCCCGCTCCCTCTAAGAAGCTTACCGCCTCATCGGTGTCCTGTACGACGAAGGCCATGTGATGCACACCTTCGCCCTTCTGATCGAGAAACTCCCGCCATGTACTTGGGCCACCGACGGGCTCGATTAACTCAAGAGAGAGCTGTCCCATGTCAAAGAAGGCCAATTTGGCCCGCGCATCCGTTGGAGATCCTCTAAACTTCGTGCGCGCGACCTCCGGTCCCTCCGTGACGATAATCTCAGGCTTGGGCAGGCCAAATACCTGGCTATAGGCCTCTATCGAACGGTTGATATCACGCACAACCAAGCCAATCTGGCAGATGACGTTCGTTCCCAGTCCTCGATTAGTCATAACCACTCCTCCTTTAACAATCGAGACCTCTCGGAAAGTGCTCGGAGCCCCGTCCTCGGGACGGTTTCAGCGGCTCTACTCACCTGAGACGCCCCCGGGACGTGGGCTGGGAGCGTTTTTAGAGACTTTCCAAGAAAGCTCAATCCATCGGGAAGATCCCACGCCACCCCGTTCGTCTCAAGCCTTACACCCTCATTCAGATCCCTGGCTACTTGACCTCAATCGTGATAGGTCCCATCAAGTTGACGCATGGACCATCCGTAAAGCAAATTCTCATCCATAAATCGTACGTGCCAGCGGACGAGATCTCAATATGGTCACGCCAGGTAAAATGCTGACCGCCACTAAACTTCTGGTTCGTCCAGCTCTTCTGGAATTGCTCCGTCTCCTCCACCCACGTCCCGAGCGCATCGTAGTAAACGCGGTAGGGATTGGCATTGGTGATATCCATGTTAAACCAGATCTGCGATCCTCGATCAAACGGCCCAGGAGCATCCTCGACCCAGTAGTTGTTGGGCACGAGCCCACGGAACTCGGCCGGTGGACCTGAGGTCGCCGTCGGCTGAGCTGGCGTGGGAGTAGGCGTCACAGTAGGAGGAACAGGAGTCGGCGACGAGGGGGGTTGAACCTGCTGCACACCATCTGTGTCGTATGGGGTAACGATCTCACCAAATACCCATGCAGCCGCGCCCTCATGTTCGATCTGCCACCAATCGCCATAACGGCCGATCACCCGGGCCTGGGCACCCGGATCGAGATAATCCAGGTGGGTAAAGCTGGTACCCGGCCCGCTACGGACGTTTGCACCATCAGCACCGGCCACGATTCTGGGTGTCACAGGGGTCGCCGTCGGAGGAACCAGGGTGGGCGTCGACGTAGACGTCGGCTGCGGCGTATCGGTGGGAGAGAGAGTAGAAGTCATCGTCGGTGATGGCGGCGGCGTGTCCGATGCCATTGTCGACGGCTGAACAGCCACCATCTGCCCATCATCCTCGGTCCACGTAAAACCATACCAGGCCAACACAACCCCTCCCACCACGACAAGAAACCATACCACGACGGGCCACAAGCCACATCCCGGCCTGGATTGAAGACTTATCTCCCGTTTCATCCGTACATCTCCAGTTCTCTATCGGCATTCACCCTTGCGCGCCGTCAGGTAGAATCGCCCCTTTAAGTATGGTCGTGGCAAGCTGTTCATCGGTCACGCGTGCCTGCTCCAGATTGGCCTCGCTCAGGTTAGCTCCATTCAAATTCGCACCCCTCAAATCAGCACGGAACAGAATCGCCTGGAGCAAGTTGACCACGCTCAAGTCAGCCATGCTTAAGTCGGTCTCGCTCAGATCGCTTCCAATCAGGCCAGCGCCCCTCAGATCGGCCCCATTCAAGTTGGCTCCGCTGAGATTAACCCCGACCAAACTAGCATCACGCAAGTTGGCTTCGCTGAAGTTGGTTCTGCTCAAATTAGCCCCATCCAGGCTGGCACCGTTCAAATCCCCCCCACTCAGATCGCCCTCACTCACATCAATACCCCCTAGGTCGGCCCCACTGAGATCAGTCTCGCGCAAATTGACCCCGCGCAGATCAGTCCCATGCAGATTAGCCGCGTTCAGGGCATTAGCTCCACGCAGATCGGCCCTGCGCAGATCGGCTTCGCCAAAGTCAACGTCGCGCAGATCAGCCCCGCGCAGATCAGTATCACGTAGATCAGCCATGCGCAGATCAGCACCGCGCAGATCAGCCACGCTCAGGTCAGCTCCCCTCAAGTTGGCCCCGCGCAGATCAGCGCCACTTAAATCCGTCACACTCAGATCTGCTCCGCCCAAATCGGCCACCCCCAGACCAGCTCCACGCAAAATGGACTGGAAAAGATTCGCCCCGCTCAAGTCCAGGCCCGTCATGTCCAGGTCGCTCAGATCGAGCCCTCTCAAACGAGGACGTTCACCGGCACCTATCAAGGCCAGCACTAATTCCTTTCGGGTGATCTCCGCCATGTCGCATGATCTCCTTACACATCTCAGGCAGCGCTAGTGGCTTTTCGTGCCATCGGGCAGGGTCACACCCTCAAGCGAGGCAGCCTCAGCCAGTTGTTCAGAGCTGACCTTGGCTTCTTCCAAGTTGGCCCCGCGTAGATTCGCCTGAAAAAGAATGGATTTTAACAAATCAGCCCCATGCAGGTCCGCCCTACTCAGATCCGCCCCACTCAAATCCGCCTCGCGTAGATCTGCTTCACTTAAGTTGGCACCCCTCAAGTTAGGTCGGAACAGTACAGCCTGGAACAGGTTAGCTCGCCTCAGATCAACCCCGACCAAGCTGGCCCCGGTCAAACTGGCCATAGACAGATTAGCCCCACACAGGTCAGCCCCGACCAAATCAGCCCCACTCAGATTGGCCCCCTGCAGGTCAGCATCCACTAGGCTTACGCCGATCAAGTCAGATTCGCTCAGATCAGCCTCACGCAGGTCGATCCCACTCAGATTGGCGCCACGCAGTCTTATTCCCTTCAGCTCAGCTCCAGAAAAAGAGCGCTCCCCGTCTCGATACCGCCTGATAAGCTCACGTCCTTTCACTGCCCAACCTTCCTCCTTCTTGTACAGAACCGGAATGCTCTCACCCCTGCGCTTCCTCTCGCAAAGTATAGCGCACCCTCCATATAAGTCAACACGCGTACAAACCATCAACCAACGTCACCCAACCGTAACCTTTTCTTAACTTACATCCCCAGCCAATTGAGGTATAATAGGTGTCGGCATCTTTGGGTATCGCCCGAAACACCATCCACTGTCACGACCAGCCTTTCGGTATTCCCTAGGAGAGCAAGCAGGATGAAACCAGATGTACACATCCTGGTGGTGGACGACAGCCAAGCGATGCGGGAGTTCATCGTCCAGGTTCTGGCAGGTCAAAAAGGATTCATCGCCCAGGAGGCATCTGACGGCGCCGAAGGCCTAGAGATGGCCCTGGCAGACCCCCCCGATCTAATTCTGTGCGACCTGGAAATGCCCCGCATGAATGGTTCTCAAGTCGTGGATGCCCTCCGGGCACAGCGACTTGACATTCCGGTCATCTTGATCACCTCCCACGGGTCTGAGGCCATCGCTGTAGAGCTGTTCCGCAAGGGAGTGAAGGACTACCTGATCAAGCCCTTCACCGCAGAGGAAATGAACGCCGCCATTGAGAGGGCCCTCACAGAGGTACATCTGCGCCGGGAAAGAGATGCTCTCACTCAGGGGCTTGCTCAGGCCAACCAGCAACTGCGCCAGAGAGTGCGAGAGCTGGACACCTTATACCGCGTGGGCAAGTCCGTCACGTCCCTGCTTTCCAAGGACCAGCTGCTGAATCGAATTCTTGATGCTGTGTTCTACGTCATCGGGGCGGAAGAGGCGACGTTGATGCTGATGGACGAGGAAAGTGGGCAGCTACGAAAGGAACTCCATCACCAAAGAGTGCCAGGGAAGTTGCACCACGTGGCACAACGCAGCGCCGAGGAGCTGGCAGATGAAGCAGCCCGCAAGGGAGAGGTCACCGCCACCGGAGCTATGCTCTCCGCGCCTCTCAAAGTGGGCGATCAGATCATTGGGGCGCTGGGTCTGGGCAACCGCGTGAGCGCCCGCCCCTTTTCTAGACACGAACGGCAGTTGCTGCTGGCGTTGGCCGACTACGCCGCCATCGCCATTGAGAACGCCCGCCTGTACGAAGAAGTACGCCAGGCCGACCAGGCCAAGTCAGAGTTCGTCTCTTTCGTAGCCCACGAACTGCGCACTCCGATGACCTCCATTCGTGGGTACGCCGATATGCTAGAAAAGGAAATGGCCGGACCGCTGACAGAGGATCAAACGGGGTTCGTCCGGACTATCGTCAGGAACGTGGAGCGGATGCAGGTCCTCGTCTCCGACCTGCAGGATATCTCCCGAATCGAGACCAGCCAGTTGCGGCTGGAAGTGCAGCCAACCAACGTTACAAACTCGGTGAAGGATGCTCTACAAGCCACTCAGGGGCAAATCAAGGCCCGCTCGCAGCAGTTGACGCTA
>Ga0180431_10002835_pt1 | contig 22778 bp, 19 predicted proteins | sample SS_ome_11_FD_132459 | JGI IMG/M metagenome (GOLD analysis project Ga0180431, IMG submission 132459) | Hypersaline lake sediment archaeal communities from the Salton Sea, California, USA - SS_1_MS_1 metaG | ecosystem: Environmental > Aquatic > Non-marine Saline and Alkaline > Hypersaline >...
AGCTGACCAATGGCCCGAACCAGGCCATCCCCGAGTGCCACGCCAGCCTCCAGCACCTTGCCCATCGTTTCTTCCTGAAGAACACCCGCCGCCGCCTCGGGATCGAGTATCACAAAATCGCAGCCAGCCTCCGCCAGCCTGTTTATCCCTTCAATACTGGCCTTCTGCAAACGCACGCCCCAGGGGATTTTGTCATCGTTCTCGGCAAGCTTGGCAAGAGTGTATGCCTGACCTGCGCTATCCTTTATATCATAGAGCAGCGCATCCACTTTGCCGGAAACAGCAGCAGTTGATGAGTCTTCATCCATACTTGTCAGGCGGGCAATCAGTAGCATCGGAGTGGTTTTGGGTTTGCTGACTGCTCCGAATCCTATAGTATGGCCAGCCCCATGAGAAACCTGATTGAGCTTCTTTACGAATTCACTCATCATTGTCCTATTTTTTTACGTTCAGTGTTCGAATAGCTTCGCCCAATCCCTCCAGCGTCAACTGGTACATGGGAAAGACTTGACCAACCATCTGCACCGTGGGATGCTGCCAGAACCGCTCATCCTCCGGATTGAGCCATACGCAATGAGTGAAGTGATCTGCGATCTGCTGCAGACGATAAAGTCCCGGTATCTCATTCCGTTCGTAATAGTAGATGGCTCCATATCGATGGGTCAACTCAGGGGTAGCCATGCGGGCATCACCGACCATCACTATTTTGTAATCGGAACCAAAATTGCGGAAGAGCCACTCGGTAGGGATTCCTTCTTCGTGTTCGATATCCTGGTACACATTATCGTACACACAATTGTGGAAATAGAAAAATTTAAAATCCTTGAAATGTGAAACCGAATGCGCCGCCGTGAAAAGCCGCGAGCACATCCGGGCATAGGGAATCATCGAACCGCCGGTATCCATCATCAAAATGAGCTTGGTGGAATTGACCCGGCTGCGTATCCATTTGAGGTCGATATCCCCGGCATTGCGAGCGGTAGCATCGATGGTGCCATCGATATCCAGTTCCTCTTCGGGCCCGATTCGACCAAGCTGGCGCAGTCCTCTCAAAGCAACTTTTATCTGACGAACATCGAGGACCATATCGTTGCGGTACCCTTTGTACTTTCTTTTCTGGGCGATCTGAACCGCACCCCGGCCCCGTGACTCACCCCCGATCCTGATGCCTGCCGGGTGGCTTCCGCCGTGGCCGAAAGGACTGGTACCACCCCGACCGACCCAGTATCCGCCACCGTCATGCTGTTCGGTCTGCTCTTTGAGCCTTTTCTCAAGTTCCTTAATGAGCTCATCGAGATCCCATTCATCAAACTGGGCCATCTCCTCTTTGGTGAAAAGGTCTTCGATACTGGCAACATTATCGGGGTCCTTGAGCCATTCCAGTATCTCATCACGAATCGCATCCGGGGTTTCGATACCCTGGAAATATTCCTGAAAAGCAAGGTCATACGGATCGAAGAAGGTCTCGCTCTTGACCAGAACGGCCCGAGCCAGAAAGTAGAATTCCTCAAGATTCGAGATGTACCCGTTAGAGAGCGCCTGCATCAGCGTCATCCACTCTGTAAGTGTGACGGGAACGCCTTTCCTCTTGAGGGTGTAGAAAAATTCAGTGAACACCTTTTTAAATTATAAGCACTCGGTCTTCAGTAATCAGTTTCTCCATCTCCTTAACTGACAACTGATTGCTTTCTAATATCTCCAGCGGACGTTCCGGCCACTGCTGCTCGCCTGCCCCGAGTAGGCCGTATTGAAATATTCGTAGTCCACTTCTTTTTTGAGCAGGGTTCCGATGAAGGGAATCTCTTCAGATATCTTATCGTGGGGGATGCCGCCGATCATCAAGGCCTGCAGCCAGTCCAGCAGCTCGCTGGTGGAAGGCTTCTTTCGGAACTCATCCACGTTCCTCAGGGCATAGAAGACCTTTAAGGCTTCCTTGAGTAGATTCTTTTCCACATCCGGATAGTGGACGTGGACGATTTCCTCCATTCCCTCTTTATCCGGGAAATCAATGTAATGGAACACGCAGCGGCGCAGGAAGGCATCCGGGAGTTCCTTTTCCGCGTTGGAAGTGACGATCATGATAGGCCGGTGCTTGGCAGTAATAGTCTGCTTGGTTTCTGGAATGTAGAAGGTCATCACGTCCAGTTCATTCAAAAGATCATTCGGAAACTCAAGGTCAGCCTTGTCGATCTCGTCGATCAACAGCACCACCTGCTCATCGACATCGAACGCCTCGCCGAGCTTGCCCAAGTTGATATACTGGTTGATATCGGAAATATCCTTATCGCCAAAGCGGCTGTCGTTCAACCGCTGAACAGTATCATAAACGTAGAGTCCTTCCTGAGCTTTGGTAGTCGACTTGATATTCCAGACGAGGAGTGTTTTCTCCAGTCCCTTCGCTATCGAGTGAGCCAGCATGGTTTTACCGGTTCCCGGTTCACCGCGGATCAGCAATGGCCGCCCCAGTGCGATTGAAACGTTAACGGCGTTTTTGAGTGGCGCCGAGGCAACGTAATCCGCTGACCCTTTAAACTTATCGAAATCCTTATCAAAATACGGCATGGATTGTTCCTCCTGTTTTGAAGCCATGAGTTTTCAAGTAACAAAGTGAAAACTAAAAGGCATTCCAAATTTATTGTATCACGATTGGGGGTAAGGGTTCAAAAGACAAGGCTGGAGCCAAGTGGCTCCAGCCTTGTTGAAACTATCCTGAAACAAACTGGAAGCTCCAAAGAACCTCCGGCCTTTTCTTTTTTAAGTTTAAGCAGCAAAATAGTTCTAATACCGAGAGGGACGATCCTCCCTTGGTTTTGCTTCATTGACCCTGATGTTTCTTCCGCCCACTTCCTTTTCGTTCAGTTGCCTGATTGCTTCTTCAGCCTCTGACTGGTTTTCCATTTCAACAAAACCAAATCCCTTTGCCCTGCCTGTGTACTTATCTGTAATGACTCTGGCGCTCGATACAGCGCCAAACTCTGCAAACAGTTCCTCCAGTTCTCTCTCGGTCGTGTTGTATGACATGTTTCCTACGTAGATATTCATCTCTCTCCTTTACGGGCATCCGACAGGTTATCGTGTCAAACTTTTCCCTAACCACTTCCACATGCCCTTGTGCAGATATAATAGCACAATAAACTAGTTTTACAAAGTCAAAAAAAGGCCGGAGCCACCTGGCCCCAGCCTCTGCGATAGATTCCCCACTGCTACTTTCTACTCTGCAAGACTCGAACGGCCGTTGCCACCACCGTTTCCATACTGCATGGTTTCCTCATATAATCCGCCGCCCCACGCTGCCTGAATTCAGCTTCCGAACCACTACCTGCTACCGCTGTCAACATCACTACCGGCAACTCAGGTCTTTCAATCTTTACGCGGTCCATCACCTGCTGACCACTTATCCCCGGCATCATTATATCCAAAAACATCAGGTCGAAACTCGTCCCACTGAGCAGGTCAAGCGCCTCCCATCCACCTCCTGCGGTAGTCACATAATAGCCTGCGTCTTCCAGTGCCTCGGCAACAACCTCACGTATCGATTCCTCATCATCCACTACCAATATAAATTCCTTTCCGCTCATATGAAATCTCCCTTTCAGTCTGTTACGGCATCGCCTTATTCATAAACCCCATTGACTCAAGATAAACCCCCTCCCGACCCCGGAGCCACGGGAAGCTCAATCGTGAAAGCCGTTCCCTGCCCTTCCTTGCTCTCCACTGTTATCTTCCCACCGTGATCCTCTATTATCCCATAGCAAATGCTCAGCCCCAGCCCTGTCCCTTCTCCATCTCCTTTGGTAGTGAAGAAAGGTTCAAAAATCCGGCTTTGAGCTTCCTCCGGTATCCCCGGCCCATCATCAACAAACGTTACCCGTGTTCTGCCATCAGCCTGTCGGGTCCGGATAACTACTTTCCCGCTGTCACTAGCTCCCTTTATGGCCTGCTCTGCATTGATCAGCAGGTTCAGAAATACCTGTTGCAATTGCTGGAAATCACCCATTGCAGTGGGAATATCAGGTGCAAAGTCAGTCTCTATTTCAATATTCTCCAGTGACATCTCATAAGCACGCAACTGGATCACGCTTTCGAGGTTTTCATTAACCGACACAGGCACTTTCTCCAATTCCCGTTTGCGTGCAAAGGAAAGCAGGTTTTGTACAATGGCAATGGCACGGGTGGTTTCGCCATGCAGCCTTTGCAAGCGCCTCTGAGAAGACTCATCCTCCGCTTTCTTCAAAAGCATCTCCGCATAGCCAGCAATCGCCATCAGCGGGTTGTTCACCTCGTGAGCAACGCCGGAAACCAGTTGCCCCACCGCTGCCATTTTAGCCGATTGGATAAGCTGTTCCTGACTGGCCTTGAGTTGTTCATGCGCATCCTGAAGCTGTGCATGGGCTGCCATGAGTTTCTCTTCAGCATGTTTCCTCTCTGAAATATCCCTGATAACCACAATGGCTCCCTTTGGATTTCCAGATGAATCTCGCACCAATGAGCCAATTGCCTCGCCAGTGAATGCCTTCATATCACCCCCTTGGGCTACATACTCAACCGGCCCGGCTCGGCCCTCTTTTATCACCTTGTTCAATTCATCCATCAATATGGGAATAAATGCTTCATCGACAAAAGAAAAACCTGATTTACCCAACAATTCTTTCTTGTCAGCAAATCCTCCCAATTGCAGCATAGCCTCATTAACTTCAATAACGTTGCCTTCTAAATCGACTACTATCATCCCATCAACGATAGATTCGAATATAAAGCGCAGCGTCTCTTCCGTGGCTCCGGGAGACGTCAACCACTGTTCTTCTTCCCCCATCAATCCACACTTAGGACACTTTTCATTCTGTTGAACAGGTCCTCCACATCTTCGGCAAAAAGGCATAATTCTACCTCACTCAAACACACCGTTCGATCACAAACCAGAAATCATTGTATTGATATTATAAACTCCTGCTATCTTATGCGCAACACTGGACACGGCATTTCGCTGAATTGGAACAGACAAGCTAAAGCTGGCTGCCAAAAGCGAGTTCGCTCAAAGCAGATGTGGTAATCCCTGTCCAAAAAGCAGTCAGCTATAATGCTTATTTGTGCTCCTGGGCCCACTGTCGCCATCGGGCTGAGTCATTGCCAAATTTCTGGCTTGTTATAGCCTCCAGTGCACTAATGGCAGCCTCGCGTACACTCTCTTTGTCCTTGAGAGCGTCAATCAGAGGTTCCACTGCCGGTCTGCCAATTTCCCCCAGTGCCCAGGCAGCGGAGTAGCGCACATTCTGGTCTTCATCATTGAGAGCAGCGATGAGAGGCTCCACTACTCGCTCATCTCCGATCTTACCCAGCGCCCTGGCAGCCCAAAGACGCACACTCGAATCATTGGATTTAACGGCAGCGATGAGCGGTTCCACTGCCCGCTCATCTCCGATGTTTCCCAGCGCCCTGGCAGCCCAAAGACGCATAATTTCGTCTTCGGATTTAACGGCATCGATAAGCGGCTCCACTGCCCGCGCGTCGCCTATGTCACCCAGAGCAGGCGCAGCAGAATAGCGCACATTCTGGTCTTCATCCTTGAGGGCAAAAATGAGAGGTTCCACTGCTCGCGCGTCTTTGATCTTCCCCAGCGCCCAGGCGGCAGAATAGCGCACATGCTGGTCTTCATCTTTGAGTGCATCAATAAGCGGCTCCACTGCCCGCTCATCTTCGATCTTCCCCAACGCCTTGGCAGCCCAAAGATGTACAATTGTGTCCTCATCCTTGAGAGCATCGATGAGTGGCTCCACTGCCCGCTCATCTCCGATGTTACTCAGCGCCAGAGCAGCCTTTCTGCGTACCCTCCAGTCTTTGTCCTTTAGCGCTTTGCTCAATCCCTTAACATTTTTGTTTGTTTTTAGCTTATCAATATCCGGTTTCCCAAAAAGCGACATGGTAACTTCTCCTTTCCTCAGCCCGTTTCCTTAAGATATTCAAACAGCTAATAAGCACATTCCAGCTTATCAATCGGCCGTCAATTCTATCATGAGAGATTCCGGTTTTGCTACCTTTCTGTCTGCAAAATTCGATCTGCCGTTGCCACTACCATTTCCATACTGCACGGTTTCCTCAGGTAATCCACTGCCCCTCGCTGTCTGAATTCAACTTCTGAACCACGCCCTGCCACTGCCGTCAGCATCACTACAGGCAGATCAGGCCTTTCAATCTTCACCCTGTCCATCACCTGTTGACCGCTCATTCCCGGCATTTTAATATCTAAAAACATCAGATCGAAGTTCGCCCCGCTGAGCAGATCAAGCGCCTCCCATCCACCTTCTGCAGTAGTCACAAAATAGCCCGCGTCTTCCAATGCCTCAGAAACAACTTCACGCACTGATTCCTCATCATCCACTACTAATATGAATCCTTTTCCACTCACGCTAAACCTCCCTTTCAATCTGTTTCTGCACTGCCTTATTCATAAATCCCACAAACCGGTACCTGACTCAAGATGACTTCTTCGCCGACTTTGGAGCCACGGGGAACTCAATCGTAAAAGTTGCTCCATTTCCTTCGTTGCTCTTCGCTGTTATATTCCCTTTGTGGTCCTCAATTATTCCATAGCAAATGCTCAATCCCAATCCAGTGCCTTCTCCAACATCCTTGGTGGTGAAGAACGGTTCGAAAATGCGCCCCTGAATTTCATCTGGTATCCCCGGCCCATCATCAGTGAATGTTACGCGCACCTTCCTTTTGCCAGCCGGCTCTGTCCGAATAATGACTTTTCCGCTTTCACTATTTCTTTTGATGGCCTGCTCCGCATTGATCAGCAAATTCAAAAACACCTGCTGCAACTGCTGGTGATCACCCATAATATCGGGAAGATCGGGAGCAAGGTCCGTCTCTATATCAATATTCTCCAGAGACATTTCATAGGAGCGCAACTGGACTACGCTTTCAAGGCTCTCATTGACCGAAACAGGCACCTTCTCCGATTCCTGCTTTCGGGCAAATGAAAGGAGATTGCGCACAATAGTGATGGCACGATTGGTTTCGTTATGTATTCGCTGCAAGCGCTTCTGGGAACGCTCATCTTCAGTTTGCATTTTCTTCAACAGCAATTCCGTGTTACCCAAAATTGCCATCAGCGGATTGTTCACCTCGTGAGCAACACCGGATACCAGTTGCCCCACTGCTGCCAGTTTCGCAGATTGCATGAGCTGTTCTTCGCTGGTCTTGAGTTCCTCGTGAGCTTGCTGAAGCTGTGCATTAGCCGCCCGAAGTTCCTCCTCAGTCCGCTCACGCACGGCAACTTCATCCTGCAAATACTGTGTCCTGTTCTCCACCATTCTCTCGAGACTTTTACTATAGTTCTTCAAATGCGCCTGAGCCCTGTTTTCGGCAGCGGTCATTTCGTCAAAGGCACGGGACAGCTGGCCAATTTCATCATTAGCTTCACTGCCAACTTTGTGATCCCGGTTTCCATTTATAACCTCTAAAACACCCCGGTGAAGTTTCACAATTGGATCTGTAAGTCCCCGACTGATCCAGATAGCCATCACTGAAACCACCATGCCCACCAGCACCAGAATCACCATAAGAAATATGAGTACACTGGAAGTATCACTATCAACATCCGCTTCCAGCTTCTCCATGTCTCCCAGGATATTATCAGCATCAATGGCTTCAAATGGGGCAAATGCAACACTGGCGGGCATTCTTATCATAATCGCCCAGCCAAAATCCGGAGCTTCAGTACCATTGAAGTACTCCGCCGATTTTTCATCGGAAACCCAACGGGAAAACACTACTGCTTCATCACTCTCCTCTACATACCCGTTATCAACATCTTCCTTTTCAAGTTGTTCAATCGCCTTCTGTTCGGCCCGGCTCCAGTACGGATCATCCTGCAAGTGACGTTCCAGATCGGAGGAATCAGCAATCAGTTCACAATTACGGTCAACAAGTAAAATACTCCCCCCAGGGATTCTACCTCCCCATGTATCAGCGATATGATCGGGGCTCATCAATAAAGTGGCTTCAAGTGCACCTACCAATTCACCGTTTTCGGGGTCTACAACCGGTATTCCTACCTGAACTGAAAAAGCATCAATATCCGTTGGCCGGATCAAATCGCCAACATACAATTGACCATCCACAGCCGCTTTCCACCAATCCTTGTAATGCTGGATGGGAGAGGTTGCTGACGAGGTTTGAATTACCGTGTTGCCTTCCAGATCACAAACACTCGCCTGGTCTATAATGAGGCTATGTTCCACATTCCGATTAATAAAAGCACCGGCCTCCCCGTTCCCCCCGTCCCTGAGCGCATCAATAACCCGCGTATCCTTTGACCAGTCATTTATATCCTGCACCCTTTCAGTAAAGTACGATGAAAGCTGCGATAGCATCAATTCGGACATATTGATCATGTCAAATCCGAGGCTATTCTGCTCCATTGCGGCGCGCCCTTTCTCAAGCCCGGCCTGTAATTGTACACGGCTTTGATTGACGCTACTGTTCACGCTGTCCCTGGTGCCGGACATGTTGATATAGACCAGCACGGAAACAATCACTATCGGCACGAGGCTGACAAGCAGCATATAGAAGATGATTTTGCTGCGGATGCTTACATGCTTGGCTTCCATTGCCATTAATTCATCCGCCAATCAAACTCAATTTTATAGCTCATATTAACTCGCTTATTTGCCAACATTATAAGCCTCTATCGCCGCCTATGCAACTTTAAGCCCGTTCATCTTAACCGTGAGGGAGGTTTTTTTGTTCGTTGACGCCTCCTCAACAGTATTGTACGATAAATCCAAAGTTCGCTTTTTTTGGCGACGGACTGCAACGGATGACCACATTTGAACTGACTTCATCACTGGGAGCTTTGCTGATCAGTCTGGCAATCCAGACCATCTTTGTGGCCGGCCCTCTCTGGTGCGCCATGAAGATAATGCGGAAAAAGGGAACATTCGCATCACTTATCATCGCATCCATCATCGCCGCCCTGCTGGGGTTCATCCCCTATGTCGGGCCTCTGATCGGTCTCGTTGTGCTGATTATCCTTATTGCCAGATTCACCAGTGTCGGTAAACTCGGCGCAGCGTTGATGGTGGTTATCGCCTGGGTACTGGGAATCGCTGCTACAATTGGATTGCTCAAACTGCTCGATGCGCTATCAATTCAGTTTTGAATGGAACTAAGATGGCACGGAAGAAGAAAAAGACCAGCAAACACAAAAACGAGAAAATACTGATACCCGCATTAGTGGTAACGGTGATCGTGCTGATTTGCCTGTGCGTGTTTTTGTGGGGAGGGAACGGTGATGATAGCACAGTTACGATATCTCCTGACGGGACCAGCACCGTCCTGACAGCGTTTGAAATCGAGGATGATTCCTGGTGCGAGCAGAATCCGGTTTTCTGCGGTTCAGACGGATTGATAGACCGGGCCATGTGCTGGATGCCATCTTCGGCGATCCTGCCCGCCGCGCGTTCCGGTTCGTGTTGGGCGATCACCACTATGGAGATAAGCTGGTTCCATCTCAAGCAGAAATTATCCTTCCTGCCAGATTTGCACTCGATATGCGAGTCAACCCCGCTGGACATCTCTCGTTACCTGGCCGGTATTCAGCAGAATCGAAAAGCGGTGGATAACGTGCTTGCCTCGCTGATGTCCCAAATGGAGACCAGTTCGCTCAACCCTGCTAAAGTCTGCGAAGGGATGAAGCAAGAGCTTCTGGATGGCGACCCGGTACTTGTAGTTATTGTGTTGAGCCGTTCGGAAACAGGCGATGCCGAGGCGGCTCACGCAGTGGTTGCTTACGGGTACGAAGAGTCAACGGGTGAAGTCCGATTTCTGGCGGCAGACTCCAACACCGCCAGAGCGCACCTTTCACCGGAAATGCTGGTATTTGATAAGTCAAACCGGGAATGGAATTACGAGGCATCCTATCACCCAGAATGGTACAATCTTTCGATCGGATTCCTGAAGATATCGAGCCTCGGCATGCCGAGCCTGCCCTGATGAAAATAACCGTCAACGAGAATAGAGCTACTCATAAGTATCGGAAACAGCGGAAATCCTGCTCACTCTCCACCACCGATATATGAAACCAGCTCACGGGTTTCCGTGCCAGTCCAGTTCGCTTCGTCGATCATTTTGACGGCAACATCGGTACCGTCGATTGTTGCCCACCACTCTACATTGGTATCACCGGAATCACTCGAATGTACCAATTTGTAACAATCAAATGTCCCTGCCGGTACAGTGATGTTTTCCATCCCGACTACTTCAGCGGTCCAACTGCTGGTCATTTCCGGCCCCATACTTGGCGTACTAACCATCTCGTACGACCACGTTTTCCCCTCAGAGAATGGTGCTCCGTAGTCGCCATCATATGTAAAAGCAGTAGTTGCAGTCGTTGCAAATCCCATAGCGGTTGAGTCGGAATCCGCTTTTACTGGTTGCGACGTGGCTTTGTCTACCCAAGTGGTCATACCTGTGACTGTCAGGGGAACATCCGCGCTCAGCATTTCCACATAACGAAAACGTTCAGGATTACTATCAAATTCTATTTCCGCAATGTAGCAATCAACCCCGTCGATGGTTTCTTCGCCAGATCTGGAGATGGTCCATACCGTATCTTCTGTGGCACCCTCATTTTCATAGCGAACATTATACGTGTTAATGAAAGCACTTTCCACTGGTTCGCCAGGTTCCGGTGTCGGAGATGATTCAGGCAAGTCTGTTGGTACCGGGGTAGATTCGATTGTTGATTGAGGCGTGTACTCAACATCAACATCTTCCAGTAAATGTGAAACTGTCCATTCGCCATTAATGAATTCAACAGCTTGAGAGAAAAGCGGTTCCTCGACTTCGGATTTCATTGAATCTATGACACTCTCAATTGTGAGTTCCTCGGTTGACATCCCGATTATGGCATTATTAAGATCAGCGTCAAACAAAAGGCATTTGGGTTGATCTGTGCCATTTTGCCAGGGTTTCCATTCCGTCAGGCCGGAGCCGTTTGGGTTCCCGGTACGGGCAAATTGGGATGTATATGACATCATGGCTTCGGTGAGAGCTTCCCTCCCCGGGCGATTTTCTTCGGTGAACACCCAGTCTGTCATGAAAACATTGAATGTGGGATTACCTAAGAAAAAGGGAACATCCAGAGAATGGGCTGTGCCCACCGTCAAATCGTACGGGGCAGGAATCGGACTACTGCCGTCCTCCTGATATGCTCCCCAGTTAAACTGATAAGCGAACACATCGGGCTGATCGGGGTGTGAACTCAATTTCCTGGTTACGTCGTCAACTCCGTTGACCTTCCACAGGTCGCTCCCATAGGAAGTCACAATCTGGTACAAGTCAGTATTTTCAACAAGTTCTTCATTCATGAACAGGAACATCTTAAGCTCTTCTTTGTTACTGCCGATCATAATGGGAACTTTGTTGGGATAGGAGCCATCGTCAAATGAGTCCATTCCGTTATCAACAACCACTACCCCATCTTCGAAAATGAAGGGGGAATCAATCATCCCAAAGCCTGTTTTCTTATAGCATGCCATGATCTCATCAGGGGATTTTGATTTTAGATATGCCTGAATTTCAGTATCGGACATGCCATTAAGATCAGTTTCAGCCTTCGTTGAATCAGATGAGGTTCCGTCATTTACCAGCATTGTAGTGATGGTATTTTGAGCGCTTTCTTCACCGTACTCCATTGATAGCGAAGATGTCATGCCACTTTGTATCAGTGCGGTGCTGAAAAGATTCTCAGCAACTGGAGAAGCCAGGAGAGAAAAAACATTCATGGCTCCTGCAGACTCCCCGGTTACGATGACTTTATCTGGATTTCCACCGAACGATTCAATATTCTCCTGTATCCATTCCAGCGCTTTGATAATATCCAGAGTGCCATAATTGCCGGAATCATCGAGCGCGTCACCGGTTCTAAGTGACGGGTGGGTGAACCAGCCAAATGGGCCGAGCCGATAATTCATGGAAACGAATACCATATTTGATTTGCTTGCCAAGTTTGCGCCCATGTATGTTGGCGTTTGATTGGCCGATCCGATAGTGTTTCCTCCACCATGTATCCATACATATACCGACAGATCAGTCTCTTCTGATTGAGGACGCCACACATTCAAATACAGGCAATCCTCGCTTCCCCAGATATCCTCTCCCGCAAGCGGATTGTATTGAATGCACATATCGCAGAAATCCTCATTTTCCCGGACACCTTCCCAGGGTTCAGGATCGCGAGGTGCTTTCCAGCGCAATTCGCCCACAGGCGGCTTGGCAAAGGGCATTGCCTTCCATACCCAGGTATCGGATTCATCTTCAAATCCTTTAACTGCTCCGGATTGGGTGTGAACAATGGAATCTCCTGTCCAAAGTGGAGCTACTGGAATCGGAGTGGTATCAGCTGTTGGAGTCGGACTTGCTGCCGGTGTCGGGGTTTCCTTATTGGAAGAGCATGCTGCTAAAAGCGATGACGCCAGCAGCGAAACTGCCAGAAGCACGATCCATAATTTACTGAAAATCCTCATTGAACTACCCTCGTCTTAAACCTTCAATTTCCGGTATCCGGGAACTGAGCGGGATCTATTTGTGATCCGGGAACCTCTCCGTTAGTTCCGTGAGTCAGAGTGATGCTCACGTTGGTATGTGTATCGGAAGTTGTCGAAAAACTGGGAACATACCAGAAGCGCCTGTATTCCACTTGCTGGGTGAACTCCTTAGCTTCACCATCCCATTCATTGCCAGCGGTGTAGTAGAAGTTATAATCACCATCTTCTACAGATCTTGCCACAACTGACTCCCCGCTACGAACGTAGGCAACCAATTGCTCATCGCTGGCAGAATCGCTCAGCACGATAAACACATCAATATCGAGGTCGTTATCCAGCGAGAATTCACCACTACCATTATCCTGAATATTTGATTCGGTAATCCCGGTGAACGGACGGAAAGTTCCGGCAGGAAGATTACGGCATTCATTCAGTGGTTTCAAATACCGGACGAATGCATTTTGACTGAGAATCCAGCCGGTCTTCTCGTCCGCAGTGGTTACTTTCAACCAGCGGCAATCACTGAAATGGCCCAGTATGTACAGATTATCGAGGGTATCAAAGTGCCCGATATTGTCATACGCGGTATCCGGACCTTCCCTGTAGCTCAGCTTATCAGAATACACCATGGCATCCGGAGTTCCCGAGATCGTCGGCTCCGGTGATGGAGTAGGACTGGGGGTAGGGGTAGGTGTAACCGTGGCCGTAGGGGTTGGTGTGGGGGTAGGAGTGGAGGTGGGAATAGGTTCAGCAGTCGGTGAAGGAGTCGGGGAAGGCTCTACCTCAGATTCCTGAGCAGCTTTTATCGCTTCCTCCAGCTTCCATTCCAGAGAGGTTATTGTTTTCTCCAGGTCATTCACTTTCGCTTCGCACTTGGGATCGCCTATTTCTATTCTCGTTTCCAGTTCAGCGATCTTTGCCTCCAGCTCAGCCTCTCTTTCCGATGTATCCGGGCAAGTACATTCATCATCCGAAGTACAAGCTATCATCACAAGAGAGAGCACCAGCACAACAACCAGTAATTTTTTCATGTCATTACCTCCAATTCTATTTGAGCTTACTCTGCATTATATTACCCATCAAGTCACTTTGCAATTCCTGCGAAGGGAGAACTGTTTCTGAAAAACGCTTCTCTCCCTTTTGCAACTACGATGCTATTAGTGTACGCTGCCAGCGTAATTGACGCAAGCTGGCCGAAGACTTGACCGGCATCTGGCAAATAGTATAGTTTAAAAGAAATGATAAATCCTGTCGCCAGCCAATCATCGAACGTGGTATCCGCCCAGGTAATTTCCTCGATCCAAAGAGAAAGGGCATGGGAATTACTACGCGATCTCTCGCTGGCCCATAACTACGTACCTGGCGTGATCGACACACAAATCACTACGGCGCAACAGGAAGGGATTGGAGCCAGCCGTAAAGTATATCAGGGCAAAACCAGCGCAATTGATGAGACAGTCGAGGAATGGAACGAGGGGTATGGAATATTGATCCGCCTGCATCGCGGCAACGCCGGGCCCCCTTTCCCGTTCAAAAAAGCATGGTTCCGCTACTCAATAGAAGATAACGGAGACCGCACCACCAGATTGACCACTTCGTTGATTTACGTTATGCGATGGGGAGCGTTCGGTCAAATGCTGAATACAATCCTGCTTAAAAGGTTTATCGAAAGCAGAATTAGCGATGTGGCTATCGGTATGAAACTATACTATGAAACCGGGGAACGGGTCACGCCGGAAAAGATGAAACGAGCCAAAGCTGAAGCTGGAAAGCGAACCGCAAAATGATAGCAAGAGGGCCGCTCATACGAGCGGCCCTCTTCATCCAATACTATGGCCAGACTATGCTACATCACGGGCACACATCGAGATTCTTGTGATCGCTGCCCCAGCAATGCCACTGGCTATCGCTAAAGCGTTTCGAGTCTTTGACCCGGCCCTTTTCTGTCGAACGGTTCCATTCAATATAAGTGTGGTTATCTTGCCCCTTGTTATAAATGTCCCAAGAAGCATCGTAAGGCGTATCGTTGGTAACACTTGTACGGATATACCCGCCGTTCTCCGGTCCGCCCGGTTTGATATTCGTGTACTTAATCTCGTTGGTCTGTTCATAGGGATCACGTTCCCAATCAATTCGAAGCAGGTCATTGGGCTTCGACGGGTTTTCCTTCATAATCCAGTATCCCTCGGTTCCCCCAAGATTTGATTGCCCATTGTACCAGAGGAAATCGGTATACTCACCCTTTTTTGAGATGCGCATTTCCCATTCAACCCCTTCAGGGATATATGCGCCCTGAAGTTCCGCGGTGTGCTTTTTCCCGCCGATATTGACGCTGTACTCCCAAATCCAAGTGCGGTCGTTTTCTTTGTAGGGAATGTTCTGAAAAGATGCGGCAAAAGCCGCTACCGGAACAGCCAGTCCTACTACAATGATGGCGCTCCAGACCAGCACGTTACCGGCAGCATGATTCCAGTACGATTGATCGCCCCAGACTGCCGGAGTGAAAGGCTGTGACTGTCCCGGCAAACCGATCGAAGCCAGAATTGCTCCCTGCGCAAAGGTATCCGAAGACGGCGCCACATCCGGCAACGAACTAAAAACATCCGAATCGAGACCGAACGATGGCGGAAGTTTAGGGGCTTCATCCGGGTATTCCGACTCCGCCTCAGGAGAGACAGTCGGTGACGGTTCAATCGTCGGGGTTGGTGTCAACGTCTCTTGTGGGCTCGATGTCTGCACGGGGGTAGTGGGAGCGGGGGATTCTTCGGCTGTTTCATCCTCACATCCAACCACAAGTAATGACAGCATTGCGATTACGACTAGAAGATGTACCCATAATTTAATACTTTTTACCTTCATTTTTCACCCCCTATGTTCTCAAACAAAAGTTTACAATATGCTACCAGTGAATTCAAGCTCAGTAAACTCTTACCCGTGAGGATCAGTAACTTGAGGAATCGGGTCTGGACTGGCTCTGGTTATATACTGCCAGGAATGAGGGTTTGAGGGATCCACTTCAACCTCAAACACCACGTAGTAATTCTGCGAGAATCTTTTAGTATCCGTGAAAGTACAGAAATCCTCAATATCCCCATAGCTGAACGACCATGAATTGGCAGTTTCCGCAAGAGCCTCGGAGCTGAAATTCTCAGCACCTACGCGTTCCACGGTCTCCTTAATTATCTCGCAGATCATGCCTGCCCGCATAACCGTCCGATACGAGCCGCCACTGTTGCGTATCTTTTCCGCTTCACTTTCAGAATGAGCCTCCTCCAGTACCTTGTTAACCGTTTCTATCACAGGATCATTATCATCGTTATACCATCCGCTCGTCAGAAGAAAATAGCTTCCATCCATTTCATCCCACAAATCCAGCTTGTCTTTATCAAACATCCCGGTGAAAACAGTGTGAATCTCGGTCCAGAGTATCTTAGCGTCATATCCGGCCTCTCTATACGATTTCACAAAACTCATCGGAGGGGAAGGTGTGAATATATAGTCGCAGTCCTTTAGCCCTTCAAGTTCAAAATCCCAGATCATTTTGAAATCGCTCTGGTAATCTTCCACCCATTTATACTGATCGGGGTGGGCCTTGCAATACTCCTCTGCTGCCCCGAATAAGATATCGCTGTAACCCTCAGTATACGCGGCTCCGCCAATCAGAGCCGGTCTGTCTTCGGGAAAATCAGGATCATTATCAGCTATCCAGTTAAGGAAAGTATATGCCTCATACGTAGGTGACAATGCCAGGCAATACATATACGAACCATCCAGTTCTCCCGGCTCAACGTTGGCAGTCATTGTGAATACAGGCATTTCATCCCTGTCAGCCCTGGATTTTAGTATGGGCACCCCGGGAGGCAGAAAATTGATAATCACGTCCGCTCCTTTTTTCTTCAGCAGGTATTCATAACCGGTCAGGAATTTTGAGGTATCGTAAACAGTATCATACTTGACTATTTCAAGTTTCACACCCGGGATCAGGTTTTTTTCATTGTAATAATTGACCGTATCTTCAAGAGCCATGTCGATATATTGCAGGGCGCTGGATGATATTCCCGTCTGGTCTGTGAGGGCACCAATTGTAATTGTAATGGCTTCCGGAATTTCTTCGCCGGGACGGGCCAGAGGAGCAGGGGTTTCTTCGCTATCAGAAGAGCAGGCAATTGAAAAGAATAAGACCGACAATAAAACTGATAGAAGCGCAATTGATAACTTCCCCAAAGACATGATTTCCACCCCCCTTGATTTAACCTGACCCAGCTCTAGCATTCGGGAAAGTGCCCGGCTGATGAAGGCCGGGCACTTCTGTTTTTCACGCTTACTTTCTTCGGTAATGCATGAACTTATATTCGTCCAGTTCGATGTAGTTTTGCGGTGGAATGAGCGTAGTGGTCTGCGTATGTTCGATGATGGCAGGACCTTCTATCCGGTTGCCTGCCTCCAGCAAATCCTGCTCATATGTTTTGAAGGTCATCCACTCACCGTCGAAGTAAGCCTTTCGATCACCTTTGTAAGCTTCCTTCGGAGGTTCCTTCCCCTGAACCGGATAAGAGTGTATGACCGGCTTTGGTTTATCGACCACTGCTTCAACATAAATCTCGGTGATCTGATAACCGGCCTCAGGGAAGCGGGCGCCGGACGGATAGATGTTGGTGTAGTTTGTTTCGAAGGCTCCGATGATCTTGTTGAGGTCATCAATTGAATCGACCCTGCCGACTTCCACCGGCACTTCCCAGTTGGAAAGCTGTCCAATGTATCGACAGGATATCCCGTGTCTGAAAGATACCCGATCCCGGGAGAAGCCTTCTGCCTCTAACTCCTGATAGCCGCGTTCTTCCAGCCCTGCCCATGCCTGGCTCAGCCCTCCACCCATCATCAGTCTGATTTCATCAGGCATCTCCGGTGTCAGGAAGAAGGTGACCGCCTGGTCATAGCGATGGAAGTATTCCGCTGCAGCCACACCGAATGATGAGAACACTGCCGCCCAGGGAACCACGATTACTTCGGCAAAGTTGATTGCCCGATCCAGTCCCCAAAGATGAAGCGGGCCAGCAGCGCCATAAACCAGTAGCGCGAACTCGGCCGGGTTCAATCCCTTAGAAAGAAGAATGCCGTTCATGTGATCTGCTACCTTGGCATGCAGCAGGTCCAATATCTTCAGGGATACATCGTAGATATCCTGTCCCAAGGGTTCGGCTACCTGTTTATTCAATTCGGATTTGGCCCGTTCGGTATTGATCTGAATGGTTCCACCCAGATAGTAATCCGGATTCACATATCCCAGTGTCAGGTCAATATCACCGATAGTAACTATGTCGGAGGCATACATCGTACCCAGATCTGCTCGTACGCTTTCTGGCCCGATAGTGATGCGGCCGCTGGCAGCATCAGCATGAACTACATGGCTGCAACCGGCACCCAGGCAGTCGATAGCGATCATGGGCATCCTGACCTTGTGTCCAGCAAATTCAGGGGACTTGTTTACCGGCAACAGTCCGCCAGCAATGAGACCGATATCACAGGTGGTGCAACCGAGATCCCAGCAAACCATGTTCGGTTGTTTCAGAAAATCGGACATGAACTTGCCGCCAAGCAACCCTCCCGTTGGTCCGGAAGCTACCGCTTCAGCCAGTTTAGGATAGCGAACAGTTGCGGCTGCGCCGTAGCCAAGCAGGGTCATTAACTCACGCTGGTATCCCTCGGCTTTGGCGGAATCCTCAACGTGGACCAGTGCCTTCTTGGCTGTCTCCTGAATGTAGCACTGAACCAGCAGGGTCTTGAGTCGCTCGGTTTCGTTGGGTACCGCGCACATCTCATTAGAGGTAACAACAGGAATTTCTTTGCCGCTCCTGGCGATCACCTCAAGGGCGATTTCCTTCATCCGGTTCTCGTGCATCGGGTTGGTATACGAGCCGATACACATGCAGGCAATAATCTCAACTCCGTTATCCAGTAATTCCTGAATCCCCTGGTAAGCCTCCGCTTCAACCATGGGGATAATCACTGTGCCGGGGAAGGAGTGATGCTCCATGTAATAGCTGCCGATGCCGATCCTTTCAGTGACCCCTTTGATATTCTTCGGATGGACCAGCCACGGGGTGTGCTCATGCAACTGCTGGTGCAGGATATCCTCGTAAGTCAGCCCGATCCAAGTCAGGCCCCTCTCGATGATGGGCAGGTGTTCGAATCCACGAGTGACCAAAAGACCGACATCGCTGCCGCCCTGGGTCACCAGGATGTTAATCATCGAGGTGCCGGTATAAGTGCAGGATATGGCCTTCTGGTGAATTTGCTCGGAGGTCATTCCCCAGCGGTCAGCGGCATCCTTCAGCGATCCCATATAGGAAATGCTCTCATCCTCGGGATGGGTGATGAACTTGCCTGTGGAGAAATTTCCTTCGGTATCAACGAGGAAACAATCCGTCATGGAACCGCCGGCATCTTCGGCAACAATATATTTAGTATCTTCTGCCATTCTATCCCTCCTTGGCCCACTGGGCGGGCGTCTCCAACGTTTTATCCTCGAACCAGTCCGGGCTCTCATCCGACAGGGGTGTTCCGAGCCATTCACGGTAGAAACTATCCAGATCTGGAATCATTTCGAATATGGGCGGATATCCCGGAGGAACCACTTCCACCGCCAGCAGGGCATAACATCCGGGGCAGTAGAATTCCCTCATTTCCACCAGTTCCATGTTATGACGGGCCTCGGGTATGGTGACAACTTCCCCAATTTCTTCATCGGTCTTGCGAACATAAACTCGGCAACCCAGTTTCCAGTTGATTCGGTAATCACCAAATTCATGCCCGCAATCGCACTTGGTCACCCTGCCGCCGCCATCCTTGGCAACGATGTACAGGTGATCGGAAATCCTGAGTAGAATCTTATCATCCCACGGCACTTTTTCCTGCAAGACCTCCAGATACTTCCAGAAACGGTCAGAGTCCTTTGGGGAAAGGCGTATGGCTTTCTTTACTTCTTCCCAGTGGAGCGTGCCATCTACCAGACGTTTCAGGTTTTCCTTGCTGAAGCGATCATCTCTTTCCATCTTTCCCCCTCCTACAGAGTGTAGTCCTCCGGTACTTGCCACATGACATGGAACTGTTTGCGGAATTTTTCGTACTTGGAAGCATCGGCAAACATATTGCGGGCATCCTCATGCCAGCTCTTATCCAGTACTATTTGCCTTTCCTGTTTCCACCATTCCTTCGCGTCTACCGAGCGTTCTTTCCTTTGATTGCGCATCTGATCTCTCAAAGCATCACTGGCATTAGTATCGATTTTCCCATTGCCATTAGTCACCGCACCATAAACCGTTTTGGCGCATTCCGGCGAAATCCATCCATATTGCAGGTCCTCTTCAATGAGATCATAACGCCTTTCCAGCACATCTCCCCAACCGCCACGGGAACCCGCACATGTGACATAGAGGTCACCATCCTGCATTGGAATGGTAGGGGTGGAGCCATTATATATTTCAACACTCTCGGCCGTCAGCTTGCCTTCTTTGATCCACTCCTGCAGCTCAACAAAATCTGTGGGGTAGGGTTTACCTTCTGCCAGCAGTTCTCTCATGTTGGTGCCATGTACATACATCACCACGTTATTCGATGTAGGATAACCACCCGCTCGACCCATCGAGCAGGCCCCTAAGCCATGTGTATCTCCAAAAGTGGCAATCTGCACAAATTGCCCGGGCTGGTTCACCATCTGTAAAACACCGATTCCCTGGCCTCCCCGGAACTTGCCGTGACCGCAATAATCGGTAATCAGCTTCCGTCCAATATTCACTTGAGTGGGCATCAGAAATTCAGTGACTTCTAACTCGCCCATATCTGAGGCCGGATTGGGGGAACAAACCGCAGCCGGGAAACCATCATGGTATGGAGTAGCACCTTCGGCTACGCATGTCAGCAAACCCATGTCCCCACCTGCCCACTGAAAACCGTCTCCGAGAATGCCGGAAATTCCGTAGCCAATTCCGGTGGCATCCTGAGGGAATGTCTCTTCCAGATATCCCCTGGCGAAGTAGGCATAACTAAGAGTATTGGTGAAAATGAATATGTACCCCGCTACCAACCCTAGGCCCATCACCGTGCCCGCCCACGGGTTTTGAGGATTGAACATTGAACCGGGAGGGATATTCCAGTCGGTCATGTACAGCAAAGAGGAATTGATGGTCTCGGTATATGCGAACATCGGCCACATGCCAAGAGACGTCAGCATTCGCACTGCAGGCTCATAGGCGTTGCAATGGAATTCGCCCTCGCTGGCAAGACCTTCCACATCTGTAAGCAAAGTCCCATCGGTCCGAATATTCATTTCGGCGGGTTTATGCAGCATCCAGTTTCTATTAGATGCCGGCCAAAGCCTGCCGAGATTACCCTTGTATCCTACCCAATCAAAGTGCAGATAGTTATACTTTCCGGGCACAGCCAAAGACTTGATTCTGTCAACCAAGACCCTTCTCTCACGTTCAATGATCTCTCTCAAGCCACGGCGGTAATAGTCAATTCCAAACTCATCGATAATTTCCCTGATTCGGTCATGGAGAACCACAATTCCGGCAGCACGCATCTTGTCATCCAGCACATTGAACATCTCGGTTCGGGTTCGCCGTTTCCAGTGGAGGTCCCACCACTTATGCTGCTTGAAATTCGCCCCTGTTTTGGTAGGCGGTACGGTGAAACCATCAGTGAACACGCTGGTGGAAACAGTGCCCAGACCACCCGGCTGAATCCCGCCGACATCAACGATATGGTTCAAACCCACTGTCCAGCCCACGAGTTCTTCTCCGTAATAAATCGGGAGCCAGGTGTAGTTATCAGCATTGTGAGGCGGACCATACATCGGGTCATTGCAATGGAAGATATCACCCTCGTTTATTTGAGGATCGTCTTCGAACCCCAGATCTGCGATACTCTTGATAATGAACGGCAAACACTGAATATGACCCGCCAATCCGTAGGAAGCAGAAATGACGTCTCCTTCAGGATTCGCCAGCATAAAAAGCAGCTCTCCCTGCACCATCGACATGGGATTGGCAGAGATCATCATCGCCGTTTCCCTGGCATTGATACAGGCAGCCACCAATCGCATCTGGAACTTCATAAAGGTGGCCGGGTCCTCTTCCACCAGATCAAGCTGCTCCAGCCCATACGCATGGCCCGTTTCGGCAAAGAGCCTCTCTCTTTCATCGACGGCTTCTTTGAGTGTCTTCCCTTGATAGCATATTCCCATAGCAGCCTCCTTCAAGCGATTTGATTTCAGGCTGGAGTTACCCTGCCTAGTCTTCGATCTTGGGCAACTTCGGTGGCCCGATTAGCTGCAACTCCTTTACCAGGCCCACGGTGGGACAGGGTTGCAGCATCTCAAGGGCAATCTCCAGAGCATAGTGCAGATCCTTGGCCCCCACGTAGTATGTTGGCGGAGGCGGGTCACCGGAGACAATCGTCTTGAGCCAGTCCCAGTTCTGAAGAATATAGCTACTGCCCGAACCGTTGGCCATGTACTTGACCAGGTCTTCCTCGTTGGCACCACACCGTATTCCCCATGCAACCGCCTCAAACGCAACCCGGCCGTTAACGACAGCGCACATGTTATTGGCCAGCTTGAATATCTGTCCGGTTCCGATTGTGCCGCAATAGGTGATCTTGCCCATCACTTCGAGAATCTCGCGGAATTTCTCGATTGCAGCTTCGTCGCCACCGGCGCTGATGCCGAGAGCTCCTTTTTCCGCTCCCATCCTGCCGCCGACCACCGGGGCATCGATCACATCAACACCCTTGGCCTTGGCATCTTCATAAACTCTCTGGCAGAATTTGGGGCGGAAGGTACCCATCAGCAGAATACCGGAACCAGCTTTCAATCCTTCCATCAGACCATCGGGCCCATAGATTACCTCTTCCGCCTGGTTATCATTCTGCACCATGATAACCACGGCATCGGAAGCTTCACCCACTTCCCTGGATGTCTGGACTTCAGTGGCTCCCAGCTTCTTCATCTCTTCAATAGGTTCACGCCTGCGATGGCCCGATATCGTTGTTGGATACTTGCCAACTACCTGCTTTGCCATCGGCAAACCGATATCCCCCATTCCAATAAATCCGGCCTTTTCTACCATTTATCAAAACCCTCCTTTCAATAATGCGTTAATGCTTGAAAACAAATCTCTTCAGGCAGCCGCACTCAGGCATCTCATACACCTGCATAATTTGAAAATC
>Ga0180431_10002839_pt1 | contig 22769 bp, 36 predicted proteins | sample SS_ome_11_FD_132459 | JGI IMG/M metagenome (GOLD analysis project Ga0180431, IMG submission 132459) | Hypersaline lake sediment archaeal communities from the Salton Sea, California, USA - SS_1_MS_1 metaG | ecosystem: Environmental > Aquatic > Non-marine Saline and Alkaline > Hypersaline >...
TGACCACGGACATGTCGACGGTCAAGAATCAGGAGCTGGCGTTCACCAAGAACGTCGACAACATGGCCAAGGTCATGCGCCGAACGCTCGAGCCCCAGCTCAATGACGACGACGGTCGCGTCAACATCACCGACGACTTCCTCAGGATCCTGACCTTCCCGGTCCAGGGCGTCAATGATCGTTTTGTCGCCAACCGTCAGCTGGTGAGGACCTCGGGCACGCCGCCCTACCAGATCCTGTCGATCACCCAAGACACGACACAGCCCGACAGGATCCTGATCCGGCAGAACGCCAACGTGCCTCTGCCCGCCAACAACGTGGAAATCACGCTCGTGATCTGAGGGAGAGAAAATGCCAGTTGAAAACCGAAAGGGCTACAACCAGAGTACGCTCGACAAGTGGAACTTCCGTGAATTCCACCTGGCGCTCGATCGCGGTGGTCGGAACCAGGGCACGTTTATGACGCCCGAGGCCACGCTCATCGCCGCGGGGCCCGCACGTCTCAGTGACCTGGGTGGCGATGACATCGACTCCATCGGCGATGCCATTGTCCCCATTGGCGTCACCGACAACGTGGCCGTCAACCAGAACAAGATGCTGCAGCAGATCTTCGAGATCGGGAGTCGGCGCAGCTACTTCGTCAGCGGCCACACGACGGGCACCGTGAGCCTCAGTCGCCCCATGTTCAACGGCCCGAGCATCCTGCGCATGGTCACCGGCGCCACCGGCGACTACGACGGGCTCGAAAACGAGGCGGGTATCGGCACCAACGGCCAGGACAACGCGGGCACCTCACCGCCCAATCCGGGTCAAGCAGAATTCTACGTCAATCTGCAGGCCGAGATCTTTGACCGGCCCGTGGGTCTCCTCTTCTACATGCTCGACCAGCGCAACAACCCCTACGCCGCGAGCTACGTCGAGGACGCCAACGTCCAGGCCCATGCCTTCAACGTCGCCGCGCAGGCCATGACCGTCGTCGAAAATATTTCGATGATGTTTGACCGCATCATTCCCGTGAAAGTCACGGAATAACAGGTACTTAGAGGCTCTGGCGGTAGCGTCTCTGAATCGCCTGAATCAGCTGATTTCTGACCCAGTTCTTGTCGCGAGTGAGGGCGATTGGCCCGGGTCTGAAGATCACGGTCATCGTGTCGCACGACTCCCTGATCATCTGGTCGCCGAACCTCTCCTTGAGCCTCTTCAGGTTCCGGTAGTCGCAGTCCGCCTGGTCGGCGGCCTGAGCGCCGAAGACGTCGGTCAGCGCGTGCTGCATGACGTTGATCGCATGATCCTGACTGATGTCCGCACGCTTGAACACGTGGATCACCAACGTCCGACCACCGCTCGGGTCCTGTCCGTTGGTCACCTCCAGGGCCATGGGTAGCTCGGCCTCCTTGGCGTCGGCGAAGACCAGGGGGTCTGCGTCCACACGGTTCTTGATCTTCGACTGCCAGGCCCTGCTTTCCTCGGGCGTCAAAACCTTCATCTCTCGTCTCCCGGCTAAAAAAGGCCAGACCCCGAAGGGCCCGGCCACGTGGCAAATTTCAACGACGAACTCGCGGACCACATGGCGAACGATCTCCCGACACGGAGCCCTCCTTCATCATTTGCGATCCCCGGCCCGGACACGCGCCCGGGTCTTCTTCTCCGTCTTCTTCTTGACCTCCTTGGCCGTCGTCGGACGGAAAAACTTGAAGGTGGATGAGGCCTTGGGACTGCGAGCGGGCGCCAGCGCCTCGTAGACCTCGGGGTCCTTGGCCGCCTTTTTGACGTCGGCAGTCTTGAGTCCCGTGAACCTGTGCAGGGGCCCGACCACCGTGCCCTCGTCGATCAGCTTTTTTAGGATCCTGAGCGTCAGATCCTTGTCGTAGTCGACGCCGTCGAGGCTCGCACAGTGCCCGATTCGGGTCTTGTCGTCGACCTCTATGGCCCCGAACTCGCCGGTGTAGGCCTTGAGTGCTTCCTTCGCGGCCTTTACCTTCTCCTCGGTGACCATGAGCCAAGACGCCAACTCCCGGGCCTGGTCGGCGTCCGAGGCTATGAATCCATGACCCTGGACCAACTCCCTGCCGGCGTCACAAGTCGAGATCCAGTCGCAATACTGGCACTTGCCGAATCCCGGTTCCGGTCCGATCTCCTCGGCCCGCAGCTGTTCCTTGACACGGGCCCGACGCCGCAGGCGGTTGACGTTGCGGGCCATGGTCTCGAGGTCGGCGTCGATCAGCTGTAGGTGGCCGAACTCCAGGTAGTAGATGCCGTACCGCACTTTTTTGAAGACACCGGGGTTGTCGGCCACCACCATCTGCGCGTACCCCGACAACTGTTCGTCGGCCCGCAGCTCGGCTTCGGAAAAGATGGCGGGGCGATTCTTGAAATCGATGACGATGAGGGTATCGTCATCGACCTCGGCGTAATCGACGATGCCCCTCCACCCGTCTTCCGGACAACCGGTGAACTCACACCTTTTGCCATGGCCGTCGAAGGCCAGCCGCATCTCCGACCCCAGCATGTTGTCTCGGATCCTGGCATCGCGGTCCGCAAGATCCATGTCCCAGTCACGCCGAAACCTGGCGACGAAAAGCTCGAGTCGTTCGGCGATCAACAGCCCCTCTGGCATCAGATGAAAGTAGGGCCGGACACCGTCGATCTCCATTTTCAGCAGGGCCTCGGTGACGACCGACGGATCGGGCCAGGGACCCGACATCATGCCCTCGATGGGGTCGATGGGACGGTTACCGGACCCCTTGAGCAAAATCTCGCACCCCTCGTGCAAGATCGAACCCAAAGCCCGTCTGTCGATGGAAAGCAGGGCCTGAGGACGGGGTTCTGGCGGCGCCTTCTCCACCTTCTCCTTGTAGAGGGCTCGAGCACAGGCCACGGCCCGTGAATAAGACCATGGTCCTTTGAGGATGCTCATTGGATGGCCTCCAAAAACCAGCCGGGAAGCTGGTCACGTTCTCTCTCCACAAACCGACGAGCTCGCCCATCGAGCACGTAGGTCCGACAGAAATCTTGGGAACTTCTCATGCCCCGACCGTAGGACTGGACCAGGGTCAGGCACGCCCGCCATCCGTAGTGGCGGGGATCGATGGCCCGACGCGCCTGCACGTTCTTGCTCGGGTAGGCAAAGGGCAGCCTGATGATGACCTGAAACCGACACAAGTCGTCCTTCAGGTCGTAGCCCTCGCTCATGGCCACGGCCAGCAACACGGCGTCGGCTCGAGACCTGCCGCCAACGAAGTCGCCGACCACCGCCTCCCGATCCTCGCGTCCGTAGCCGATCAGTCGCCTGTGATTCAAGGCCCTCTCTATCTGACGACTCATGTCGTAGCTCGTGCAGTGCACGACCCCTCGGACCCCGGGGTTTTCGTCGATCAGACGCCGGAGGACCCTGATGGCCGCCGGAAAATTCCGACCCCAGTCGGCATGACTCAGGCTCCCGACCTCATCGCTCAGGATCAAGGCGCGTCTCTCCGCGCCAAAGGTGCTGGGCACGGTCACGTGACGGACCCCGTTCATGGGCAGATGCACGGACCTCCGATATGAGCCACCTCCATCGAGAAAGGTGGCGCTGAGATGTAGGCGATGTTCGCCAAACCGCAGAAGTGCGCTGGGCACAAACCTCCGGGCCTCGACGGGCTCCAAGACCAGGGCCCCCTCATCGTCGTAGGCCACCCAGACCGCGGGTCTGATGCCGGTCGGCGGATTCAGACTGTCGATGAATCGAGAGACGCGGGTGGCCACGGATTCTGCGCGCCTCAGGATCCTGGCGCTCCTCGCGGCCTCGACGATGCCCCTGACCCCCTGATCCCTGGCCCGCGCCAGGTTCTGTCTCAAAACCGAACTTTTTTCTTTGATCTCCTCCAGAAATTGTAGACACCAGTCGGAGACGGCGGCCATGTCGTCAAGGTCACCCGGCAACCGTCGCCACTTGAGGCCCAGGGACCTGAAGAGCCTTTCGTCCAGGACCATGGTCATGAACGACCGGACCTTCTCCTCGACGTTGTGAGCCTCGTCAATCGTCAACAACCGCCGTGGCAAAAAGACCTGACCGAGGGTCGCCTGGTAGAGAAACGAGTCGAAATTGTGGAGGGCCATGGCCGACCACAGGGCCCGATTTCTCGAAATCAGATACGGACACCGGTCACCGCACATGTGGCCGAAAATCTGGTCGGCGTCCTCGCACGTCAGGTCCGGAAAACCATCGACCGGTCGATCGCAGTGGTAGTTGGACTTGCCCTTGACCAGTGCGATCTGATCGTCGTCTCCCAGATACGCGTCCTGCAACATCTTCATCGACGTCACGAGATGCGCTTGGTGTGGGGTCATGAGTCCAAGGGCCTCGTCGAGTGGCATGTGTCGGGCCCGACGTTTGACGTCGGCGAATCCGTTGGTCACCACCCGGGCCACGGTCACCGCCACCGACGTCTTTCCCGCGCCCGTCGGCGCCTCGACGACGATGTCTTGGACCCCGTCGTCGATGGCCGACAGAACGTCGCGAATGGTCTCGAACTGGTGTCGTCGATATGACGGCCGTCCTCGAGCATCGCGATGCGGAAAAGCTCGGTCGATGAGCTCGCGCATCAGAAGGGCAGACTGTCATCGAGACCGTCGATGCCCGACGTGTCGTCGGGATCCTGGTGCTCGACCGGTGACCGCTGTTCCCTCGGCTTGAAATCGCCACGATCCAGATTCACGAAACTCACGCCACCAGGCATCACCTGGATCCTGGGCTCGAAGGGCTTCTGACCCTTGACCTCGAAGCGACACTGCTGACGACTCAGGGTCCCTTGGACCACGAGCTGGGCACGGTCACGGCAGAACTCGCACATGCGCTCGGCCGTCTTGCCGTTGGCCGACAGGTCGAAGAACTGGCCCTTGTAGTATTCGCCTTCCGGTGGCTCGGGCTGAAAGGGGTCCTCGTACTTCAACTTGAAGTAGCAGAAGGGGCCGCGGTCGCCTTCACGCAACTTCGGTGTCTCGCCTCCCGAATCCTCCTTGTCCTTCTTGGACATGAAATGACGGCCGGCGAGCAGCACGAAGGTCTCCTCGATGCCCGTGTACGTCGGATTCAGCGGGTCCGTGTCCGCGGACTCCGACTTCAAGCCGACCTCGCGGAACGGATCGACTTGCAGCTGCTTGATGGTCCGTGGCCCCTCGTCGCTGTTGACCCTTCGATCGACGATGAAGGCCGTGGCACGAATCAGATCGCCGGCCGTGGCCTTGGATGCGACCTCCTTCTTGTCGCCCGTGAACTGCAGGCCGAAGGGCGCCCACTGCCGCCCCTCCTTGGTCCAGATGGGGACGACGATGGGCACGATGACGAAGTCACCTTTGGTCATGGCGTCTTTGGCCACGCGACCCAAGATGCCCACGCGGTTGATGTGGGTGCAGAAGTAGTCACGGGACCTTTTCTTTTCGGTCATATCCTCTCCCTAGTCGACGAAATCCAAATCGTCGTCAAAGATGGCGGTTTCCGACTTCTCTTCACCCACGGTCCCGGGACCCGGATCAAAATCATCGGGCACCATGGTCTTGAGGTCTTCGAGAACTTTTTCCAGCTTTCCTCCATTGCGCTGCTCGATCAGACGCTGACGGGCGGGGGGGATTTCCAGACGCCGGTAGATGAGGGCGATTTTGGATCTGATCTCAAGATCGTCGGCCACCGGCTCCTCGTCGACCATCGGCTCGTAGACGTCTTCGTCGTTTTCCAACGTCCTGTTGCCAATGCCCTTGATCTCCCCGCCCTCAATCAGGGTCCTGGAATCCATTTCCCGACGCGCGGCCGTCCGAAGATCCTGCATCGTGCCCATGAAGTCGAAGGTCACGACCGGGATCCTGCGGTTCTTGCCACCGGCGTCACGCTTGTCCAGATGCCCGAGCCTCAATACCAGCGGAATACCGGTGAGAATGCCGCCGGTCACCTTCTTGATGGCGCGGAGGCTGGCGATCATGACACGGATCGAATTGACGCCGCCGGTGCGGAAGAGGGTTGGTGAGGGATACCGCGGCCGGGATTGCAGTTGGACGGTGACGATGGCCCGCCACTTACAATCCGATTTCTCGCCTTTGGCCATCTGTTCCGTGCTCAGCCACAGCGGACAGTCCTGAGAACACTCGATGTCCCGCGGCTGACCCAGACTCTGAATCTTCTTGCCCTTACTGCGGGCGTAGGCATCGACGTCAACCGTCTGATGGGCCATGGGGTCGCCAGCCGCGGATCCACAAAGTCGGCCGCGAGACGAGTAGAGGGCTCTCTCGAGAAAGATGACACCGTCCTCGCCCACGACCGTGTCGCTGTAGACGTAGACGGGGATGGCATCGACATCCGTCGGCCATTTTTCCGGATCCTTGCCCAGATCATGGGCCACCTGGCGCATGATCTCCTCGTCGACCTCCATCCTCCGAGACACGGTGTCGCGCACGGTGTGGCGGACACGTAGTGGTGTCTTTTTTGGGATCCCTTTCTCCCCCGTCCTCTCACCACCGCGGATGGACCGAAAGGCCAGGAGCTGATAGGGATCGGCGAATGACTCGAGTTCCTTGGGCATGATCAGCCGTCCATACCCGCAAACAGCTCATCGGCCGAGACCTCGTCGAGGTCAGCGGTCTTGGCGTCGACGGGGGGCTCGGGTTCCTCGGCAGCCGGCTTTTCCTTGGGCTTCTCCTTTTTCTCGGCCGCCTTCTTCGCCGGCTTCTTCTCCTCCTTCTTCTCGGTCCTCAGGATCTTCTCGACCAGGTTGCCGACCGACTTCTGACACTTGGGACAAAGATGGCGATAGCGGATGGGGATCTCCTCGCCCTCCCAGGTCATGAACATGCCGATGAACATGTGGGCGTCCTCACCCAGCTCATTGAACTTCATGTAGAAGTCGTCGTGTCCGTCGGCCGGCACGCCCTCCTTGCCACACCTGTCACAGTCGATCACGACTCCCGCCGTCCGGATTGCCATGTCAGTCTCCTCGACCGTCGACAATGACGGTCTCGTTGTCGGCGAGCCGACGACGCAGATCTCCGAGGACCTCGACGACCAGCTCGCTTGTTATCTCGACACCAAATTTCTTCTCAAACTCCATTTTCTTGGCCGCCGTCAAACCAAAGGCCGAGGCCCCGGTCGTCGCCAGATAGGCGAGGGTCACCAGCTTCTCCCGCCTCATGCCATCAACGCCATGATCGAGTAGTTGGCCAGATGGGCCAGGGACCTCATGTCCCCGGTCTTTTCCAGGACCCGAGCGTGATCGAGAAGCCTGACGATGACGCCAACGGGACCGAAATCCGCGAAGCTGTCGTCATAGCGATCGTTGCGGGGGGCGAAGACCTCCTCTCGCAGCGTCTTGGCCGCCAGGCTCGGCGACGCCGGGTACCTGATGCCGTCGACCTCTCGGTTGCACAGGGCCAACAGACACTCGACGAAGAGGCGGGACAGAGATTCCTCGAGACCGACGGGATTGATGGATATGTGTCGGCGCTCGGAATCGACCATGTCACGAACCTGTCGACAGACAAAGAGCACGTGATTGATAGATCCGGTCTGCGGAACCTCTTGAAGCCCTCGATAGACCGCGAGAGCGCGATCCTGCGCCCTCCTCAGTTGATCGATACGTTCCATGGTTATGCCCTTTTCCATCGTTTTCTTCACACGTCCCTGGTCGATGGGGGCTCCTCGTCGTCCGGTTCGTAGACGTCGGGGGTCCAGAATGGGTCTCTTTCATCGCGACGGGGCTCGGGATCAAAGACATCGGGTTCCCGGGGCCGCGGTTCGTCTCCAAACGGGTTGTGCAGATCGTCTTCCATCACAGTCTCCGGGGCATGACCAGCGAAACGAGCCCGGCATCCGGATCGTGAAATTGAAACGGGTATCCGGGCTCATGGGCCCACATCATCTTCACGACACTCGACGAAAGGGAGTCAAGTGCCTGACGCATGGACTCGGCCTTGAGCCCTCGACCGTGAAGGCGCAAAAATCCGTCTTCGTCGCCGATGTCCGGCTCCCAATCGACGACGGAGTCGACGACAATCGACCTGCGAGCCTCGCCCTCCGGATAGTGGCTGCGAAAATGTAGGCCCCGTTCGTCGTAGTCGAAGGCCACACCCACGCCCATGAGCCTGTCGCTTTGGACCATGGATGAGACGATGCGTGTGACCACGTCCAGGGCCTGATGACGATTGATGTTGATCGAGTAGATCGCGGTCTTCTTGTTGCCGGGAGCCGTATGCACGCCGTCGAGGGGTTTGAAAATCATCCCCGTGGTGTTTGGGTAAGGACCGCCGATCAACGTCAGATACACGGCCCAATCGTCGTCCCTCATCCACAGACGGCGTCCGTCTTCCACCGCCAGCCTCACGTCGTCCGACGGCTGGAGCGCGCCGACGGCCCGCAGTGTGGCCGCGGGGACGATGATGTTCTCATCGACCAGACCCACGGCCGCATGCGCCAACACCTGGCCATTTGTCGCCTGGCAGTGTTCGGGGGTCATGTGTAGGCCCTCGAACTGGGGCACGGGGGTCCCGCGTTCGACGGCCCAGAGACAGTGGTCGATGGCCTTGGTCATGTTCCAGGCCCGGCGCCAGGTGATGTCGGGTGGGGGCACGGGCATGTCGGCCGTGTCATCGACCGTGAAAATCGGGACGTCTACGGATATGCCGGCGTCCACGTGCATCGTCGAACCTCTGATCGATAGGTCGAGTGTGCGGTTGGCCGGAAGGATGACGGAAAACTTCTCGAGCTGATCGGAGGCCATCGTCCAAGATCCCGGTTCGACGGCCTGGATGTCGCGTGCCACGATCCTGATGCCGGAACGCTCGTTGGACGCGGAGACGCGCATGAAACCAAAGCCGGCTTCAAGATGAACGAACCCGAAAATGGGACCGCGGCCCGCAAATTTCAGGACTCTGGAGGCCAGGGACCGAAGGCGGTTGGCCTCTAAGGTCAACTTCATTTTTGACCTCAAGGTTAAAGTTGTCTTTTACTTTGGGGTGGAGGGAGTGTCAAGAGGCGCGGGGGCTTCTGGGTCTTTTTTCTTGGTTCTTTTTTTATCTTCCCCCTCTCGCCCACGTGTTTTTTCTGGATCCAGAGTCTCCTCTGGCACGCCATACTTGGTCATCCCGTTCTCCATAGGCCACCTCCAGTTGCATTCTGGTCTGTTCGAGTAGGGCCTGGTCACGTCTGTTGACGGCGGCCAGCTGTCCGCAGACGTCGATGAGACGCATGTGCGTCTCTCTGTCCACGGACTCTCGATTCTGACGCCAGACGTGTCGGTAATCGGCCCACATCATGGACGTGAGCATCAGACAGATCAACGACACGGCCGTCGTCACGCATGCCAGGATCCTCATCACGCCTCCGTCGTTTGGGCCACGGTGCGCCTGCGCACACCCTGACGGTATCTGGCCCATTCGACGTCGGCAAGTCGCGCGCTTTCCTCCATGGTCTTGTAGACGGCGACGGCCTCGAAGACCAGACGCCGTAGTTCATCGCGGGTCATGAAGAGCGAAGATTCGACGCCCTGGTCGTCGGTCAGAACCGTCATCTGGGCGACGGGCGTGACCTCGAGTCCCATCTCCGGCGTCTCTTGTTCCTCTGCGGTCATGGCCACGAAATCGTCGTTTGCACACTCGAAGGATATCGAGAATTTGACCTTGCGTCCTCCGGCCAACTCCATCACCAACCTCCCCAATCCAGGTCCTCTGGTTCCACGGTCTCGGGCGCCGGGACCAGGGTCTCCTGGAACTCGGTGTCCAGGCGCCCGGCCGCCGCGTCCTCGAAGATCTTGAGGGAGGCCGGGGTCATGTCGTCACGGGCCTTGCGAAGGATCACCGACCAATAGGACTTTGGGACCTCGGTCAGCAGATACCCGCAATACTTGCCGGCGCCCATGCGCAGACGCCCGTTCTCCCGGTCCTGATAGAACCAGTAGTCCCAGATGTCGAACTCACGGGTCACCTGGTCGTCGATCATGCGCTGGGCCTCAAGGGCCTTGTCCAGATCTCCGGGGATCTTCTTGTCGTCGATCATGGCCCACAAAAGATCGCCCGTCATCTGCGCGTCGACGCCCGCCGAGTGGGCCCGTCCCTCAAAACTCAGACCGTAGAGTTTTCCGATGACCTCCTGGGTTCTGGGACGCTCATTGCGATGGTGCCAGTCGACGAACATCTTGACGTCGAGGACCTTGTCGCGGGAAATCTGCCAGTCGAGACCCAGACGACGGATTTCGGCATCGAACAACGGCACGTCGTAGTGCAGGCAGTTGTAGCCGACGATCAGTTGGGCCTCGTCGAACTTGGTCATGAGCCGCAGGCTGTTGTCGGCGAGGCTCGGACACCCAGCAACCCGTCGATCGTCGATGCCGTGGACCTCCGTCGATTCGGCGGGGATCGGGACACCTGGATTCAAAAGCAGGCGTCCGCCGCCCGCGTGCTCACGACCACGAAAAACGGCGACGCCAAACTCCACGATCCGCGCCTCATCGACATCGAGCCCCGTTGACTCGAGGTCGAAGACGAGTCCGGTCAGGTCCTCGATCTTCGTCATTTTTCCTCCGTGACGACAAACTATCTCTGACAGAAAATTTTATGTCAACCCTGAGTCCAAAAACCTGCCATCTGACTCATACCCCGCTGATCGACGACGGCATCGGATCCGCGTTCTTTTTCGAAGACCGAGTTGAGGATGACCTCGTCGACCGTCCGCCGGGCCACGCACATGTGATAGGTGACGGCTCGCCGTTGGCCCATCCGGTAGAGCCGTCTCTTGGCCTGGTAGAGGGCCTCCCACGAGTAGCCGTAGCTGTGGAAAATGGCGGCGTTGCAGTTGGTCCACGTATGGCCGTACTTGACGGACTGTGGATGGGCGACCATGACCATGTGGCGGCCGGAGGTGAAGGCGTCGACGCTCGAGACGATGTCCCGGGTCTTGCCGTGGCCCGTGGACACGCCGTAGGACGACAACATCTCCTCGAAGAGCTCGGCCTCGGGTTGAAACCGGATCCAGATGACGACCTGACGATCTTCGCCCTCGATCAGACGCCTGGCCAGATCGACGGAGGCCGTGATTTTTGGGCTCTCGCCAAGGAACACGGGCCGGCGATCGTCGTCGAAAATGAAGCCCCCTGTGATCTGCGCCAGCTTGTTGGCCTGGGTAATGTTCCAGTGCGTGCGGATCACCCGACCGTCGTCGGTGTGCACGGTCATGGAATCGACCATCTCCCGATAATGCTCGGCCAGACGACCGTCGAGCTCGACCTCCAGACGCCGGATATTCTCTCCCTCGAGCTCAACACAGTCCTCGAGCCGCACGCGCACCGATCGGTCGGCGATGATCGACCAAATTCTCTCGTCCACGTCATCGGCCTTTGGAAGCCAGCTGTAGCCGTCGTAGCCCAGATGGAAGTACGTCTCTCGAAAACGGTAAAAATCGCCGCCCAGACAGTGGTCGATAAACGTACCCTGGCCCCACAGATCGAGACTGGAGTTGGGACGCGGCGTCGCGGTCAGCGCCACGCGACTGCGAGCCGACGAGGCCAGGTCGATGACCATGTTCGTGATCTGCGCGCGGGGGGACTTGAGGAGAGACGACTCATCGACCACGACCATATCCCAGTCAACGGCCATCAGCTCGTCGAAAGAATTTCTCACGCCCTCGGGGCCTATGAGAAAAACGCGACCGTCATCCTGCTCCAGGGCCCTGGTCAAACGCCGATGCCTGGCCAGACGGTCGAGGGGCATGTGCTCGGGGTGTTCCACGTAAAAGTTCTCGCGCGCAGCCCTCTCGGCCCTCGCGTCACCGCCAAAGTCATCGAAGTGTTCTTTGACGTGGGGCCAGGAAACATGCTCGTCGAAGTCGGCACCGCAAATCGAACACCTGTAGACGGGCATGGTCTCGCGCCCCGGGGGCATGAGCTCGGGAAACTTACGGTACAGAGCCTCGGCCGCCTTTCTCGGCCCGTTTTGATCGATGAACTTGCGCATGTGCGTCTTCATGTGGGCCATGGTCACATGCCGTTTGAACGTGCGCCGGCAAACGGGACACGTGGTCACGGGCTCGCGAGCCGGGGGATCTGATAGATCGGTCCACGGCAACCAGCTGAAGACATCGAGGTCACGTCCCCAACCCAACACCAACAGGCTCTTGGGGGCGATGACCAGACACCGCCTGAGCCCCAGAAGATCGACGCGAGCCTGGATGACCAGGGCCACGGTCGCCGTCTTTCCCGTGCCCGTGTCCAGGAACAGACCACAGTAGGGCAGACGCAGGGCATAGGCCGCGGATACGATTTGGTGGTCCTTAAATCTATGTTCGTCCTCCCGAAAACGGACCCCGGCGGCCTCCAGACGCCGCCGGAGGTCCGCGGGATCCGAGGTCTTCAGTTCATTGGCCTGACGTCGGGCCACGACCAGGGCCTCTTGTTGCCGTCGCCATTCCTCGAGGTCCTCTGGCAGCTCGAGACCGGCGGCCACCAGACCCTCAACCGTGTCGTGGGCCAGGGGCAGTGTCCACCTTTTGTGGCGCTTGTGGTACCTGGCGGCCGACGAGACGCCGCGGGTCATGGTGCGGGCGAAGGCCGCGTCATCGTCGGGACCCGGGCCCCTGACGTAGACGTGGCCACGATGACGCCAGACCCTCATCACAACCACCGATGTTCGAGGCAGTAACCATCACCGAACAAGGCGAGGGATAGTTTGTAGACGATGCCGTGGCCCACGTCATAGCCACAACCACCCATGCCCACGCCCTCGTGTCTCTTGTCCCAACGAAGACCCAGGGCCAGGGCACAGTTGTATGACAACCACAGGGGTTCGGCGACCCGGCGCCTGGCCGACCGGGTCACGATCGATCCGTTCTCACGCCGCTCTCCCGTCGACCAGCTGACCTCGCGCGTGACCACCCGAAAAAATCGAACGTCCACCACCCGGTACATGCCCGAACGCGCGACGTGCTTGAGGATCGTGAAGATCGTGTCGCCCTTCTTCAGAAACCGGAGACGATCAAGCGCCTCTTCATCCCTCTCTCTTCCCATTCCTATCCCTCCGGTAAAGGCCGATGTGGACCTGGAACTGCTCGTGAGACGTGACACCGAAGATGAACTCGACGTCATCACCGGCCTCCTCGACGGCCTCGACGATGGCCTCGAAGACCGTCTCTTCCGACACGTTGTTTCCGTACCAGCCCACCGACCAGCTGTCGACGAGATCCCAGTCGCCCATGGCCACATGACTCAGCTGCTGGCTGAGACCGGCGACGTCGCGCTCCTCGAGTCGTGTCCCTCCGACGACGGTGCCCGGACAGTCCGGACCCTGGTACAGGGCATCGACACAGTGCTCGCAGTAGAAGTTGTCTTCGACCCGCGTCCATTCGACGCCGGCGTAGGACTGAGGCTGGATGGGGATCAGAAGGCCGCAGTCGGGGCCCGCGCACGTGTAGTAGTCCTCGTGACACGGACCACAAATCCAGACGCCCGACGGCTGGTAGATGGTCTCGGAGAGTTTGCAGGGCGCTTCCTCACCGCAGTCGTAGCAGGTCAGTTTTTCACCGTCCTCGTCGACCGTCTGCCAGTCGCCCGACTCGTGGCCCTGCTGCTGACCCGGGAAGGCCCGGGCGTGCCGAAGCCAGTCCCAACCCGATTCGCCCATCTGGTTGACGGGCCTGTCCATGAAGAAGCCGAAGAGTCCCTCAACGGCCCGAGCCTGGGCCCTGAGTTTCTTGAAGACCTCCTCACCATCCTCATCCAGGAACCTGAGGCCGTTGGTGCCGTCGACGGGGATCGGCACGTGATGGCCGCATCGGCTGATGTCGGCGGCCACCGCACGGTAATCGCCATCCTTCCGACGACAGTCGTCGACCCATTTCATCGTCTCGTCGTCATCGAGACACCCCAGACACGAGACGACGACGTCGCGGGGCACGGACACGGGCACGACGTAGAGACAGGCGACGTGGGTCGGTCGCTCGTCCTCGTCGATCATGTGGAAGATCTCGGCGTCGTCGAGTTCGACGCCCTCGTCCTCACACGACTGCCTGAGAACGCTCTCGGCCTCCTGACGCGTGTCGAAGTCGACGTCGCGGATGCCCGTGGCGTCGAGAGCCGCGAAGTCGTCGCCCGAGACGCCCGAGAGGTTGACGTGATAGAAGTGCCGGCCCTCACCCGTCGCCGACCACCAGTCGATGACCTCGATGACCAGCCGGTAGACCAGGCCGTCGGAGTTGCGGTGTGTGGGACCAAGAATGATCCCACCCCCGTTCGTCTTCCAGTCGATCTCATCGACCCACTCACCCGCGTACTCGTCGCGGGCCTCGACGACCGACAGCGTCTCCTGATCGAGCTCAACGACCCGGGATTCCGAGCCGTCTTTGTTGAGTGTCGCGATCTTCATCCCGCCTCCAATCCACAGCCACGGCACTTGTCCTCGTACCGGGCGTCGAAATTTCGTCCACATCTCGGACACAGGTGACAGCCGTCGTACCACCCGCACTCGGGACACGTGCCCTCGTCGTCGAGCTCGGCATCGCAGTCCTGACAGTAACCGCAATCACAGCCACCCTCGCTCGCGTGCCAGCGTCGTTTGCAATGCGGGCAGTCGTGGTAGTAGGCACCCCAGTCATCTGGGACATTGCTGTACATGATCACCTCACGTCGTGATGCCAGTTGATGCGCTCGTCGATGCCCAGGCTCCGGTCTCTGATGTCGTTCTCCTCCCACCGCCTGTGGGTCCACAGGTAGCCTTCCCCCGACTTGCGTCGGCGATAGGCGTCGAGGGCCGACTGGACCATGGTCGCCGGGCCTACGAAGGGCTTGGGCAGATCATGGTCGTGGCAGCCCAGACACATGGCCCCGCGACCATCATCGACCTCACCCCCGTCCTCCCACGGCCACCATAGACGACAGCCGACACAAAAATAGATGCCGCAGCCCGAACACTCGCCGGTCAACGTCGGACCCAGGCACACGGGGCAGATGGACCACCAATCGCGGGTCTCGGCCAGCTGGCGTCGATAGACCTCCTCGGCCATCTGGCGACGGTAGAAGGCCAGGGGCGTCATGCCCGTGGGCTTGAGTACGGGGCCCACGTACTCGCCGTCCATCCACGGACACGTCCATCGGTCGCCGGCGAGACGGACGAAGTCGTCGAAGAGGTCGATGTCGGGCATGTCGATGCCCGGGGCCGCCCAAAACTCGAGGGCGCGGGCGGCGAGTCGGCGAACGTGTTCTTCATTCACGACCGTAGTCCTCCATTCTCACCCACCTGTCGTCGAGCACATTGCCAATGGCCGTGATCGGACCGTAAGGTTCCCCGCTCTCGACGCGGCACAGACGACCTGCAAGTCCCTCCCAGGACCCTGCACCCAGGGCCTCGACGATGTCGATGAGGGCCAGGGCCGCGGCCGTGGGAACGCGTTCTGGGCTCTTGTACTCGAGGAACGTGCCCCCGAAACTCTGGCACCACGAAGGGCCCTGAAGATGGATCATGAACGTGAAGACGCCGTGGTCTTCGCGCCCGAGGAACGTGGATTCGATCCTCGCATTCTCGATCATCGTCAATCCTCCTCAATGGGCTCGTCGACGTCGGCCTGCGTGTACCCGGTCAGGATCTCGGGCCGATAGCGCGAGAGTTTGGCCTCACGGCACAAGTCGCAGACCCGGCACAGGTAGATGCCCTGGGCGTCGTACTCACGCCATCCGTCCTCGCACTCATGATGCTCGAGTTCGGTGTTGTCGGTCACACCCCCCGGAGGCCCCATGTCATGAGCCCCTTCCTCGAAGAAGTAACCCTGGTCATCGGACCGGGTGCTGGCGCCTGTGTAGACATCGGGTCGTCCGGCATGAAGCCAACAGGCCCGATGCCAGCACTCGGGTTGCCCGCGCTCCCAATCGATGTCCTCGCCGTCCACACGTCCGTGGCCATCGTAACGGCCCTCAAGACGCCGGCCCGACTCCTCGATGATCACGACATCTTTCATCCAGGCATTGACACCCGGCGTCGCGGAGAAATCGCTCAGCATCGGATGCCCACAGCCACGACAGTTCCAGCTGAAGAATCCCATCGTCCCCCCTCACCAGTCGAAGACCGGCAGTTCGTCGTACTCACGTCCATCACGGTCGAATCTGACGTAGTCGCAGCCGAGCTCCTTGGCCTTCTTCAGCACATTGACGAAGGCCTCGCTCCACCCGTCGGTGTTCCAGTTGTCAGAGATCTCTCCCACGTAGCAGAGCCACCCGTACTCGCCCAACTCGTAGGCGGAGAGGTCGCGGATGTTCTCTTCGAGCATGCGCGCATCTTCGAGTGTCATGTGGCAGGTGCAGATGTCCAGGACCCGGAAGATGAATGGATCTTTCATGCCCCCCTCCTGGCAATGACCTTGTTGACGTAGGCCTCGACACCATAGAGTTCGCCGCGCTCCATGCCATCGAGGGCCTCGTGGATCTTGTAGAGGATCTCCGTGCGCCCGTCGTCGGGCAGGTCGCGGTCCTTGAACACGCCGTCGGTCAGCTCCTCGATCGTCGTATCCATGGCCACGGATATCTTGCGACACAGGGAGTAGAGGATCGAACGTTGAGATCCGGTCTCCAGCCTCACGATCGTCGACTGACTGCAGCGCACGAGCGCCGCCATCTGTTGTTGTGTCAGGCCCTCTTTTTCACGATGCCGTAGGATCTTGTCGGCGATCGTCTTCGCGGTCTGAGCTGTGATCTGCATTCATGTCCTCCTGGCAATGCCCTCTCGTGGATGCCTGATGGTCGTGAAGACGGCGGTGTCGATGACATGGCGCCAGTCGCCTCTCGACGTCCTCGACCGCCGACGTGTAGTCACCGGCCTCGGACTCGAACATGATCTCGGCCCTCCACATCCTCTTCGTCATCTGTCTCCCTTCCAGCACCCGGGACACAGGTCCCAGCGCCTGCTGCCGTCGGCCATGCGCAGCCCGCGCCAACCGCGCGGCGGCTTGCCGTCCAGGAACCAGGCGGGGGGAATGCGCGGACCGCGGTCTAAGGGGAATTCAAGGCCGCAGCCGTCGCAGATGATCACGGGCCCGCCGGGCTTCAGACCCATGCCCGCGCCAATGCCGCAGCGATAGCTCACAAGCCCTCCCTCTCAAACTCCAGCTTCAGGCCCGCGGAGACCTGGGCGGGAGTGCGGTCGTCGTTGAACCTGCGACAGGCCTCGCGCGCCTCCTCCAGCGTCAGGCCCCGGTCGACGGTGGTCTTGCGTGTGCGCCCGAACTCCTCGAAAGAGCGCGCGGCGCGCTTGAACGTGCGGTAGGTGGTCATTTCACCTCCTCAAAATATCCGGCCACATGCTGTCCCAGATAGCTGTCGTCGGCGACCACGAGGTGCGGACTCGGACAGCCGAGCGACACATGCCGAGTATGACCGTTGTCGTTGACGACGGTCAGCAACCGACCAAGACGCCCCGCCACCTCGTAGGCGCGTCCGAGCGTGAAACCGTTTGTACTCGTCACCCGTTTGTCTGCCACGGGTCTGATCTCCATCTTTCCTCCTCCAGCCGTTAGACGAGGCCGCGCCAGTCAGCACCCTCGCTTACACGACCACCCAGTTGTGGATGTCCGGGTGGTTTTCACCGCGACCGCGACCACGACCGCGACCGCGACCGCGACCCCGACAGCGACCCCGACCCCGACCACGACCGCGACCCCGACAGCGACAGCGACCCCGACCACGACCGCGACCACAACCCCGACCGCGACCACGACCGCGACCGCGACTGCGAGTAACACTCATACATCATGGCCGCGTTCATTGCTGTTTTCTCGGAAGGTCGTGCCCCCACTCACAAACATCAAGCATGGCGCCAAGGCCAACAAACACTTGTCCGTCGGGGTACGGTTCAACTTCGTCAAGCTCGCCGGTGGCCAGTGAGTCCGCCCACCGCTTCGAACACGCGATCCACGCGGCATCCTCAAGGATAAACGCGTCTTCGGTGACGTCGATAAGCCTCCCCGTGTAGTGGTGCGTGATCGTGCGGATAAACACCGCCTTCCCGATTGGCCACGGAGTCGGCTTTTTTCCTCCGCCGACCAGCGCCAAAAGCTGCTTGACCTCGCCGACTGTCAGATCGTCGATACTCATCTCTCATCCTCCTCGTCCGTGGCCACCCAGCTGTGGACGGCCTGGCGGTTGTCGTCGATCCATCGGTCAAGGCCCAGGAGCAGCGTGCGCATGCCGTCGCACTGGTTCAAGAGGGCCTTGACCGAGTCCAGGCGCCCGCCGACCCAGGCGCCGCGGTCCTGGAGCAGGTCGTCGATCTCCCGGAACATGTTCGCCCTCTCGATCTCGACGGCCAACGGGTCGTGAGGCGGTAGCTGCTCCATGACCACGGCCGCGATCTTGCGACCATCGACGGACTCGGTGTACGGGGGCACGAGTTCGGCGACGCGCGTGAGCTTGTCGCGCATGTGGCGAATGGTGGACATCAGCTCCTCGCGGTCCTGGGCCATCTTCACGTCCACCGCTCGACGCAGGTCGGCGTCGGTGTACGTGGGGCCGACGAGGCCCGTGAGCCCTCGCGCCCACGACACCCACGCATCCTCCAAATTCCGCTGCGTCGTTCGCAGATATTCCACCTCCTCCGTCAGCCGCCCGACCTCGTCGTGGGCCGCGCGCAGCTCGTCCTCGAGCGTGGCCATGGCCCCGTCGTGAAAGGCCCTGGTCACCATGTCCTCGACGGCCGTGCCGTCGACCGCGTTTCGCAGTGCGCGCACGGCGTGGCACCACTCGCAGCCCCTGCCAGCCGCCTCGCCGTTGTCGGCGTCCCAGATCCCGGAATTCGTGTGTACGTGATGCAGGGCATTTGGCGCCCCATCGCCATCACACACCAGATCCGAGGGGCTGGCACACGATTGCACCTTGTCATGGGCCGCGAGAAGACGCGCCGCCGCCCGCTCCAGGCCCGCGACGTAGGCCGTGCGTCTCGGATCCTCGTGGGGCTCACCCCGACCACGCTCGATGACCTCGGCCAGGCGCTCGACGACCTGGGTCGTGGGGCTGTCGGCCGTGCCGCAGACGGTCTTGCCACCGAGAACGGCGTCGAGGCGGTTGCACACGTCGTAGACGATGTTCTGGTAGTAGACGCGATGACGCTGCTCGTCCATGAACCTGCACTCCATTTTCGAGGCGTGGCGACCGTTGTCGTCCGCACGCCGGGTCTCCTGTTGCAGGTACTCCTTCGACACGCGCTCGTTGGCCGTCACCAGTTCGGCCAACCGCCGGCGGTCGTTGAGCAAGACCAGGACGTCTTCCAACGTCAGATCCTCGTCCCTATCGGCGTCATGGAAACGAGGTCCGAAGTCCGTGTTCTTGATCTCATAGGTCATGTGTGTATCTCCCAGCCGTCGGTCGGCGTCAGGCAACACGACAGTGCCGGCGCGGCACCCGAGCCGTGACCGTCATGGGGCCCGTGAAAGATCAGACCTCCGTTGAACCAAGGTCGCCCGACGTGTGGCGACGAGCACAATGGTCGTTGTCCGCACTCGGGACAGTAGACGCTCCTCTCGCCGCTGATGTTGGGCGTCGGTCCGTACTCGATGTCCTGTTGCCACTTGTGACCGCACCGACACTCGTGGTTTCGGGCCAGGCGCTCGATGACGAAGCCGAAGGACTGGGGCGCGAAGTCGGCGAACAGACGACAGCGCGTGTTCTCGCGCCCCGCGTAGTTGTCGAGGTAATCGAGTTTCTCTCTCAACTGGGCCTCACGACCCTGGGCGCGGGCAAACTCGACGACCCTGTCGTAGTGCTCTTGGCACTCAATCTTCAACATCTCTCTCCTCCAGCATCTTCCGCCGCCTGTCGCGCTTGTAGGTGATGTCGGCGTTGATGACCACGGCCTGGTTTTGCGTCAGATGCCAGTGACGACACTGGGCTCTAACCCAGTCCTCGCCCGCATTGATGTCGGTGATGGACGTGCGTGGGTCGCCAAAAGCGTTGTCGGCGACGTGAGCGATCATGGCGTCGGCGGCCCGAGCCCGAGTGCCATACCAAGTGCCGATGACGCGTCCACAAACATCGCCGCGGCCCATGTAGCCATAACACCAACCCTCGACCGTTGGCAGGACCATGACCACGAGTGTGTCGCCGATGCCCGCGACCACGGAGTCGCAACCCGTGGCCGCCACACGACCGATCAACTCCGATACCGAGAGTTCGGCCAGCGCGCGTGCCTCGGTCTTGGTCTTGGCAAAACGAGTGACGGCGCCAATTGTGTACTCCCTCACCCTGATAGCCCTCCTATTCTGTCGTTCGCAATCTCTCGTCCCAGCAACATTCACCAACGTACCCACCATCGTGCCGGTGGGCCCCTGCGGCGGACACCGCCCCGTGGCAGAACTTACAGTAGACCGTTTTCCCGTCCATCAGGAACCGGACGTAGTCCAGAACCAGACCCACGTTCTCGATGTCGTGGAGTGCCATCTGCTCGATGACCTTCTCGTTGGAGCTGCATCGGAGATTGGCTTCCAGCATCTCGCCGAAATCCCCCTCCCGCTCCATGGCCCGTGCCTTGAGCGCACGATAGATCTCGAAGACCTTCTGTGCGTGAGCCAGCTCCTCCGGGTCCACGCCGTCCTCCGTGAGATGGACGACGGGTGCGAGGGTGTCGTCGTCCAGGTGGATGGCCTGGTATAGCTCGCCGTCGCCGTTGCTGGCGAAGATGGTCCCGGGGTAGGCTCCCTGAACCGACCCGTGGAAGCCGAAGAACACCAGCCCCCGACAGGCGGCCTCCTCGCGCTCTTCCTCGACGGCCCAGTTACACTGGTCGAACCCCATCTCCACCCAGCCGTCGCCGAATGAGTTTCTCACCTCAGGCTCGTCACCCAGGATCTCGCACAGCCCGTCGGCCTGGTCCTCCGGACACCTGACGATGACGTAGCAGCGTTCACCCATCGTCTTCCCCTTTCATGGACTCCACCACGGCCCTGAGCGCGGCGTAGTAGTCGACGGCGTCCCTGACATCTTGTTCGCTAACAGTGCCGTCCTCACCGACCAGGGCCACCGGGCCAGAGTCCACCATGCAGCAGCACGACGTGATCTTGTTGTTGGTGGAGGCAAAGACCATCGGGCTCCAGGCCCCGACCAGCCCCAGGTCCTCGCCGTAGAACCGGAGCCCGGCTTCCGCGGCCTTCCTGAGCTCAGCCTCCCATCCGCAGCGCGCCTGCTCGATCTCGTAGGTGACGCCGCCCTCGACCGCATGGTGCTGGTACCAGCCACCTGGCTTCTCGTGTCCGATGACCTCCCAAAAACGGTCGTCGTCCTTCGAATGAATCGTCACAAGCACCCGGCTGAAGTCACCCATATCTCTCCTCCCACGCCGCCTCGATGACCTCACGCGGCGCGTCGATGGCCTCCAGAAGCCCGGTGTCCTCCAGCTTCTCGCCCAGGAACCCCCAACACGAGTCGTCGCCATATTCGTAGCCCCAGCACTGGCCCGTGAGGTACCAGTCGTAGGCCCGGACCTCATGTCGCAGGATCTCGATCACCTTCCGGCGATGGTGCTGGTTGAGGGCCTTGACGCCGAACTCACGTCGCGCGTCCTCGGCCTTGACCACGATCCAACCCACCTGTCCGCTGTCCCAGCCACAGGCAAATGGGCGCGTGGACATGGTGATGCCGCCGTGGTCGTACAGATACAGGGGCATCTGCACGAAGAACGGGCCGTACTCGCGGATCCAGAGCCCGGAATCACCCGACGGCTGGTGGTCGCCGAGAACGTAACGACGGTGCCAGCAAAACATCGTGCCCAGGTTGTCCCAGTCCCGGCGTGGGTCGATGTTGACGGGATCATCGCGCCGGATGACGAGCACGGGCTCGGTAACGGTCTTCTTGATGGTCATGGCCGCGCTGGCGATCTCGTCCATCGACGCCTCGACCAGCTCCAAGGGCAGGTCCTGCGCGAACTCGGCGACGAGGATGTCCTCACTGCCGCCAGAGGCCAGGAGCCGGGCGACGGTCTCCTCAAGTCTGTTGGACATGTTTCTCCTTTCCCATGAGCCACTCCATGGTCGAAAAAACCTCAACATCCCGGGCCGTGACCCAGTAGGCCGCGCCACCGAACTCACCGGGCCGTGGTCGGTCACATGTGTAGGCGACCTCGAAGCCCACGGCCGAGTCTGGCCTGAAGCGGGTCAGGAATCGTTGGATGAGATTGGCGGCGATGTCGGGGTTACCTCCGTCCTCCGAAAACAGGTACAGGTGCCCGTTCTCGAAAGCGTGGTCGACGCCGCTGACGTCGAACTCGTCATCGACCCCCCACTTCTCCCTGAACGCCTCCAGGGCCTCGTCATCGAGGTCCTGGTGATCTTCAAAGAGTTCCGTGCGGAGCCAGTCGCGCTCCTCGTCCGTCACGTCGGCGACGGAGAAGGAAAAGAGGGTGTAGCTATTGGCCATGGGCGGCCTCCATCAGGTAGTCGTCGACCTCCGCCTCCAGACCCCGCAGGGTCCGGCGCCAGTCGTCGACGGTGAAGGGGAAGTCGAGGGTCTCCAGAAACTCGGCGTCGTGACCCTCGACGCTCGAGCCCACGTTCACGCCCCCGTCGATCTCACGGACCCAGGCCCCGCATGCCGTCTGCTTGTAGACCTGGCGGTCGAGGCCGGCGAGGCTGTCGACGCCGTAGAGGTCGAGTAGGTCTCCCAGGTCGCGGATCATGCGTCCTCCACCGGCACCTCTGGAAACGCATCCTCCCAGGAGATCGCCTCGTCGTGCCGATCACACACGTGCCAGAACTCGATGGCCTCCTCCAGTCCACAGGGCTCGATGACGCAGAA
>Ga0180431_10002841_pt1 | contig 22758 bp, 25 predicted proteins | sample SS_ome_11_FD_132459 | JGI IMG/M metagenome (GOLD analysis project Ga0180431, IMG submission 132459) | Hypersaline lake sediment archaeal communities from the Salton Sea, California, USA - SS_1_MS_1 metaG | ecosystem: Environmental > Aquatic > Non-marine Saline and Alkaline > Hypersaline >...
CCGGGGGAGTCGCCGTCAGGCGACTGGGGCAGAGCCCCCTCTGCCGCGCGGGCCGCCAGGCCCGCGCGCTCGTGTCCGCGCGGGGTCAGCGCGCGCGCGACGTCCCCGACGGGGTGGTCGTCCTCGGCCACGCCATGGCGCATCAGCACGAGGGTCATCACGAGATCGGGGGTACCTGCCCCACCAGCAGGGCCGAGAACGCCACGATCACCAGCGTGATGCCGGTCTCGATCCATGCGCTGCGCCGCACGATCGCCAGGGTGGCCGTGTTGGGCGCTCCGCCCCGGCGCCGCAGGGACGTGACGATGCGGCGCGACCGGAAGGCCAGCACGGCGGCGAGCACGAGCAGGCCGATCTTCACCAGGATCGTCCAGCCGTAGGGGGTCTCCCACAGGTCGGCCGGCGAGGTCATCTGGCCGAACGCGCGCACCACCCCCGAGGCCACGAGAATCCCCACCGCCACGAGGGCAAGCGCCGAGAACCGGGCCAGGGCCAGGCCGCCCGCGGTACGGCCTCCCTCGCCGGCCACCTTCGGCAGCCGCAGCAGGTGCACGCCCACGATCGCCAGGCCGCCCACCCACGCGCTGGCCATCGCCGCGTGCAGGGCATCCATGGGCACCTGCAGCTCGGGCAGGGAGGTGGTGGACGCGTGCCCCTGCGCCGATATGGATCCCAGTGCCACCAGCGCCGGCACCAGCATGGCCACCATGGGCCAGGTGCCGCCGTCGGCCCGGTCGGGCGCGGGCGCGGCGTCGCTGCGGTACTCGGCCAGGAACCGCCACACCCCCAGCGCGAACACCACGAACAGCGCGAGCGTGCGGATCTGCAGCAGGTCCCCGAAGCGGGTGTCGGCCAGCACCCGCACGATTCCCGCCGGGTCCCCCAGCGCACCCCACACCGAGGTGCCCAGCGACCCCGCGGTCTTCACCACCAGCACCGCGGCCTCGCCCAGCAGCGCCACCAGCGCCAGCGCGCCGAAGCCGATCCACCACGCATCACGCGACCACCCCAGGGCGGCGTCGCGCTGGGACTGCGGCATGGGCGGCGGCGGGCGCCACGCCGCCCGCCACACCAGGAGCCGGAACACCAGCAGCGCCACCAGGCCCCCGATGCCCACCAGCTCGATCCAGCGTGCCGTCACGGCCCAGGCGGAGGTCTCGGTGGGGCCCGATGCGCCGCCGGGGCCGCCCAGGTACGGGGGCGCCATGGGCACGTCGCCCAGCGCGAACACGGCGGCGCCGGGGATGATGTGGCCATCGGCGGACACCACCCGCCACCGCGTGGTGTACGTGCCGGGGGGCAGGCCGTCGCGCACCGGCACCTCGATCACCGAGGCGTCGGAGGGCTGCACGCGGCCGGGGCCGCTCGACACCGGGTTGCCGGTGGCGTCCACCACCTGCAGGTCCGTGGGCTGCAGCAGCTGCACGGGCTCCGAGAAGCGCACCACCACCTGCGCCGGGGTGGCATCCACCCGCCCGGCATCCGCCGGGATGATCTCCCGCACCACGGCATGGCCCAGTGCGGGGGGCGCGAGTGCAAGGGCGCCACCCAGCGCCATCGCCAGGATCACGAGCACGAGCGCGGATGCACGGCCGGGGAATCGCACGGCCCCGCAGGCTAGCCTGCGGCGACCAGCCGGCGGATTCGGGAGATGCGGTGAGCGGGATCGTCGAGGGCAAGCGGGCGCTCGTGGTGGGCGTGGCGAACAAGCGCAGCATCGCGTGGGCCATCGCGCGGAGGCTCGACCAGCAGGGAGCGCGCGTGGCGCTGACCTTCCAGGGCGAGCGCGTGGAGAAGGACGTCCGCAAGCTCGCGGGGGAGCTCACCAATGGCCCGGTGCCCGTGCTGCCGCTCGACGTCACCGACGACGCCCAGCTGGACGCCGCCGTGGACGGGGTGGCCGAGGCCCTTGGCGGGGTGGACATCCTCGTGCACGCGGTGGCCTTCGGGAAGGTCGAGGACCTGGGCGGGCGCTTCATGGAGGTCTCGGACGACGGCTTCCACCTCGCACTCGAGATCTCATCGTGGTCGCTCAAGCGGCTCGCCGCACGCGTGGAGCCGCACATGCGCCAGGCGGGGGGCGGCGCCATCGTGACCCTCAGCTACGTGGCCGCCGAGCGCGCGGTGCCCGGCTACAACGTCATGGGCATCGCCAAGTCCACCCTGGAATCGATCGTGCGCTACCTGGCCTGGGACATGGGGCCGGACAACGTGCGGGTGAACGCGCTGTCCGCGGGCCCCGTGCGCACGCTGGCGGCGCGCGGCATCCCCGGGTTCGCAGACATGGTGGACAACGCCGTGGAGCGGTCGCCGCTGCGACGCGCCATCGACGCCGACGAAGTGGCGGACGCCGCGCTGTTCCTGTGCTCGGACATGGCCCGCGCCGTGACGGGGGAGACCCTGCACGTGGACGCCGGCTACCACGCGATGGCCATCTGAGCGCCCCCGTGCGCATCGGGGTGGTGGCGGACACCCACGTAGGGGAGGTCCTGCCCGCGCTTCCCCCGGAGGTGACGGCCGCGTTCGATCGCTGCCATCTCATCCTGCATGCGGGCGACATCACCTGCACCAGCGTGCTCGCCGAGCTCGGCGCAATCGCTCCGGTGGTGGCCGTGCAGGGCGACCACGACCGGCAGGCGGGAATCGCACTGCCACGTGAGCGCGTGGTGGTGGTGCGGGGGCGGCGCATCGGCCTGGTGCACGGCCGCCGCACGCGTGCCATCGAGATGCCGGCGGCGGCCATGAGCCTCGCCCGCAGGCGTGCCGTGCTGCTGGGCCTGCACCGGCACATGCGGCGGCGCCTGGGGCCCGTGGACATGATCGTGCACGGCCACCTGCACATGCCGGTGGATACCGTGGTGGCGGGGACCCGGGTGTTCTCGCCCGGTGCCGTGTACATCCCCGAGGAGCGGGACGCCGGCGAGCGCACGGGCATCAAGGGGCGCGCCTACCTGCGGTTCCGCGAGGGCATGACGCCCGACGAGCGGGCATCGGCCGTGGGGATCATCGAGGTGGGCCCGGGTGGCATGCACGTGCGCCGCGTGATGCTGCGTGATGTCCGGGCGGGTCGTTAGGGTGCTGACTCGTCGACCCCGACGCGGAAGGACTGCCGAGATGACCGCAGATGTCGCCTACCAGTTCCGCAACGCGCAGGAGGAACTCGAGCGCGCGATGGCCGATTACCTGGCCATCTCACGCGGGTCGCACCTGTACGCCACCTCCGACGCCCATGCAGCTGCCGAGGAGAAGGCGTGGGAGCGCATGATGACCCTGCGTGATCGCGCGGACGCCACCGCGGACCTCTAGCAGCCGGGGCTAGCCCGGCAGGTCGACGATGAGGCTGGCTCCTGCACCGGGGGCCGACTCGATCGTGGCCGTGCCCTCCACGAGCGTGACGCGCTCGAGGATTCCGGCGAGGCCCAGGCGGTGCGTGGGCGAGGATGGGTCGAAGCCGACGCCGTCGTCCTCCACCACCACCCGCAGTCGCCCGTCGCGCCGGGCCACCAGCACGCTGGCGTGCCGCGCCCGCGCATGACGCTGGATGTTGGTGAGCGCCTCCTGCACCACGCGGAAGACGGTGATCTCGATCTCCTCGCCGAGGTCGGGCGGCGCGTCGATGGCCAGGTCCACCGTGATGCCCGGGTCCGCCCGCAGGCGATCGGCCTGCCGCTCGATGGCGCTTGCCAGGCCGTGGTCGGCGAGCCCCGACGGCCGCAGCCGCAGCGCCAGGTCGCGTAGCGACGTGGTGGCATCGGCAAGCGACCTGCGGGCGTTGTCCAGCTGGGCGCGACCGGCGGCGTCCACGTGCTGCTCGAGGGCCCGCAGCTCCAGCGACACCGCTGCCAGCACCTGGCCGGTCTCGTCGTGCAACTCGCGGGCAACCCGCACGCGCTCGGCCTCCTGTGCGCGGATGGCGCGCCGGTGCCCTTCGGCCGCGGCTGCCTGCCGTTCGCGCGCCGCGGCGAGGGCAGCGGATTCCGCAAGGTGCCGGCGCTCGTCGTCCACCGCCCGGGCGTTGCCGATGGCGGTCGCGGCCTGCGCCGCCAGCACCACGGCCACTGCCTCGTCCTCCTCGGTGAATGGCCCGTCGGCCCGGTCGGCCAGGTAGAGGTTGCCGAAGACCTCGTCCCCCAGTCGCACGGGCACTCCGAGCAGGTCATGCATTGGCGGGTGCCCCGGCGGCAGGCCGGCGGCATCCGGATGGGCGGCGATGTCCTCCACGCGCAGGGGGCGCGGATCGGTGATGAGCCGTCCCAGCAGGCCGCGGCCCTGCGGCAGCCTGCCGATGTTCATGGCGGTGACGTCGTCCACCCCGGACCAGACGAATCGGGACAGGCCGTCGCCCGTCGGCGACAGCACGCCCAGGGCCGCGTAGCGGGCGCCCACCACGCGTCGTGCCGACTCCAGCAGCCGGCGCAGCACGGTGTCGAGGTCGAGCTCGCCTCCGATGGCGATGCCGCTCTCCACCAGGCGGGAGGTGCGTTCCACCGCCCGCGCCCCGGCCATGCCGACACCCGCCACCAGGGCCAGGCGCGCCAGCGGCTCGGACGCCGAGGGGTCGAGCGCCCGGCCGTCGGCGGCGCGCACCACCAGCGCGGTCCCCCGCGGCTCGCCGGGCCCCGTGGCAGCGGCCATGGCGGCGAGGCCCGAAGGGCCGCGCTCCTCGGCGGGTCGCGCGCCGCCCATGGATGCCCGTGCCAGGAGGCCATCGGGTCCGTCGTCCGCTGCGCAGACCATGCGGGCCGATGCCGCCCCCGTCAGCACCAGGGCCTCGCCGCATGCGGCGTCCTCCACCTCGCCCGGGGGTGCACCGCGCGCCACCAGGGCCCACACGCGCGCCAGGCCGCGGTCGTGCGACGCCGGCTCAGCCGGCGTCGTCACGCTGGCGCTCCGCGCGCTTCGCGGCTCGCTCCTCCTCGGCCTTCACCATGTCGGCGAAGCGCTGGATGACGTCGTCGGGCACGGGCCCGTCGGGTGGCTCCTCGATCTCGATGTAGGGGCGCGCAGGGGTCGCGGGCGGCGGGGCGTCATCGGCCTGCTCCCCGGCCTCCGTGACCACGGGCACCTCGCCGGTGGCGGCTACGTCCTGGTTGGCCACCTCATCCGCCATCCCGGCGTGCTCGCCCGTGGCAGCAAGGTCATCCTCCACTTCCACCACCTGCAGCTCGCCGGTTGCCTCGATCACCTCGGGATCCGGCTCCACCTCGGGATCCGGCTCCACCTCGGGATCCGGCTCCACCTCGGGATCCGGCTCCACCTCGGGATCCGGCTCCACCTCGGGATCCACCTCCACCTCGGGATCCACCTCCACCTCGGGATCCACCTCCACCTCGGGCTCGGGCTCGATCGGCTCGCCCAGGGCACCCACGCTCGCGCCCAGCGGCGTGACGGTCTCGTCGAGGATGCCGGGCCCCGCATCGGCGGGCAGTTCCGGCATGGGCACCTCGCCCGCCTCCACGCCGTCGTCCTCGATGACGATGCGGTAGCGGTCCACATGGGGGGCGTGCACGAACAGGATGCGCCGCCATTCGTCGCGACCGGCCTCCTCGGCCGATGACCGCGATCGGAACCGCCCCACCTCGCTGCGCTGCGCCTCGGCCGGGCTGCCCGGCACGCCGACGACCACCACGAGGAAGCGCTTTCTCAGGCCCATGGCGGTCAATGCTACCCGCCGGGTCGGGGCGCCCCGGGCCATGCCATGTGCGTCCCGTTACTCTGGACCCGTGAGTTCCGGTCCCTTCACGCACGTGGTCGCGTGCGTCGATGATTCGCCCGCGACCGAGGACGTCGTGCGCCTCGCCCAGCAGGTGGCGGGAAGCGGCGCGCGCATCTCGGTGGTGCATGTGCTGGGTGGCCCGCCGTTCAGCGAGTCGTTCCTCGCCGCAATCGGCACGGCGTTCGGCGGCTCGCCGATGGTGGACAACTCCGGCGCCCACCGCGAGATCGCCCAGGGCCTGCTCGAGGCCGTGTGCGATGGCGTGCCGGGTGCCCGGCCGGTGGTGCTGGACCCCCACGACGCCGACTCGCCGCCCGATGCCGTGGTGCGGTGGGCGCAGGACAACGATGTCCAGTGCATCGTGGCCGCGTCGCACGGCGACCCGCTCGCCCGCGCCGTCAAGATGGTGGGCTCGTTCAGCGGGTACCTGGCGCGCCATGCGCCCTGCCCGGTGCTGTTGCTGCCGCCCGGCACCGCGGGGGACTGACCCGCCGTCGACTCCCTAGCCGCGCGGCGGCCGGGGGAAGAACCCGCTGGTGCGCCGCACGTAATCGGCGTACCCCGGTCGCCGCTCGGCGATGTCCTTCTCCAGCAGCCCGGCACCGGAGACCTTCACCAGCAGGATGGTCATGAGGACGGGCCCCACGAACCCCCAGGCCCCCGCGCCGCTCTCGGCGGCGATCAGGAAGATGCCCCACCACACCATGAAGTCGCCGAAGTAGTTGGGGTGGCGCGTATAGCGCCAGAGGCCGGTGTCGAGCACCTTGCCCCTGTTCGAGGGGTCGGCCTTGAACCTGGCCAGCTGCCAATCGCCGATCGACTCGAAGGCGAAGCCGATGACCCACGCAACCCCGCCCACGACGGCCAGCCACCCCAGCGCGCGGTCGGGCACCGCGGCCAGCTGCACCGGGAGCGACACGATCCACATCAGCACCCCCTGCAGGATGAAGATGGTGACCAGGCTGATGATCCAGAAGTTGCGCCCCCGGCGGGCCCGCATGGCGGCGTAGCGGAAGTCCTCGCCCTTGCCGGCGTTGCGCCAAGTGAGGTACGCCGAGAGGCGCAGCCCCCACGCGGCGACCAGCACCAGGATGAGCAGGCGGCGCCCCTCGTCGCCGTCGCCTGCGATGAACGCCGTGATGGCCACCGCCACGAACCCCAGGGGCCATACGGGGTCGATCACGCTGGCATCGCGCAGCGCGAGGCTGGCGAGCCACGTGACCACGACCACCGCCAGGATGACGATGGCCGACGTGAGCATGATGGCGCCGTATCCGATGGGGGCAGATTCGCACGTCGCGGATGGATACGCTCGGAGTGTGGAGCCCTGGTACATCCGGCTTGCCGAGCAGCGCGATATCCCGCGCCCGCTCCTGCTGGCCGCCATCCGCGCGCGCGTGGCCACGCGCCTGCGCCGCGAGAGGCGCGGGGGCGCGGACGCCGTGGGCGAGCGCCAGCGCGCCCTGCGCCACCGCCTGGCCGAGGCCCCGGTGGCGGTACGGGCCGATGCCGCCAACGACCAGCACTACGAGGTGCCGGCCGACTTCTTCCAACTGTGCCTGGGCCCACGGCTCAAGTACTCGTCGTGCATCTACCCGCCCGGCGTGGACGACCTCTCGCTGGCCGAGGACGCCATGTTGGCGCTCACCTGCGAGCGCGCGCAGCTGCGCGACGGCCAGGACGTGCTGGAGCTCGGCTGCGGCTGGGGGTCGCTCACGCTGTGGATGGCCGAGAACTACCCGGCCAGCCGGATCACGGCCGTCAGCAACTCGGCCGGGCAGCGCCGCCACATCGAGGATCAGGCGCGCGCACGGGGGCTGGACAACGTCACGGTGGTCACGGCCGACGTGACGGTGCTCGAGATGCCCGACGCCGCATTCGACCGGGTGGTCAGCGTGGAGATGCTGGAGCACGTGAAGAACCACCAGGCGCTGTTCGCCCGCATCCGGAGCTGGCTGCGCCCGGATGGCCTGTTCTTCGTGCACGTGTTCTCGCATCGCGACCTGGCGTTCGAGTTCAGCGAGGATGACCGCAGTGACTGGATCGGGCGCCACTTCTTCACGGGCGGCACCATGCCGTCGGATGACCTCCTCATCCACGCCGCGGCGGGGCAGTTCGCAGTGCGCGACCACTGGCTGGTGTCGGGGCGTCATTACGCGAAGACCGCCCTGCACTGGGATGACAACCTGGTGGCGCACCGTGACGAGGCCGTTGCCGTGATGGAGCGCGCGCACCCGAGCCAGGGCGAGGTCTGGTTCCGCAGGTGGCGACTGTTCTTCCTGGCCTGCGCGGGCCTGTGGGGCTACCGGGGCGGCGACGAGTTCATGGTGTCGCACTACCTCTTCGCCCCGGCGCCCGCCTAGGCCGGAGCGGGGGCCTGCGGGGCGCCCTGCACCGGTGGGGGCGGCGCGGGGGCTTGCGGTGCCCCGGGAGCGGGCTGCGGCGGCGCCACGGGGGCCGGTGCGGTGGTGGCGGGCGCGGCGGGGACCGGCGCGCCCGGATCGGCGGGAGCGGTGGTGGTGGCGCGGAAGCTCCGCGCGTTCATGAGTCCCGCAGGCCAGTAGGTGGGGAGGTAGCTGATGGTCACGCCCCCGCGTCCACCCGACGAGTGGATCATCCACTTGTTGCCGAGGCTGATGCCCATGTGCGACGCGCGGTTGAGCGGCGTCTTGCGCCCGGCGCCGCCGAAGAACACCAGGTCGCCGGCCCGGGCGCGCTGCCACGCGATGCGCGCGCCGCGGCGGTCGACATTCATGGTGTAGGTGGTGCGGCCGCTCGGCACGGTGACCGCTGTCTCCGCCGCGCGGTCGCCGGTATGCCACACGAACCACACCAGGCCCGAGCAATCGAACCCGCCTGCGGCTTGGGGGTCGAGGGGCGAGCCCGGGTCCGTCCACTCGCCGCCCCACACATAGGGGCTGCCCACCTGCAGGAGCGCGCGCTGCACCGTGGGCACGAAGGCCTCGTCCACCGCGGGGATGCGGAACGCCTGGAGCGCCCGGACCGACCGGGGCATGCCCTTGCGGCGGATCGCGCGGCTGCGCGCGGCCATCAACACCAGGTCGGCCAGCCGCAGGGGCTGCGAGTCGTGGCGCTCGAGGGCGTCGTCACCCGCCGGGTAGTTGCGGCGCAGCCTCGCCTCCCGGGCCACGATGGCGGCCGCGAAGCCCCGGGGCAGCTGGTACCGCCGCCCGCTGCCGTCGGCGAAGCGACCCAGGCGCGCCACCGCGCGGTTCATCCCGAGGCCCAGGGTCCATGCACGGTTCGCATCCCACCCCGTGGCGGGCGCATCCAGCGACACATTGCCGCCGGGTGCGGCGAGCCAGCCCCGCTCCACGGCCCGCCGCGCCGCCCGCCCCAGCGGATCGTCGGCGGCGATGTCGCGCCACGGGGCCCCCAGGGCGCCGGCGGGAAGGCCCAGCACCGGACGCATCAGCGCCACGAGGTCCCGGCGCGTGGCGTCCGCCGACAGCGCGGCGGCGTCCCGCGGCCCGCTCCATGCGCGCGCCCGCGCGAGCTCGCGCGCGGCCTTCTCGCCGAAGCGGAAGGCGGCTGCCGCCCCCGGTGCTCCGTCGGCGGGCGTCTGGGCCAGGGCCGCCGTGGTGATCAGCCCGACGCCCATCGTCGGCACCGCGATGATGGCGGTGACCACCGCGCGGCGCCGCCGGATGTGGCGTGGTGCGGTCATGAGGCGGCCGAGGCTAGACCGCATCTGCCCCGGGGACTGTCCCCGTGGAACATGTCGCGCGCATGTGCAACATCCCATGCACATGCGTGGTGGGCGCCGGGAGTCCTGCCTACCCGGTGGAGCGCAGCTCACGCAGGTTCTGCGCGAGAAGCACCACGGCCCCCACCATCAGGATGATCGCAAGGGTGAAACGCCACTCGCGTGCCAGTCCGATGGCGATGGATGCACCCACCAGCACCACCACCGCCCAGCCCATGAAGGCCAGCAGGCGGCCGCGCGCGAGCGACTCGACGCCCAGGATCACCAGCACGCCGGCCATCACCCCCACCCAGTAGTAGTTGGTGTAGTTGCCGATGAGCAGCCACACCACGATGGCGATGATGAGGGGCGTGCTGATTGCCGCCCAGATGCGCAGCAACCGGCTGCGCACCCGCGGGTTGGCGTCGTCGTGCTCCAGCGCAGCGGCGGCGCTCCCCAGGTGCGCCCGCGGGCCGGGCATGGGAACCCCCGACTGCTCGGCTCGCTCGAGCGCCATGCGCTCTGCGTCGAGCCGGCGTCGCTCGTCGCGCAGCGCGAGCATGGCGGCGTCGCGCGCCGCAAGGTCCTCGCGCCGGGCATCGGCCAGCGGGCGCGTGATGGCGTCCGCCTCGAGGGCGCGCACCTCGGCATCCTCGCGACGCGCCCGTCGTCGCTCGTCGTCCACCTCGGAGTCGATCTGCGCGATGCGCTCGCGCACCTCCACCAGGCGGGCGGCCACGGCCACCCCGGCTGCCCCGGGGTCGGGATCCACCTTCTGCATGCCGGCCCAGCCCAGGGGGTCCTCCCACCGCACGCGGTCGATGCCGTCGCGCTCGTGCTTGGGGCCGGTGGGCGCTGACTCGCCGCCGAACCTGTCCTTGGTATCGCGTCCCCACCGCCCGCCGAAGTCGCGTACCCACGGGGTGTCGTCATCGATCAGCACCGGGCGCCATTGGCGATCGCCCCCGGGGCCGATGGCCACCCCGTCTCCGCGGTGGTAGTCGACGAACGGCACGCCGAGGCCGGCATCGAGGGAGGACTGCTCCTGCCACGGCGTGAGCGCGCGGAAGACCTTGCGCAGGCCGTTGATGAACCCCCGCATCACGGGTGGGTCGACACGCACGGTCTCGTCCACGGCCCGCGGGCTGTGCGAGTGCGACCCCGCGCCGGGGTAGGCCACCACGTGCCCGTCCACCCATTCCAGATCGGGATCGTCGGCGCGCCGGCGCAGTCCATCGCCCTCGGCGTCATGCGACGAGAACGCCACCCACCGGGGCACGAGGTCGTCCTCGGCAGCGGGCGACAGGTAGATGATGATGTTCTCCCAGTCGGCCTCGTGGTCGTTGATCCCGTGGAACGACGACCGCCAGTCGTTGATCGGGTAGAAGAACCAGTACTGCAGGATGGTCCAGCCGGCCTCGCGCATGACCCGCCCGTAGTACGGGGTGCCCGCCTCGGCGATGCGCTCGCGGTAGGCGATCTCGCCGGCCGCCACCGCCCCGCGCGGCACGCGGCCGCGGAACAGGAGCGTCAGGCGGAAGATGGCGTCGAAGACGCGGCTCGTGATGCCCACCTGGGAGAACCTGCTGCTGCCGGGCATGGGCTCGCCGTGGCCGGCGTGCCGCCACGCCCGGTACTGGCGCCGCGACAGGGGGTTCTCCACGAACAGCAGGTGCATGGTGTCGCCCTCGCGCTCGCGGGCCACCTGCGCGAGCCGCTCGAGGTCGAGTGTTCCCGCCTCCATCAGCTTGACGTCCTGCCCGTCGTCCCCGCGCATCCACAGCGAGCACGCGCGCACGTAGGCCTCGGTGTCGGACGGCAGGAACAGCTCAACGCGGTTGAACCGCAGGATGGGCTCGAATCGGCGAAGCAGCTCGAGGTCGTCCACGAAGGGAGCCTACGGGAGCGGCCGAGCCGCCGGGTACGGTGAGGCCACGAACCCTTCCCGCATCGGCGGCCGTGCCGCGGCCGCCCTGGTCTCCGCCGCGCGTCTCGCGGGCTGCGGCTCCTCCTACGACACCGCCGCCTCCGGCGACACCACCGCTCCCGTGTCCACGGGCGAGTTGGTGGGCGAAATGGCCACGTGCGACGCGGCCTCCATAAACGAGGCCGCCGGTGGCGGCACGGCCCAGGGCGTCGAGTTGGCGCAGCCCGATTCGTTCACGTGCGCCGACGGCTGGGCATACGCCTTCGTGAACGTGGGCTCCGGTGACGAGCAGGTCACCGTCACCAAGGTGTTCGAGGCGGAGGGGCAGTTCTGGGTCGAGAAGGACCGCGCCACGGTGTGCGCGGGCCCGGGCGACCAGGTCCCGGCGTCCATCTACCGGGACGCCTGCGAGACCAACTAGACCCCGACCGTTCTCCCCACATCGCGGTGCGCGGCTTGTAGCGTCGTCGCACGACGACGGAGGTAACGCATGCGCCTCGAGCCCATCTACCGGGCGGTGTTCAGGTATCCCGACGGCGGCCACGGCACGGTCCTCGAGGGGGAGGCGGGCAGCGAGGGCCACTACTTCTTCGTTGCCGACGGCGAGGTGAGCGGCCGGCTATCCGGCCGCATGCAGGCGGCCAACCACCCGCGGTCGCGCATCGACAAGAACGCGCTGCCCAACATCCAGGGCGCCATCACCACCGACGACGACGCCACGATCATCTTCGACTGGCGTGGGTTCGCCCGCCCGTCGCCGCCCTCGCCGCGCCAGATCGTGGTGCACGGCACCCACACCACGGGTGACGAGCGCTACTCGTGGCTGAACAACGTGGTGTGCGTGGGGTGCGGTGAGATCCGACCCCTCGACGACTCCGGTGCGGCCCGCAACGTGGTGGGCGGTCGCATCGACTTCGTCATCGACTTCTCCCAGCTCATCTGGGAGCCCATCGACGACCGGGAGGCCTGATGTTCCTGCTGCGCGCCACCTACAACCGCCCCATCGAGGAGGTCGACCAGCTCCTCGAGGAGCACAAGGCCTGGATCATGAAGAACTTCGAGGCGGGGCGGATCCTGCTCACCGCGCGCCAAGTGCCGCTGGTAGGCGGGCTCATCCTCGCCCGCGGGGAGAGCGCCGACGAGATGTGGGCCATGCTCGAGGAGGACCCCTTCAAGAGCTCGGGCATGGCCGAGTACGAGGTGCTCGAGTACGCGCCCGTCCGCGCCGCGGAGGGCGTGGAGGGCCTTCTGGAGCCCGACGCCGGATAGGGCATGCGGCGCCGCGGCCCCGTGCGGGGAGCATGTCGCGACCCCCTGCGCCCGCGATCGCCGGTCGACGCCACGCTTCACCCCTCGCCCGCCGGTGGTCGCCGGCTGACCGCCCGCGCGCGGCGCGGCGGCGGGGCGTCGTACGATGCCGCGGTGCTCACCCGCCCGCCCGAGGAGGTTCCATGACCCTGACGTCCCGCTCGGCCCTTCGCCGCGCGGTCCCGCTGGCCGTCGCCGGGCTGGCCATCACGCCGGCGCTGCTCCACGCCGATGAGGACGTGAGGTGCCTGGGCACCGAGGCCGTGTGCACCGCCAATGTCGACCCGGACGTCGATGACGGTCGCGAGCGCGTCACGGTGGACCTGCCGGGCACGGTGCTCCGGCTGCGCGCGGTCACCCCGGTGCCGCGGTCGTTCGCGGGCGCATACCGGATCTCGGGCGGCAGGTACGCGCTCGGCGGCTCGGTGTACCGGTTCACCCTCATGCCGCGGTCGTCGGCGATCGACGGGTACGCCTCGATGACCTTCACCAACCCGCGCCGCCCCCAGCCGCGCCCGCAGTCGGCGGTGCGCTGCCTCGGCGACGAGGACATCTGCACGGCGCACGTGAGCCTACGCGGGGGCGCCAGCAACAAGCGGGTGCGCGTGCTCCTGCCCGGAACCGACCTCAAGCTCGCCTCGGGCGCCCGGGCCGTCACGCCGGCGTCCAGTCGGGGTGCCTACTCCATCGGTCGCGGCACGTACTCGCGAGGCGGCTCGATGTACTCCTTCTCACTCAACGCCGTGGGCTCCCTGCGCAAGGGTGCCTGGCTGGCCCTTACCTTCCGCGACCCCACCTGATCGCTCCCCGCAGGCACGCGCTGGCCGTGGTGGCCTCGGCATGCATCGCGGCCGCCGCGGCGGGCGGCGCCGCGGCGGCATCCGCCGCGGGCGCGAATGCCACGCTGTCGTGGGGCACTGCGCAGGCGCTGGTGGCGCCGCCCGGCGAGGAGCCGCGTCGCGTCGAGGCCCGCATGTTCGGCCGCGCGTCCCTGCTCTACGAGACCGACGACGGGGTGCGGCGCATCCTGGGCGGATCCGCGGCAATGCAGCAGTTGCCGTGGCTCTTCCGGGTGGAGCCCTCCACCTCCGGTCCTGGCGCGCGCCTCGGCGCGGGGAACGACCAGCGGATGGTCAAGGTGAGCGGCGTGGCGCTGGCATCCAGGCCCACCGCCGCGGCCATGGCGAGCATGCTGCGCGATGCCATCAACCGCACGTGCACCACCCCGGCAGGGGTCAGCACCTGCACGGCGCACCGCGTGGCGGTGGACGAGATCGACTCGCGGTTCGGCGGCCCGGGCGGTCGTCGCAGCGCCGCGGGCATGCGGCTTCGCGAGGCCATGGTGTCGCTGTCGCGCCAGCAGGCGCGGTGGGGCGGGTCGTACGCGAGTCGCGTGCACTTCGTCCTGGCCCCTGGCCCGGCCACGTCGGTGGCCGCGGGCTACGGCGCGAACCGGTCGCTTGGCCGGAACGGGCTGCCCATCCGGCGCAACTACCGGGATGCCTTCGCCGCCATGGCGCTGGGCGGCGGTGTGTGGATCCAGATGTACCACTACTCGCGGTCCGCCGGCATCACGTCGTTCACCGCCGCCGAATGGCGCGATGTGCCGACCGGCGTCGCCAGCTTCCTCCGGTCCGTGCGCAGCGCCCGCAATCCATTGACCTACCTGCACGTGGTGCTCACCACCACGCCCGGCGAGGGCGCGCCCCCGGCCGGGGCCTGCTCCACGCCGGGCGTGCCCGGGGGGCCCACGGCACCCGGCGTGCCCGAGTGCGCGCCCGCCACGCCGTCGTGCACCGTGCTGCCATGGGTGCATCGCACCCGCTTTCCGGCATACGGCCGTCCCCTCGTCGCGGCCCGAGCGCGCGAGGACTCATTCATCCAGCGCCGCGCCGCGGCGCTGCTCACCGCCGTGGACCCGGGCACGCCGCAGGTGATCCGCCAGCCCCAGCCGTCACCCATGGCGTGCCAGTGGGATCGCGCGCAGGCCAGCGCGGCCAACGTGCGCATTCTGATGAACGGACCCGCGGCCTATCGCCTGGAGGGCGACCAGGCCACCACGTGGGGCGTGCTGTTCCGCCAGTTCTTCCTCGTGCCGCCGAGCTGACCACGCCCGCGCCGGTCAGGTGATGGCCGCCACCGCGATCTCCGATGCCTCGAGGGCGCCCTCCATGTAGCCGCCGTTCGCGGGCGCGGCTTCGGTGCCCGCCAGCAGCAGCCGGCCCGCCCACGCCCCGGTGGGGGGTGGGTGCCCGCCGTATGACGGATGCACCATGAGGGGCGCGATGTCGTCCTCGGTGGCCACCAGCGGGTCGCGCGCCCAGTCCACGTAGAGGGTGCCCACGGGAGATCCTGCCGGCGGCCCGAACAGGCGCGCCAACTGCTGCACCGCCGCCCCGACCACCCGGTCGCCCGCGTCCCGCCGCGCGTCGGGCGGAACGCCCACGAACCCCGTGAGCGCCGGCAGGCACCCGGGGCCCGAGGCGTCGTGGATCTCCACCAGCGGGCCCACGCGACTGCGGGCCTCGCCCGACAGGCCGTGCTGGCGCCAGAAGGGCTCTGCGTACACGGCGATCACCTTGGCCTGGCCCGCCATCCACGTGGGCACGCCGATCCATGCGTCGCGCACCGCGGGGGGCGGCTGCGGCCGCATCCTGATCGACCGCGCCAGCAGGCGCAGGGGGAGGGCGGTGATCACGGTGCCGGCGGTAAAGGCGCGCGACGCGCCGCCGGCACCCACGGCGGTCACCCTCACACCTGCGTCGGTGGCGTGCAGTTCCGTCACGGTGGTGCCCCGCTGCACCCGGGCGCTGTCCAGCCGTGCCGCCATCGCCCGCACCAGCGCTCCCAGCCCGCCCTCCACGCGCATCGACCCGTCCGAGGGCGCCCCCTGGTCGAACCGCGTGCAGTGCCCGGCTGCCTCCTCCCACATCAGCGCCCCCTGCACGTCCTGGGCGAACGGGCGCAGCCCCAACTCGCGGACGAGTGCCGGCATGCGCTGCTGGAACGCCGGCCAGTACCACGCGGGCCCCAGGTCGTACGCCCCATCGCGGTGTTCCCCGGCGGCATCGATCCCCCGCGACAGGATGCGTCCGCCCAGGCGCCCGGATGCCTCGAGCAGCAGGTAGTCCACGCCGCGCTCCTCGAGAAGGTGCGCGGCGTGCAGCCCCCCCAGGCCGCCGCCGATGATGATCACGTCGACCACGCGCGCACTGTACGACCTACACTCGCCCGGCATGCGCACGGTGATCGACGCCTACCGCCGGGCCCGTGGGTGGTCCTGGCCCCCCGCCTATCCGATTGCCCAGTTCCCCAACCCGCCGCTCATCATCGGGCTGGTGGCGCTGGCGCTCCGGTATCCGGCCGCCGGCACCTGGGCCGACGTGCTCGGCGCCATCGGCTATGTGTTCGTGGGCGTGTGGGCGTACCTGGAGCTGACCGCCGGGGTCAACCTGTTCCGCAGGGTGCTGGGCGCCGCGGGTATCGCGTACGTGGTGTTCGCGATCGCCGAGCGCGTCGGCGCCTAGCCGTCCTGGCTCCCGGCCTCGGGGCCCGCCCGGAGCACGTAGAACGCATAGCCGAAGGCCCGGTGGTGACGGGCGTGCAGTTCCATCTCCTCCCGGGTCGCGCGAACCACCGATGCGAGGGCGGGATCATCGGTCCGGGCCGCCAGGCGCTCCGACATCGGGCCGTAGTAGTTCTCGTCCCACGCACGTGGGGGAAGCCGGCGGACCCCCAGCACCTCGTAGCCGGCATTCCGGGCACGCATCACGTTGGTGCCCTCATCGGCCATCCCCGGGTACTCGCCTTCCCAGTACCGCCGGAGCGCCGCAGGGGGTTCCTCGGTGAACCACGAGAGTTCCGAGATGACGGCCACCCCTCCGGCACGCAGCATCGGGCGCCATGCAGCGAGCGCCGCGTCGAATCCGATGTTGTACGCCGCACCCTCCGACCAGATCACGTCGATGGTCGAGGGCGGCAGCCCGGGCGCCGCGATGTCCGCGCACCGGAGCTCGATGCGATCCTGCACGCCCTGCCGCGTGGCCTCGGCGTGGAGGTCGTCGAGGAAGCCCTGCTCGGCGTCGATGGCGATGATGCGGGCAGTGGGAAACCGCCGCGCGAGGAGGAGGGCGCCCGCGCCGGTGCCGCATCCGAGGTCGGCGATGCGGGCACCGGACGGCACCTGGGGGAGGGTCGCGAGGATCTCGTCCGACGTCCCGTCGTCCCCGGGCCCCAGCCGGGCGAGCCCGCGATGCAGTTCGACGATGGCCCCGTACTCCGCGGTGGACATGTGGCGATCCTAGCCATGTCGCCGCGTCGCCGGTGATGCGCTCGCAGCCCCGCCCGCCTATGGTGTGGTCGTGTCCCGTCGGCCTCCCACCTCGCCGGTTCCGGCGCGCTGATCGTCCATGGCTGCGCGCGACGTGGGGCACAGGGCGAACGACTGGCTGGTCAACCTGCTGGTGCGCCGACGGCTCTTCGGGCCCAGCATCACCCTGTTCGAGGTGCTGGCGTGCGTCATCGCCATCGGTGGGCTCACGGCCCTCAACGAATGGGCGGTCCCCGAGGGCATTCCGCTTGCGGTGCCGAGCATGGCCGCCACGGCGGCGCTGCTCTTCATCCAGCCCAGCCTCACCATCGCCCGCTCGTGGAACGCCATCGGCGGCCAGACGATATCGGCGTTCGCGGGCTGGCTCGCCGTGGTGGCGGCGGGCGAGGCACACCAGTGGCTGGTGATGGGCAGCGCCGTGGGCCTGGCGCTCGTCCTCATGTCGCTGCTCCGGTGCCTCCATCCGCCCGGGGTGGCCACCGCGGTGATCATGGTGGGCATGCCCGATCCCACCGCGTGGGAGCACATCTTCGTGCCGATCGCGCTGGGCACCACGCTGGTGGTGGTGTGGGCGTGGCTGGTGCACGGCTTCGAGGCCGTGTGGCTCGGCCGCAACCCGCGCGACGCACCCGGTGAGGATCGGGGTGACTCAGGCGGCCCCGGGTCAGGGGCCGCCTGAGTCGCGCACCTCGCGGCGAGGGCAGGTAGGGTTGTCCCATGGCCGAGCAGCGCTTCTTCGAGACCATGGGCTTCGAGTTCGCCACGCTGATGGCCCTCGGTGCGGCTCCATACGGACTTGCCGAGGCCGGCGAGGTCATCTCGACCGCGTCGCGGATCACCGACGCCGACGCCGACTCGTGGTTTGACGAGTGGATGGCCACGGCCGAGCGCTGCGTGGCACAGGCCGGGGAGTGCGAGGCGGCCGGCCACCTGGTGAGCGCCCGTTGGCTGTACCTCCGCGGGTCCTTCTACATGGGGGCCGCGTTCTTCTACGTGCTAGCCACCCGCGATCCGTCGCGCGAGCTGGGCACGTGGCACCGGCACCGCGAGGCCTTCAATCGCGCAATGGCACTCTGGCCCACCCCCGTGGAGCAGGTGGAGATCCCCTACGCGGACACGGCCCTGCAGGGCTACTTCCTCTCGGGCGGCGAGGGCCGGCGCCCGCTGCTGATCGCCACCAACGGCAGCGACGGCACGGTGACCGACATGCTGGGCGCGGGCGTGCTGGACGCCGTCGAGCGCGGGTACCACGTGCTGGTGTACGACGGCCCGGGGCAGGGGCAGGCGCTCTACGAGCAGGGCCTCCCGTTCCGGCACGACTGGGAGGCCGTGGTCACGCCCATCGTCGACTGGGCCGCCCCGCGGGCCGACGTGGATGAGGGCCGAATCGCGCTCTGCGGATGGAGCCAGGCCGGCTACTGGGTGCCGCGCGCGGCGGCGTTCGAGCACCGGCTCGCCGCCATCATGGTCGACCCCGGCGTGGTGCGGGTGGCTGATTCATGGACGCGCCACATGCCGCCCCCGATGATGCAGATGCTCGATGCCGGCCAGACCGAGGAGTTCGACGCCTACATGGCCGAGGGCATGAAGCAGATGCCCGCCATTGCGCTCGAGGCGGCCAAGCGCCTGGAGCCCTACCGCACCGACTCCCTGGCGCAGGTGCTCATCGAACTGCGCGCCTGGGACCTGACCGATGTGGCCGGGCAGGTGACGGCCCCCACCTGGATCGCCGCGCCCGAGGACGAGCAGTTCTGGCCGGGGCAGTCCCAGCAGCTGTTCGACCTCCTCACCGGCGTCGATCGCAAGGTGCTGGTGCCGTTCACCGCCGTGGAGGGTGCAAACTGGCACTGCGAGCCCATGGCCCCGCGCGTCCGCGCCCAGCGGATGCTCGACTGGCTCGACGAGGTGCTGGGCGACTAGCGGGATGCCCGGGCAACGGGCGCTCAGCGGTCGTTGTTCTCCATGCGCTCGATCTCGCGCTCCACGGCGGAGTCCTCGCCCGAGAGCGTGCGCCATGCGATGAACGCCAGGATCACGCCCCAGGCCACCGTCACGTACACGGGCCATGGCACGCCGGGCTGGCCGCTGTCGTTGAGCGCCCAGATAACCCACAGGATGATGTTGACGATCACGAAGATGCCCACCTGCGTCTGGATCGAGCGCTTGCGCTTGACGCGCTCCTCCGCCCTCCGGCGGAGGGCCCCGTCGTTGTCCTGGTCGTGCCCTGCCACGTCCTGCCTCCCGTCGGGTGATGAACTCCTGAACCTCTCGACACGTTAACGGTGGACTCGGAAGCCCGACGTGGGGCCGGGTCGCGGGTTTCATGCGCCGTGCCGGAGATGACCGAAATGGGGATGACCGTTGGCGTGTCCCGGCGGCATGGGCATCAGCACCACCCCGACCTACGTGACTCCGTGACGCGACCGATGGCGTGAGGGCGTCTAGGCTCGTGGAATGATCCGTCGGCTCCTCACTGCTGCCGCCGTCGCGGTGATCACCCTCGGAGCGGCGGGCAGCGCGAGCGCCGGCCCTGTCATCACGTGGGATCCGCGCGGGGCGTACGGCGGTGGGGGGATGCTGCAATCCGATGGCGGCAGCCACTCCTACGTCTCGTACACCTACGTGGTGAATGGCACTACGCGCACCTGCACGCTCACCCGTGGAGCGAAGTGCGTGGGAGCCCGGCTGCGCGGCAGGGTGAAGCACCACGGGGATCTCCGGAAGGCGAACCTTCGCCACGCGGACCTCCGGTTCGCCGACCTGCGCGGAGCGAATCTTCGGGGCGCGGATCTCCGTGGAGCGAACCTGCGCGGCGCCGACCTGCGCGCGGCGAACCTGCGCGGCGCGCAGTTGCAGTACGTGCCCAGGCTGGAGCCTGCTCGCGCACGCGTGCCTCGGGCGCGGCGAGCGGACGCCGCGCGGCCCTTCCTGCCGTGCGCGCCGGACTGCACCGGCGCCGACTGGGCGGCATCGAATCTCGCCCGGACCAACCTGTCGCTGGTCAACCTCGGCCACGCCAACCTATCGGGGGCGAACCTGTCGGGAGCCCTGGTCGTGGATTCGAATCTCGAGGTCGCGAATCTCGCCGGGGCGAACATGACTGGTGCGAGCCTGGGTGGTTCGTATCTGTGGATGGCGCGGATGCAGGAAGCCATCCTGGATCGGGCATCCGCACCCCGAGCCACCTTCACGCTCGTGAATGCCCGCTCCGCGATGTTCTTCAACGCCGATCTCGCCGGCGCACGGTTCAACGCTGCGGACCTCTACGGCGCGTTCCTCGTGAACGCGGACCTCACCAGTACCACGTTCCGCGACGCCGTGCTGATCAAGGCAAACCTCTCCGGCGCCGCGACCGCGGGCGTGATCCTGTCGGGTGCCGCATGGGGTGGAACGGTCTGCCCCAGCGGGGTGCAGGCACCATCGCCGGCGTCGTGCGGAATCCCGTAGCCCGTCGGCCACCGGTACCTGCGCCGCACGGCTGCCGGTGCAGTGGATGACGGATGAGCGACGGTGAACCACCGTGGGACGCCCGCGGTCGCGGAGCTTCCGGAATTGACCGGCGTGCGATGAGCCGGGCGGTAACCCGGGTTCTCCTCGCCCTGCCAACGCGTTCGGGCCACCCCCGTGAGCCTGGGTTTGCGATACTCGGCGCATGGGCTCAATGCCGCACTCCCCCGCCAGTCGCCGGATAGCGCGCTCGGGTGGCGCACGGGTCGGCCTGCTGGGCGCGCTCGTGATGCTCGGCGTTGGCGCGCACGCATCCGGCTCGCCGGTGCCGTCGTTCTCCAACGCGGATGTGCCATGCGCGTGGCCCGTGGAGAGCACGCCGCTCAAGGCGAACGTGGCGTATCCGGATTCCAACGCCACCTACTGGACGACGCCGTACGTCGCCGAGCCGGGCCTGTCCATCACGCTCTCCGGCACGTTCCCGTCCGCTCGCTTCTTCGGTATCGACGTCTATTCGAGCAATGCGCAGTCGATCGCCTATCGCAACGCCCCGTCGTCGCTGTCGGACTTCCAGATCGTCCCGGACGCCGGATCGCAGAATCCATGGGTCACCGCCGGTGCGCTGAGCGGCACCTACACGGTGCGTCTCTCCCGTGCGGCGCGCGCGGGCTCGGTCAATACGCTTCCCATCGCGCCCCGGGTGCCGACCGCACCGCTGGTCCCGGGGCTTCCCAGGACGACCGGATTCGTGATGCTGCGCGTGTACCTGCCGCAGGGCGGGAACGCCGACGATGCGTCCGTGGTGCCGCTGCCCTCGCTCACGTTCCGCCGGCGCGGGAGTGCTCCCCGCACCCTCATGCCGTGCGCGCGGGCGCAGGCGACCGCCCGGGGATCGAGCAGGATCCGCTCCCCGAAGATGCGCGTGCTGATGGCACGGTTCCTCGGCGGACGCGATGTCTTCGCCGCCAAGACATGCGACAGCCTGAGGAAGCGCCGCACCGGCACGACCACGTGTCCGCCACCGCTCCAGTTCTTCCGTGCCGGGGGCACCGCCACGCCGTTCCCGAACGCGATAAGCGGGTATGCCGCTGCCCTCTACACGCCGGCCCCGGGCTACATCACGGTCGTGCGCGCGACGATGCCGCAGAGCGCCGTCGCGGCAGGCAGCGCCCCCGCGCCCTGGCCGGCTCCCGGGGATCAGCTGCGGTATTGGTCGGTGTGCAACTACGTCTACCAGGTGCCCTTCCCCGTGGTGAAGTCCGGCACCCAGATGGGGTGCCTTGCCGATCAGCAGTTCCCGGCACTCGGCTCCGGCAACACGGCGACGGTGGCCATCTCGTCGGTCGCGGATCGGCCGGTGATCACGCGCGATCCCGCATCCGGAGTCGCGTGGCTCCCGACCTCGCCCACTGCCACGGCCGCGCGTGAGCTGGTCGCCGTGCGGAACATGCTCGCGGTGCCGGGCTTCAGCCAGGGCGCCATGGACGTCGGCGCGTACAACAGCCCCTCATCGGCCGCGGCGACGATGGGCCCGTACTACCCCAGCGCCACGCAGTGCACCACGGCCACCTTCGCGGCCGGCGGTGTGGAGGGGTGCTTCCAGTCGCCGGCGAGCCCCCCTGCCACCCCGGCCCGCCGCCGCGCACGGAGGTAGCCCGCCACATGGCCTCGCACACCGCCGTCACGCTGCTCGACGGGCGTATCCGCTTCCTCGCCGTGGGCGCGGAGACCGGCGGGCGGCTGCTCCTCACGGAGCAGATCTTCCCCGCGGGCGGGGGACCGCCGCTGCACACGCATCCCATGGCCGAGGTTTTCCACGTGCTCGAGGGGGTGGTGGAGGTGCTGGTACGGCACCCGGGTGCCGAGTCGGTGAGCGTGGAGCGGCTGGAGGCGGGCCACACCACGTGCGTTCCGCTGGGCGCGGTCCACACGTTCCGGCCCGTCGGCGCGCCGATCAACCGGCTCATCGCCGCCTTCACCCCCGCCGGGACCGGAGAGGACTTCTTCCGTGATGCGGGCACGCCCTACGACGGCCCGTTCGAGCTCCCCGCTCACCCCGTGGTGGACGAGGCGGCGGTCCGCCGGGTGCTCCAGGCGATGGCCCGGCACGACTTCGTGGTGGAGGGATGACGCCGCCGGGCCCGGCCGCGAAGGCGCGGACCACGACTGATGTCCCGCGGGCGATGCGCACACTGCTGATCATCGGGCTCGCCGCGTCGGCCGTGCTCGTCGCCGGCTGCTCGGCCGGCGGGGATGGCGCGAATCAGGTCCCGGCAGTGCTCTCCACCGAGGATGCGCGGGACATCCTGCCCGGCCCGCAGGGC
>Ga0180431_10002842_pt1 | contig 22756 bp, 19 predicted proteins | sample SS_ome_11_FD_132459 | JGI IMG/M metagenome (GOLD analysis project Ga0180431, IMG submission 132459) | Hypersaline lake sediment archaeal communities from the Salton Sea, California, USA - SS_1_MS_1 metaG | ecosystem: Environmental > Aquatic > Non-marine Saline and Alkaline > Hypersaline >...
AATGTAGATATCTCTGCTCGGGATGTACGCCTCGGGCTGGTAGAAGTCGTAGTAGCTCACGAAGTAGCCCACAGCATTCTTCTGAAAGAACTCGCGAAACTCAGCTGCCAACTGCGCGGCGAGGGTCTTGTTGTGGCACAGCACCAGCGTAGGTTTCTGGACCCTGGCGATGACGTTCGCCATGGTGAAGGTCTTGCCGCTGCCGGTCACACCAAGCAGCGTCTGCTCTCGTGCACTCTCGAGCAATCCCGCAACAAGGCTGTCGACGGCGGCCGGCTGGTCGCCAGTCAGGCGCATATCGGTTGTCAGAGAGAACTCGGTGGATCTCATGCGCGCGTGCGGGTACGGCCTCAGCGATCGGTCAGGGCACGTAATGCCCCCTTGAGTCGGTCCTCCAGCGGCGCGTCAGCCATGGAAGACGTCGAACTGGCAGCCTCTGCTGCTTCTCGGAGCGGGTACCCAAGCGCCATCAGGGCCCCGATCAATTCGTCATCATCGCGGGCCAGAATGGGCTGCCCGTCACGAACGTAACGCTCCATCTTCGACGCAAGGTCGACACAAAGGCGGGCCGCCGTCTTCTTGCCGACGCCGGGAGCACGTCCAATAAGGGCAGTGTCTCCGCGCATGATGGCCGCAGCAAGTCCGGGCGGGTCCATGAAGCCCAGAATGGCGAGTGCTACCCTCGGTCCAACTCCTGATACACCTATCAAGTCAGTGAACATCGCCTTCTCATGTTCATCCGCAAATCCGAATAGGACGGGGTTTTCGTCCCGCATCATGAAGTGGGTCGGCAAGAGAACCCGCTCTCCTGTGCGAGGCAGCTCATCGAGGGTCCTTGAGGACACATAGACCATGAAGCCAATGCCGCCAACGTTGACGATTATGGAATCCTGGTTCTTCGCCGTCAGCGTCCCGTCAAGAAAGGCAATCACTTTCTGGCCCTCGCGGCAAGTCTGTCGGCTCGAAGGTGGTGCAGATGACACAGCGCAACGGCGAGCGCATCACTGGCGTCTGATTCGGCAGGGAGGTTCCTGGTGTTGAGTTCCATCGAAACCATCGAGCGCACCTGCTGCTTGTCACCTGAACCGTAGCCGCTAACCAGTCGCTTCACTGAGGCGGGAGAGTAGCAAGTGATACTGAGACCGGCGCGGGCCGCAGCGAGCATCCCCACCGCCTGAGCCCTGCCGATCATGAACGCCGACCGAACGTTCACCCCGACAAAAGGTTCTTCGATGGCGACCTCGTCAGGATGCGTCGACTCGATTACATTGCAGATACCGTCGAAGATGTCAGCGAGGCGCCGTTCGACCGGGGCGCGTGGGTTGGTCTTCACCACGCCACACTCAACTAGTGATAGCTGACCCGCATCATCGACAACCCCGTATCCGAGTACGATTGAGCCGGGGTCGATTCCGAGAACGCGCATATGGTCGCTACTACTCCATCTGGTCGAACGCCGAATCCGGGAAGTCCGCGTTGTAGTAGACGTGCTTGACGTCATCCAGCGCCTCGAGGGCCTCGATGAAACGCATCATCTGCACGGCTTTCGCGTCGTCCAGCATAACCGATGTCTTAGCAACGAGCGAAACCTCAGCTGAGGTAACGTTGTACCCGGCCTCAAGCGCATGGCGTACGTCTTCCAGCTTCGCTGGCTCCGTATACACTTCAACGTAGCCACCATCGGTCTTCACGTCGTCAGCGCCTGCATCGATCGCCTCAAGCGCAATCTCGTCCGCCTTGTCAGCGTCGCCGTCAATCGTAATGAGGCCATGTGTCTCAAACAGCCACGCTACGCATCCTGACTCGCCAAGACTCCCTCCGTGTCGATTGAGGATGCTGCGTATCTCCTGAACAGTGCGGTTCCGGTTGTCACTGAGGGCTTCAATGAGGAGTGCGACACCGTTGGGGCCGTAGCCCTCCAGCGCAAACTCAGCAAGGTTCGCAGCACCCCCCTCCCCTGTAGCACGCTTGATAGCCCTGTCGATGTTCTCGGAGGGCATGTTGTTGTCCTTGGCCTTCTGAACGGCAAGCCTCAGCGCGTAATTGGAGTCGAGGTTCGCGCCGCCCTCGCGCACGGCGAGCATTATCTCGCGCGTAAGCTTGGTGAATAGCTGTCCTCGCTTGGCGTCAGCCGCGCCCTTCTGCCGCTTGATGGTTGACCATTTCGAATGTCCAGACATGTCTTACCTCGGGTTGAATTCTACCATCTAAGATAGAGAGGCGTTGCCCTCTTCACCTTACTGTATCTCACGCGCAAGAGCGCGCCCCAGTTCAAGGGCCTTGAGGTTCTGATCGAGAAAGCGTCCGGGAGAACGCGTCTTCACAACGTCGATCAGTGAATCCGGAGATACTATGCCGGTCGCTTCCACGACAGCCGCCAGCACAGTTATGTTGGTCCCCGTCTGGCTACCAATCAACTCTTCCGTCCTCTTCAATGCGGGAATCGCAACGTGACGTTGGGGCGCATCGGGTTTGGGCTGCACGGACGCGGGGTCATAGTACACCACTCCATCAGGGGTGGCCGTCCAGGCGATGTACCGGTCATAGGCAGACTGGGAGAGTGCGACCAGGATGTCGGCCTTCGTGACGAACGGGAACGCAACAGCTGAGTGCGACAGCACAATCTCAGACCTGCATTCACCTCCGCGAGCCGCCGCGCCGTACGAGGCTGTGCCGGACACCTGAAGCCCGTCAACAAAGCCAGCCGCTCCCAGAAGACTCCCTGCGAGCACGACCCCCTGCCCACCAAGGCCGCAGAGGAGTACCTGTCTCGTATCCTTCTCAGGCATGTGCGAACTCACCAGTGACGAGCAGCCCTTCCGGGCTCAGAGTAGCGCCCGTGCTGTCGCCTTCCTTTGAAATAGCCATCGACTCGACGTACGTATAGGCCGCCTTGATGCTATCTTTCTTGTTCTGTCGACCGAACTGCGTTGGACAGGGAGAGATGGCCTCAACGAAGCTGAACCCCGGCGTCTGGATCGCCCGCTTGATAGCGGAGACCAGTGCCGGGCCTTCGGTTACCAGGTACCTGGCGGCATAGCGGGCACCCGCGCCGTTGACCAGGGCAATCAAGTCAAATGGCCGACGCTGGTTCCCATTGGGCGTCGTGTGGGTTATTGCACCAACAGGGGTCGTCGAGCACACCTGCCCGCCTGTCATGCCGTAGTTCATGTTGTTCGCACAAATCACTGTTATGTCGTGGTCTCGTCTCGCGGCATGGATGAGGTGGTTGCCCCCGATGTCCGCGATGTCACCATCACCGCTGACGACCAGCGTCGTCAATTCGGGATTGGCCATCTTCGCACCAACGGCGAATGGCACTGCCCTGCCGTGCAGGCAGTGCAGCGTATCAGTGTTGATGCACGGACTGGGAATCCAGCCGCCACATCCAATGCCGGACACGAAGAGCACCTTGTTGATGTCCAGTCCCAATTCAACAATGGCCGTCAGTACGTGTTTCAGCAGTAGCCGGTGGCCGCAACCAGGACAGAATGGAAGCGTCACACCCGGTCGCAGGTAATCTCTCCATTCGTTGCTCATGCCGTCCTCCTGATTGCCTCAACGATTGAAGCCGGATAGATGACCGTTCCGTCCATCTGGCCATATCGCACGACGTCACAGTCTGCAGTCGCCCTGACGACATACACCATCTGCCCGAGGTTCATCTCCGGAACTAGAATACGCCGCACACGAGCGCCCAGCTCCTTCACAGGCCCGGCAGGGAACGGCCAGAGTGTTTTCAGCCGGAGTAGACCGAGCTTGCGCCCCACATCACGCAGCTCCTGCACGGCCGCGAGCGCAGCACGTGCGGTGAAGCCATAGGCGACTATGGCCTCATCTGCGTCATCCAGGTAATAGCCTTCGACTTCGCTGATGTCATCGACGTGCATCATCACTTTGTTGTAAAGCCGATTCACAAGGACGCGCTCTGTCAGCGGATCCGCGGTCCTCCTGAAACCCCATTCGTTGTGCGTTGAGGCGGTGACCAGGAGCCGTTCCCCCTCACCGAATGAAGGCATGGGCGGCACTCCATCCGGCGCGTCACATCCAAAGGGTGGTCTTCCCGGGCTCTTATCCCGTTCATACACCTCAAGCTGCGCGGGCACAGTCAAAGACTCACGGAGATGCATTGTTGCCGCCTCCGCCATGACCAGCACAGGAAGTCGGTACTTCTCCGCGAGATTGAACGCATGCACGGCCCCATCGTAGAGTTCCTGTACGGACCATGGAGCGGTGGCGATAGTAGGAATACCGCCGTGCATACCCCATCGAGCCTGCATGACATCGCCAGCGCCGACTGTTACCTGCCCCGTGCTGGGACCCGCCCTCTGGCCATCTACGACTACAAGGGGAGCTTCCGTCATGAGGGCGTGACCTATCCCTTCCTGCATGAGGCTGAACCCCGGACCGGACGTCACGGTCATGGCCTTACGGCCGGCCCATGAAGCGCCGATGCATGAACAAACAGAGGCGATTTCATCCTCCATCTGTATGAAGACCCCGCCGACTTCCGGCAAGCGATGGGCGAGGTGCTCCATCGCCTCGGTAGTTGGAGTAATAGGGTATCCGGCGAAGTAGCCACATCCCGCGGCTATGGCACCTTCGGCAAGTGCCTCGGCACCGGTGAAGTAGTAGCGCCCCTCGGGGAGCACGCTATCGGCAGTGCGCCATGGCATGAGTCGCCTCCTGTGGTAATTCCGAAGGAATCCCCTTCACTGCCGGGACGTCCCGGCTGTTCGTAGACGGAGACCATTATAGAGCATCATACTCGCGTTGCTAAGGCGTGGTAATGCCACCGGTAGTGGTCTGTCGAAGGTGTCTGCTATGGGGTACAATGTGCGCTCATGGAAAATCCTACTTCCTTTCACGTCATCGAATCGGGCGGTGTCTGTTCGCCACTGGGCTTCACGGCTGGCGCGGTTGGTGCTGGCATAAAGTACGAAGGACGTGACGATCTCGCCCTGCTTCTTTCCGATGCCCCCTGTGTGGCGACTGCTGTCTTCACGAGGAATGCGGTTCAGGCCTCCGCAGTGCAGGTGTCAAGGCGTCATCTGCAGGATTCCTGTGCCAGAGCCATCATCGCCAATTCGGGTTGCGCCAATGCGTGCACCGGAGACCGCGGGCTGGCCGACGCCGAGGCGGTCTGTGGATTTGCCGCCGAAAGCATCGGCATCAAACCCGAAGACGTCCTGATTGCCAGCACTGGCGTTGTCGGCACGTATCTGCCTCTCGACCGCATGAAGACCGCAGTTCCCAGGATCTCGCCTGCGCCCTCGGGCGGTCACGCGTTTGCACGCGCCATAATGACAACCGACACAGTGTCGAAGGAGATAGCTGTATCCGCGACAGTCGGCGGCCAAACGTTCACCATCGGTGCCGCTGCCAAGGGCTCGGGCATGATCCATCCCGACATGGGCACGCTCCTGGTATTCATCACAACGGATGCTGCCGTGCAACCAACATTCCTGCGTGAGAGCCTCGGCCGGGTTGTCGACAAGACTTTCAACATGGTGTCTATCGACGGGGATACGAGTCCCAGCGACACCGTGTTCCTCCTTGCGAACGGTCGGTCAAACGTGCGCCCTATCGAAGCATCCAGCGGCGCATCGTTCGAGACTGCGCTGCATTACGTGTGCGAAACCCTCGCAATCGAGATAGCGTCCGACGGCGAGGGAGCGGGCAAGCTGATCGAGATACATGTGCGAGAGGCCATTTCAGAAGGCGATGCGCGCCTCGCCGCCCGTACCATCTCCACATCCCCGCTCGTGAAGGCAGCGGTTCATGGTGCCGACCCGAACTGGGGACGCGTCGCCACCGCCATTGGGCGCAGTGGCGCCCGCGTCGACGCGTCGTGCATGGGCATACTGCTGAATGGTGTTGAAGTCATGCGCCAGGGCCTGCCCGCGCCCTATGACGAGGCGCTCCTGGTGTCATCGTTGAAAGGAGATAAGACTACGATCGAGGTGACACTGGGCCTCGGGTCGTCGCGCGCAACGGCGTGGGGCTGCGACCTGTCCGAGGACTATGTTACGATTAACTCTTCGTACACGTCGTAGCCAGAGCCACTGTTGAGCACTCAGACGATAGTCGTCAAGATTGGCGGCAGTACACTCGGACATAGCGATACCTCGCTTGCAGATATTGTCACCCTCGAACAAGAGGGGGTCCGTGTCGTTGTCGTGCACGGAGGAGGCAGCGAAGTAAGCGCGTGGCTCAAGCGGCTCGGCTTGGGAACGCAGTTCGTCGATGGGCTGAGAGTCACCGGAGCAGACGAGCTTCCGGTTGTCACCGCTGTCCTCGCCGGCCTCGTCAACAAGCAACTCGTCTGCCGCCTGCGCTCGCTTGGGGGCAATGCGGTGGGCCTTTCCGGCGTGGACGGCGGCCTTGTCAAAGCGTCAATCCAGAACCCCTCGCTCGGGTATGTCGGCCAGGTAGAGCGTACCGACCCGACCGTGTTGCGACAACTCCTTGATGGCGGGTTCACTCCCGTCGTGTCTCCAATATCGGCTGGGGAGGCGCACGGAGGTGCAAGCCTTCTCAACGTCAATGCTGATGACACGGCAGCGGAGATTGCCCTCGCGCTCAACGCCAACAAGCTGGTGTTCCTCACCGACGTGCCCGGTATCATGGATGAGAAGCGCGCAGTCTATTCGCGCCTCACGGCTTCGGAGGCGGACGGACTGATTGCCGATGGAACCATTGAAGGAGGAATGATCCCGAAGGCGCGAGCCTGCATCGTGGCCTCGCGTTCTACATGGGAGACACGTATCATTGACGGCACGGCCGAGCATGCGCTCCTGCAGGAGTGCGAGACTAGTCCAGGAGGTACCACAATTGTCAGAGACGAATTGGCCTGAGATCGAATCCCGCCTCTACATGCCCACGTTCAAGCGCGCTCCGATCACACTGGTGCGAGGCGAAGGCGTGAGGGTCTGGGACGACAAAGGCCGATCGTACCTCGACTTCATCGCTGGCGTCGCGGTCAACTCCCTGGGGCACTGTCACCCTGTCGTGGTGAATGCGCTGCAGAAACAGGCGGCCACGCTCATCCATACGTCGAATCTCTACTACACGATTCCGCAACTGCAACTCGCGGCGCTCTTGGTAGAACATAGCTGCATGGACAGGGTTTTCTTCCAGAACAGCGGTGCCGAGGCAACCGAGGGAGCCGTCAAGCTGGCGCGCCGCTACGGCAAGCTACACCGCAACGGCGCCTACGAGGTCATCACGGCCAGCGACTCGTTTCATGGACGAACCCTCGCAATGGTTGCGGCGTCCGCTCAGCCTAAGCATCAGGATCCCTACACCCCCCTGCCCGCGGGCTTCATCAACGTCGAGTGGAACAGTCCTGGGGCAATCGCCGCCGCAATCACCGACAAGACCTGTGCAGTGATGCTCGAGCCTGTTCAGGGCGAGTCAGGGGTGAGAATCCCACACGACAACTATTTCAAGGACGTCCGGGCAATATGCGACGAGCATGGTATCCTGCTGATAGCTGACGAGGTCCAGACCGGAGTGGGCCGACTCGGCGCCATGTTCGGCTACGAGTTGACCGGCATTGAGCCTGACATCATGACGCTTGCCAAGGGCCTTGGCTCTGGCGTGCCGATCGGTGCGTTCCTTTGTAAGGAACACGCGTCGGTATTCACGGCGGGAGATCACGGTTCCACCTTCGCAGGGAACCCTCTGGTCTGTGCCGTCGGTACCGCAGTGGTGCACTACATGGTGGAGAACGACATCCCGGGACACGTTCGTGAAGTCGGCGCGCACCTGCTCTCGCTGCTGCGCGAAGTAGTTGATGGCGTCGCTGCCGCCCGTGAGGCACGCGGACGCGGCCTGCTGATCGCTCTTGAGTTCGACGCACCGGTCGCACGGGAACTATCCGACAGGTGTCTGGAGAAGGGCCTGCTTGTCAATCCTGTGCGCGCTGACACCTTGAGATTCGCGCCTCCGCTGACTACCACGCGAGACGAAATCGACGAAGCAATCGCAATCCTGAGGGCAGTCCTGTCCTCAGTGTAAGGGAGGAAACATGGGTGAGCTTGCAGTATTGGCCTACTCAGGAGGACTGGACACCTCGGTGGCGGTCAAGTGGATAAAGGAACACTACGGCTATGAAGTCGTGACGTTCACCGTTGACATCGGCAACGTTGCGAACCTCGACGCAATCCGCCAGAAGGCCCTCGACGTCGGAGCGGTCGATGCGGTCGTCGCGGACGCACGGGCCGAGTTCATAGACAACTACGTGTTTCCTGCGCTGAAAGCCGACGCCGTCTACGAGGGCGAGTACTCACTTGCCACGGCCATCGGCCGACCGCTTATCGCGAAGCTTCTTGTGCAGGTTGCCAGAGACAAGAACGCGGTGGCAGTCGCGCATGGCTGCACCGGCAAGGGAAACGACCAGGTCCGCCTTGATGTCGGCGTCGGGACTCTAGGACCCGACTTGAAGATCATTGCGCCTGCGCGGGAGTGGGGCATGACGCGTGAAGAGCTTATCAAGTATGCGGATGAGAACAGGATTCCGATACCCGTCACGAAGAAGAGCCCGTACTCGATCGATGAGAACTTGTGGGGCCGGAGTATCGAGACGGGCGTGCTTGAGAATCCGTGGAACGAGCCTCCGGCCGATGTCTACTTGTGGACCAAGTCGCCGGACGAGGCACCCGATTCCCCTGCCTATGTTGAGGTAGAGTTCGAGAAGGGCATCCCCGTGGCTCTCGATGGCGCCCGCATGGATGGCGTCGACCTGGTTGAGAAGCTGCACCAACTGGCCGGTGAGCATGGTGTGGGACGCGTCGACCACGTCGAGAACCGCCTTGTCGGTATCAAGTCCCGCGAGATCTACGAAGCCCCTGCGGCAACGGTGCTCCTGAAGGCCCACGCCGCACTGCAGAACATCGTGATGACCAAGGACCAGTTGCGATTCAAGTCTTATGTCTCGACCCAGTACGCCGACCTCATCTACAACGGGCTGTGGTTCAGTGGATTCAGACAGGACCTTGTTGCGTACGTCGACCACACACAAGCATTCGTCACCGGCACTGTCCGGCTGAAGCTTCACAAGGGCAGTTGCTCAGTGGTCGGAAGGAAGTCGCCGCACTCACTCTATGACATGAGTCTTGCCACCTACGATAAAGGCGACACGTTCCAACAGTCCGATTCCCCCGGCTTCATCCGCCTGTGGGGTCTGCCCGCCCGGATTCAGGCCAGGGCACAGAAGGGAGCGATAGGCGAGGACTGATGCTCGAATCGAAGAGCAGACAGGTACAGGAATACGTCGGCTCGCTGCAGTTCGACCGGCGACTGTATCGGCAGGACATAGCCGGCAGCGTCGCGCATGTCCGTATGCTCGCCAGGCAGGGTATCGTCACGAAGGAAGACGCCGATGCCATCGTTCGCGGACTCGGCGCTATCGGGACAGAGATTTCATCCGGCACGTTCGCGTTCAAGCCAGAGGACGAAGACATCCACATGGCCATCGAAGGAAGGTTGTTCGAGTTGATCGGTGACCCTGCCGGTCGGTTGCATACGGGCAGATCGCGAAACGACCAGGTTGCGCTCGACCTGCGACTCTACCTGAAGGACGAAATCGCAGCAATACGCATCGCACTCACAGCATTGCGCGAGTCCCTGCTCGGTGTTGCAGAACGTCACAAAGATGTCATTATGGCGGGCTACACTCATCTGCAGCAGGCTCAGCCTGTCCTGTTCGCACACCATATGCTGGCGTACTTCGAGATGTTCACCCGGGACGACTCTCGCCTGTCCGACTGTCTCCGCAGGGTTGATGTGCTGCCCCTCGGTTCCGGTGCACTCGCCGGTGTCACCTACCCGATAGACCGTGATTCGGTCGCCGCTGAATTGGGATTCACGGCAGTGAGCGAGAACAGCATCGACGCAGTGTCAGACCGTGACTTCGTCGTGGAGTTTAATTCGTGCGCTGCGCTTGTGATGATGCACATATCGCGATTGGCCGAGGAGCTGGTGCTGTGGTCCTCAACGGAATTCGGATTCATCACCATCGGCGACGACTTCACCACCGGCTCCAGCATCATGCCGCAGAAGAGGAATCCTGACCTGGCCGAACTCGCCAGGGGGAAATCCGGCAGGGTATTCGGCGACCTGATGGCCATTCTCACTACCCTGAAAGGTCTGCCCCTCTCGTACAATCGCGATCTGCAGGAGGACAAGGTTCATCTGTTCGATGCAGTGGACGTTCTCTCTCAGACTCTACCCATTTGTTCAGCCATGCTCGACACGGTAGAGGTGGACCGGGAGCGTACGAAGAACGCGATCAGGGACTACGTTCTCGCCACGGACATCGCCGATTATCTCGTCGGCAAGGGAATACCGTTCCGGGTCGCACACGGTGTAGCAGCGAGACTCAGCCAGGATGCCGCAAGGCGCGGCGTCGGCTTGAAAGACCTTTCAATCGAGGAGCTCCGACAGTACTCCGCGCTGTTCGATGAGGACGTGAGAGATGTAACCCTCGAGTCGTCGGTGGCAGCAAGGGACACTGCGGGAGGCACCGCACCAGGTCGCGTGGCTGCGGCGCTCGCAGCCGCAAAGCAGCGGCTAAAGACGTGCCAATAGGTCTTTGTACACGCAGTGTTTGCGTTTTGACACGCAGAGCCGAGGAAAAGTGCTACTATGGCTCTACGCCCTGGTCTTGTATAGTGTGCGCAGACAGCGCGTGCACACTTTGACCGACTGGTCCATGCCATTCACTTCGAGCGTGGTGCGATGTATGTTAGGAAGCCAGCGGCGCCTGGTATGGCGCTTCGAGTGACTCACCTTGTTTCCATACGCGGGGCCCTTGCCACAGATGTCACACTTCATGTCGTTCGTTCCTGCTTTACCTTTGCGTTGACAATAGCTACAATAGCATGGTACCACGAATACCTCGTTCGCGGCAAGACAACCCTATGAGCACGAATGAGCCAAGGTCGGCCGACGGCAAGACTTTCAAGAAGATGTTTGCGGTGGGGACGCGCTGGCTTGAGCGTGCCGTCCCTGAAATCAATGCCATAAACGTCTTCCCTGTGCCCGATGGAGATACGGGCACCAACATGTTGCTGACCATGCGGTCCGCGGTTGAAGAGGCCGGCAGCATCAATGGTGCGCCTGTGAGCGACGTTGCGCGGTCGATGGCCTACGGGGCCCTCATGGGTGCGCGCGGCAACTCAGGCGTTATCCTGTCCCAGTTCTGGCGCGGAATGGCAGACGCTCTTGAGGACCGGAGCGTTCTTGACGCCGACGCCCTCGCGGACGCGCTCGAGCGAGCCTCAAGCACTGCGTACGAAGGCCTCGTCCATCCGATCGAGGGAACGATACTCACCGTGCTCAAGGACGCTGCCAAGGCGGCGCGCGCCTCAGTTGACTCTCAGCAGACTGACGTACTGGCGGTGCTCGAGTCAGTGGTCCTGGCGGCCCGTGATTCGGTGGCCTCCACACCCGAACTGCTGCCAGTACTCAAGGAAGCTGGTGTTGTCGATGCAGGAGGTCAAGGTCTCTACGTGCTTCTGGATGGTGCACTCTCCGCGCTGAACGGGAAGACCAAGGACAAGCCTGACGGTCCCGACCTGGTGTCCGTCGACTTGCCGCACGTCCAGCCCACACTCCAGGCCATCAGCCACGTCGAGGTGCCCTACGGGTACTGCACGAATTTCGTGCTCGAAGGCAAGGGGCTCGACGTCGGCAAGATCCGGCAGAAACTGGAGCGAAGAGGGCAATCCCTCGTTGTGAGTGCCGACAATGAGAGCGAGGCATCTGTTGTAAGAGTACACCTCCACACTTTCAAGCCCGGAGAGATCCTCGACTACGCCACCAAACTGGGCACCCTCCACCAGATCGAGATCCACAACATGGACGACCAGTATGAGGAGTTCATCAAGGACCAGCGGTCGAAACTCCCGCACGTGGAGACCGCCATCGTCACCATTGCATCCGGCGACGGGCTCTTTGACGTATTCAACAGCCTTGGGGCAACTATAGTTGTCCCGGGCGGACAGACCATGAATCCGAGCGTTCGGCAGCTACTCCAGGCTGTTGAACACGCCCCTTCTAACAACGTCATCCTTCTTCCCAACAACAAGAACATCGTGATGACCGCGGGACAGGTGCAGGCCCTGGCGAGCAAACAGGTGCACCTCGTGCCCAGCCGGACCGTCCCCCAGGGCATTTCCGCACTTCTGGCATTCAACTATGACCTCGACGCCGAGCAGAATGCGAAAGCGATGAGCGAAGCTCTCCAGACTGTGACCACAATCGAGATCGCACAGGCGGTGCGAAGGTCTCAGATGAACGGGACCAGAATTCGGAAGGGGCAATTCATCGCCATCATCAACGACAAGGAACTGGCCGCTGCGGGCGACCTGCTTGTCGATGTCGTGCTTACTGCTGTCCGAACGAACGCCAGGACTGAGTCAGAACTCGTAACACTGTACGCAGGTGCCGAGATCGATGAGTCCACGTCCACAGAGATTGCCGACCGCATACGCGCCGAGATGGGCATAGAGGTCGAGGTTGTGAACGGCGGGCAGCCTCACTATCAGTTCATCATCTCCATCGAGTAGCCGCCGCGACGCGCACTCTACGTGCTGACCGTTGCCACTTCGCTGCAGTGCGTTTGCACGCCAACCTCTGGTACCATGACGCCGGCATCACCGCTAGAGGCCACCCGCAATGAAAGACTCCACTCCTGCGCAGATCCTGCCCCGCATCTTGGCGCTAGAGACTGAACGAGGTTTCAAGGACAGTGCGGTCACCGGAGGCATGGACGCCTATCTCAGCTACCTGGTCGCCCACTCTGCACATGAGATCCCGGCCGAACTCCTCAGGCACATCGATTCCATATCCTCACTTTCTCGAGGATACGCCGGTCTTGACGCTACGGCCCGCGCCAGGTGGGTCGCGGAAACCTTGAAGATTCTCTCGAGAGCGGAACGGGTGCCCCCACCCACATCCAGAGACTTCGCGGAAGAGACCTCCACAAGCGACGAAGCCCTGCACAGTCCTCTGCGTAGCGACTTCGCAGGCGACAAACCAGGGATTTCGCACGAGCAGACTGTTTCGCCTCTACAGCGGCCCGTTACCGTAATGCGTGGCATATCGACGAAGACCGCAGGTCTCCTGGCACGGCTGGGCGTGCACACTGTTGACGACCTGTTGCACATCCTGCCACGTCGATACATAGACTTCACCCGTATCGTTCCGGTCAGCCAGCTTCATGCCGGTCTCGACCAGACCGTCGTTGGCCGCATCGAGCGAGCGCAGGCGATACGGATGGGACAGATGACAAACACTCAGGCGTACCTCCGGGACGCCACCGGAGAGATTCGAGTACTGTGGTTCAACCAACCATGGCTCGCCAGACAGATGTCGGGAGGACGGGACGTCGCTCTCAGCGGCCAGGTTCGCTGGTTCGGCAGGTCCAAGGTCATGGAATCGCCCGAATGGGAGCCAGCCGACGCAAGCGGGCTGCACACGGGCAGGCTGGTACCTGTCTACCCGCTGACCCGGGGGCTTTCCGCGCGCTCCATGCGAAAGTGGGTTGCCGCTGCACTCGAGATGGGTCGTCCCCACATCACCGAATATCTACCAGCTTCCACACTTGAGCGCAGGAGACTTGCACCGCTCCATGAGGCGATACCACAGGTGCACTTCCCGGATGACCTGAATCGGGCGGCGATTGCCCGACGGCGCCTCGCGTTTGACGAGTTGCTGGCGCTTCAGCTCGGACTAGCCATCACCAAGCGCCGCTGGCAAACCAGCCTGCCAGGGCGCCCCATGACCACGCGAAACGAGGCCCTACAGAGCTTCCTCGCACGACTGCCGTACACGCTGACGACGGACCAGGAGCAGGTCATCGAAGAACTCAACCATGACCTGGCCAGGGCAATACCAATGGCGCGACTCCTGCAGGGCGACGTGGGCAGCGGCAAGACCGTCGTCGCTCTTTACGCCCTACTGGTTAGCGTAACAAACGGCTACCAGGGCGCCCTCATGACGCCGACCGAGGTGCTCGCAGAGCAGCACTTCAAGACCTGCCTGTCCCTTCTTAGTGGACAAGAGGCTTCCTCGTCCCGTGACGAAGGGACTCCTCTGGAGGCGGACTCGTTCAGGACAAGCCCGGTTCGGCGGGCGACCTTGCCAGATGGCACGGAGGTTACACTGGCACTTCTACTGGGCAGCCTCACGGCGCGCCAGCGTGCATACGTTCGCGACGCCATTCGAGATGGAGTGGTGGACATCGCCATCGGAACACAGGCACTCGTCCAGTCAGGCGTCGAGTTCGAGTCACTCGGCCTTGCAATCGTGGACGAACAGCATCGTTTCGGTGTGTCGCAACGAGGACAGTTGCGCCAGAAGGGATTCAACCCTCACTTTCTCGTCATGACTGCAACTCCGATCCCGCGCTCCCTCGCCCTCGCCATGTTCGGCGACCTCGACCTGTCCACCATCCGGATGTTCCCTGCGGGCAGGCAAGTCATAGATACGCATGTCGTCTCCAGCGGCGGCGCAACCAGAGTGTACGAATTCATCAGGCGACAGGTAGCGAACGGGAGGCAAGCGTACGTCGTCTGTCCGCTCATCGAGGAGTCGGACAACCTGTCCGTAGCCGCGGCGACGGAGGAATACGAACATCTCTCGAACCACGTCTTCCCCGACTTGAAGGTCGGGCTCCTTCACGGCGGATTGCGCTCCGACGACAAAGAGCGCATCATGCGCACCTTCCGCGATGGCGGCATACAAGTGCTGGTGACTACCACCGTAATCGAAGTGGGAGTCGACGTGCCTAATGCAACCGTGATGGTGATTCAAGGTGCTGAAAGATTCGGGCTTTCGCAGCTTCACCAGTTGCGAGGCAGAGTGGGGCGAGGAGAACACAAGAGCTACTGTATCCTCATGACAGACACGCCCTCCGGCGACGCCGTCAAGCGACTGAAGGCACTGCAATCGACGAGGGATGGCTTCGCTCTGGCAGAGAAAGACCTTGAATTGCGAGGTCCGGGCGACTTCCTCGGAACTCAACAGAGTGGCCTGCCTGAACTTCGAGTTGCTACACTAACAGACCTTGCCGTCCTTGAGATTGCCCGCGACGAAGCGAGACGTCTGATAGCGGAGCCAGGATTCGAGAAGGACGAGCAATACCGCGCATTGCGGAACAGGGTCGAGGGGCTCTGGCGTCGTAACATGGAGTGGAGTTGACAACAGGATGATGAAGCAGAGACTCGCGGATTGTCTTAGGGACGCCATCGCGGCCGCCCTCGATAGTGGAGAGATAGCGTTCTCCACAATGCCCGAGATAGTTGTCGAGCGTCCGCAGGACCCGGCACACGGCGATTTCGCTTCCGGTATAGCGCTCAAGCTGGCTCGCCAGGTCAAGATGAATCCTCTCGAACTGGCGCACATCATCGTGCGCCGGATAGAGACGCCCGCCGAGGTCGACTCAATCGCTGTCGCCGCTCCCGGATTCATCAATTTCGTCGTCAAACGAGAGTGGCTGCAGTCACTTGTTGATCTGATCCTCCAGTCGCCCGAGTCCTATGGCAACATCGACGTTGGCACGGGGAGAAAACTGCAGATCGAGTTCGTAAGCGCCAATCCAACCGGGCCACTGCATGTCGGGCATGGCCGAGGTGCCGTCATCGGCAGCACTCTCGCGAATGTCCTTGACGCAGCAGGGTACAACGTGTCGCGTGAGTATTATGTCAATGACATGGGCAATCAGATCCGCACCTTCGGCCGATCGCTCCGCGCGCGATACCTCCAGGCGCTGGGACAGCAGGCAGAAATGCCCGCCGACGGCTACATGGGCGACTACATGCTGGACCTTGCGCGGGAAATCGTGTCACTTCATGGCGATCGCTTCGTAGACATGGAGGCGGAAGCCGCCGCCACCGAACTCGCTGCCCTTGGAACCGCCATGATGACGGAGGCCATCAAGGACGACCTGAGGGCACTCAACGTCACTTTTGACAACTGGTTCAGTGAGAACTCCCTGTACTCCTCAGGCACATATGAGACTGCCATCAACATCGTTCGGGAGGCGGGTCTCATCGCCGAACGAGAGAACGCCGTATGATTTGAGTCAAGTCTGCTCGGCGAAGACAAGGACAATGTGCTGGTCCGTTCCGACGGCAGCACCACCTATTTTGCATCCGACGTCGCCTACCACTACGACAAGTTCGTGATACGCGGGTTCGACCATGTCATAGACATCTGGGGTGCCGACCACCAGGGGCATATCCCGCGCATGAAAGCCGTGGTCAAGACATTTGGCCTGGACCCTGAGCAATTGACCGTACTCACGTGCCAACTGGTCACCCTCAGACGCGGCTCTGAAGTAGTCAGGGCATCCAAGCGCAGCGGCGATGTGGTTTCCCTGAGGGAGCTCATTGACGAAGTCGGCAGCGATGCCTGCCGTTACAACTTCCTCTCCCGCTCAGCGGAGAGCCAGATGGATTTCGACATCGAACTCGCCAAGACGCAATCGGCGGACAATCCCGTCTACTACGTTCAATACGCGCACGCGCGCATCGCGAGCATCATCCGCAACGCGGCACAACGTGACATCGGCGCCGTCAATCTGTCTCTGCTCACCGACGGGTCAGAGGTGGAATTGTTGCGCGTACTGTCACGCCTGCCGGAGGTCATCGACGAAGTTGCCCGCACGTTCGAGCCACACCACCTGCCCTACTACGCCCAACAGCTTGCGACTTCATTCCACGCCTTCTACAAACAATGCCGTGTGCTTACAGACGACCCTGACCTTTCAGCCACACGCCTGGCGCTGGCCCGTGCCACGAAATCGGTGCTTAGTCGCACGCTTGCGCTCATGGGTGTAGGCTCGCCCGAGCAGATGTAGATATCTGGTGCGTGAGATGGTCACACAGCGGTGTTGACCAACGCGCACAGCGGGTTGACACGAGACAAGTCCCTGACTACAATTCCCCTAGTCCAATCCCTCGTTTCTTGCCATCACGCTTTGCGCCTGTGTTCCGTGCCAAGGGCCCAGACATCCGCATGTCAAAGTACATTTTCGTTACAGGTGGAGTCCTTAGTTCCGTAGGCAAGGGCGTTTCTGTGGCGTCTCTCGGCCGGATACTCACCAGCCGTTCCTTCACCGTCGGTGCCCAGAAGCTCGATCCGTATCTCAATGCCGACCCGGGCATCATGTCGCCGGCCCAACACGGCGAGCTGTTCATCACCAAGGACGGCGCGGCAACCGACCTCGATCTGGGCCACTACGAGCGATTCATCGGTGTCGAACTCAGCCGCTTTTCAAGCGTGTCGGCAGGCCAGGCGTACCGCTCGCTCCTCGAGAAGGAGCGGCGTGGGGACTACCTGGGCGGCACCATACAGGTGGTACCCCAGTTGACAGATGAGATCAAGCGGTTCATCCGCCAGGGCGCGGACGCACAGGACGCGGACATCTCCATCGTCGAGGTAGGGGGCACAGTCGGTGACATTGAAGGACAACCGTTCCTTGAAGCCATCCGCCAGATGCGCAACGAGGAAGGCCGCGACAATGTCGTCTACGTCCACGTCACCTTTCTACCCTACATCCGCGCCACACACGAACTCAAGACAAAACCGACCCAGCACAGTGTCAACGAATTAAGACGTATCGGCGTCCAGCCGGACGTGATCCTATGCCGCAGCGACTACCCCGTTTCGGATTCCATCCGCGACAAGATTGCGCTCTTCTGTGACGTCGAGACTGAAGCTGTCGTACCGCTGGTGACGAGTGACACCATTTATGACGTGCCACTGCGCCTGGAGGACGCTGGGCTCGGGCGCTATCTCTGCGCAAGGCTGGGCCTTCCGGATAGAGAACCCGACCTCGATGAGTGGACGACTATGGTTGGGTCACTGCGCGAGCCTCGCGACCCTGTCAATATTGCGATAATCGGCGAGCATGTGGCCCTGCAGGACGCCTACTACTCAGTGCGCGAAGCATTGGTGCATGCCGGCCTCCCGCTCGCATTGGACCCACAGATCACTTGGATAGACTCACGCTCGCTGGCGGAGGGTGACTGTTCTGCGCTGAAGCGCGTGCAGGGCATCGTGCTTCCAGGCAGTAGTCACTATGGAAGCATTGATGGACTCATCGCGGCGGCGGAGTATGCGCGCGAACATGACGTGCCTTTCCTGGGCCTGGGCACCGGCATGCACGCGATGGTCATCGACATCGCACGTCACGCCGCAGGCCTGCCGACTGCCCACTCATCCGAATACGCACAAGGCGTCACCGAGGCAGTCATTGACGGCACCTCTTCTCCGGACGCCTTCGGGCTGCGGATAGGGACGTACCCGTGCAGGCTGCAAGCGGGAACGCGCGCGGCAGAAGCATACGCCACCGAGCTCACATACGAGAGGCACCGCCATTCCCACGAGATGAACCGACGCTATTCACGTGTGCTTCTTGAGGCCGGTCTGATCGTCTCCGGGAAATCTGCGGACGACGTCTATATCGATGTCGTTGAGGCGGCCGAGCACCGGTGGATGGTCGGATGCCAGTTCCACGCGGAATTCAAGTCAGGTCCCAACAGACCACACCCGTTGTTCAGCGCATTTCTCTCCGCCGCAAGGGTCTACTACCTGGAGGGCGCGCAGCCAACTCTTCCTATAACCTAGGAGGTTTGAATGAAGCTCTTTCTTGACACAGCCAACCTTGACCACATCCGACATGGCGTGGATATGGGCATAGTCAAGGGCGTCACGACAAATCCCAGCCTGGTCTCGAAAGAGGGAAATGTCGATTACAGGTCACTGGTACAGAGTATCTGCGCCGTTGTTCCGGGCCCTGTATCAACCGAGGTGCTCAGCCTTGATGCCGAAGGCATGCTGCGAGAGGCCGGTGAAATCATCACGTGGGCGGACAACATCGCTGTCAAGATTCCTTCGACGCTCGAGGGACTCAAGGCGACTGCGGTTCTCGCTCGCCAGAACGTGAAAGTGAACATGACGCTGTGCTTCTCTCTCAACCAGGCGATCCTGGCCGCAGAGGCCGGAGCCGCCTTCGTCAGCCCCTTCGTAGGTCGACTCGACGACATCGGCGAAGACGGCATGCAGCTCGTAGTTGACATCGTCGAGTACCTCAGCTATCATGAACTTCCCACCCAGGTTATCGCCGCCAGCATCAGGCACACCTCACATTGTCTATCTGCCGCTAAAGCTGGTGCGCATATTGCCACTGTCCCCTACAAGGTGTTGCTCCAGATGGCGCAACACCCGCTTACCGACATCGGTATCCAGCGGTTCGCGGACGACTGGAAGGCCGTTATGGGTGACAAGGGCGTTATTCCTCAGCAGTAGAGATTGGAGACGACGGGCACAATGTCAACCCGGGAGAAATCGATGATTACCATGGCGCAGCTCGAAGCAAAGAACCGTGATGAGGTCGAGGCAGTAGCCAAAGAACAGGGCATCACTGGATACTCGGGCCTCAAGAAGGCCGACCTTATCGTCCATATCCTCAAGTCCCAGGCAGAGCAGCAGGGAAACCTGTTCCTCGAAGGTATCCTCGAGATAATGGGAGAGGGATACGGGTTCCTCCGCCAGGAGGGCTTTCTCAGGGGCTCCAACGACGTATACGTATCAAACTCGCAGATACGCAGGTTCACGCTTAGAGACGGTGACCACGTGTGCGGTCAGGCCCGTCCTCCCAAGGAAGGCGAGAAGTACTACGGCCTACTGCGCGTCGAGAGCATAAACGGGCTTGATCCCGAGACAGCAAAGAAGAGACCTAGCTTCGGCTCACTGACGCCTCTGTTTCCCGAAGAGCGAATCACGCTCGAGACAGTGCCCGAGGAGTTGTCCACCCGCCTCATCGACATCGTCGCACCTATCGGTCGCGGACAACGTGGCCTCATCGTTTCTCCGCCGAAGGCAGGCAAGACCGTCCTCCTCAAGAAGATCGCCAACGCCATGGCGTTGAACTACCCTGACCTTCACCTTATTGTCTGCCTCATCGGTGAGCGCCCTGAGGAAGTGACCGACATGAAGCGCTCGGTGAAAGCAGAGGTAATCGCAGCGACCTTCGACGAGCCTGTCGAGACACAGACACGAGTGGCCGAGCTCGCACTTGAACGTTCCAAGCGCCTCGTCGAGCTTGGCAAGGACGTCGTAGTGCTCCTCGACGGGATTACACGGCTGACCCGCGCCTACAACCTCGCAATGCCGGCGAGCGGCAGAACGCTCTCAGGCGGTATCGATTCTGCAGCACTGCATCCACCGAAGCGCTTCTTCGGAACAGCCCGCAACACGGACCAGGGCGGCAGTCTCACCGTGATAGCTACGTGTCTCGTCGACACCGGAAGCCGCATGGACGATCTCATCTATGAGGAGTTCAAGGGCACGGGCAATATGGAGCTTCACCTTGACCGGAAGCTCTCCGAGAGGCGCATGTTCCCGGCCATCAACATCGTGCCCAGTGGAACCCGCCGTGAGGAACTGCTCCTCGATGCCGAGACGCTGAAGCAGGTCTGGCTGCTACGCCGCATCGTGAGCATGCTCAATGACGATTCGCCCAACCATGGAGAGGCAACGGAACGCGTAATCAGCCGCATGGCAAAGACCAAGAACAACGCGGAGTTCTTATCCAGCCTCTCCAAGGACATCTAGCGTCCGGCGCCAACGGCTTCCGTTGCAGCGCCGCTCTACTGCAAGCGCAATGCCAATGACTGCGAGAGGACCTTCCTGGTTCACGAGACAGCGCATCAGGCTCAAGAGCGCGCTCGGCCTGAATGTGGTGCTCTGTGACTCGTGCAAGTGGAACTGGCGCAGCGCCTGTCATCGCCCGGAGAGGCCAAACGCCACGTGGTGTCCAGACTATAGCAAGAAGGGCAGCTAGCGAGCTGCCCTTCTTCTTTTGCCACGTGTTTCCGCTGCCATCCCGGCCTGCACGAGTGCGGCGCTACCCGGCTCGCTCGAACACAGCAGCCATCCCTTGCCCACCACCGATGCACATGCTCACGATGCCGTAGCGCGAGTTGTCCCTCTTCATCTCGTGCATCAGCGTGACAACCTGGCGCGCACCAGTGCAGCCGATAGGATGACCGAGTGAGATGCCACTGCCATTCGGGTTCACCTTATCCCAGTCGAATCCCAATTCACGTACACACGCTATTGCCTGTGCCGCGAACGCCTCGTTCAACTCAACAACATCGAGGTCTCCGACGCCGATTCCTGCACGCTTGAGCGCCTTGCGTATCGCGGGTATCGGACCAAGTCCCATGTACTTGGGATCCACAGCCCCGGAGGCAAAAGACCTTACCGTCAAGACGGGCTTGAGACCGAGTTCATCCGCCTTCTCACGCGACATCATGACCACCGCCGCCGCCGCATCGTTGATGCCGGAGGAGTTGCCCGCGGTCACAGTCCCATCGGGCCGGAATGCAGGCTTGAGCTTCGCCATCTTCTCAATGCTGGTCTCCATAGGGCGCTCATCAGTGTCGAAGTAGATGTGCTCGCCACGCCGCTGCGGTATGCGCACAGGAACGATCTCTTCCTTGAAGAGCCCCGCGGCAATTGCAGCACGAGCGCGCTGGTGACTCATAGCGCCAACTTCATCCTGCGCCTCGCGCGACACCTCGTATCGAGCTGCGACCGCCTCGGCCGTGTTTCCCATGTGGAAGTCGTAGAAGATCTCCCACAAGCCATCGAACACCATGAGGTCGCGCAATTCGCCCCTCGTGTCGAGGTCCATGCGGTAGCCCCATCGCGCCTTGGGCAGTGCATACGGCGCACACGACATGCTCTCCATTCCGCCGGCAACGATGATATCAGCCTCTCCGAGCATTATCGGCTGCGCGGCAACGGTGATTGCCTTAAGGCCGGAGCCACAGACCTTGTTGACCGTGTAGGCAGGTGTCTCCTTGGTGATGCCAGCCCTGATGGTGGCCTGCCTCGTTGAGTTCTGGCCAAGGCCCCCCTGTAGCACATTGCCCATGATGACTTCGTCAATCTGGACCGGCTTGAGTGCCTCGTCATAGTCGTGGTTCTTGCTCTCAAGCTCGATGACGCCATCCGCCTTCAGGCGGTCAGGTGAGACCTCACGGTAGAAGTCACTCGCCTGGGGCCTGAGACCGGCGCGTTTCAGCGCCTCTTTCATCACCAACGCACCAAGGTCAATCGCCGGGATATCCTTGAGACTACCGCCGAACGCCCCGATGGCCGTTCGACATCCGCTTACAATAACGACTTCTCGCATGGTTCTCCTTTCGAAATGGACCGGTCGGACGGCCATTGTGCCCCAAAACGACGCCACATCGCAAACCGCGCTCGTTTGCGGGGACGACAGCGCTATCGTACAATGGCCAGACCTGTCTTAGGGCTTCGTTGCTTGAGCCCGAAGGCACGGCCACCAGTACAGTCAAGGGGGTTATCCAATGGCTTGGGATAGTGCAGCTATTGCCGACGCAGTGCGTGAAGGAGACGACCGCGAGGCGGTCTCCCTGGTGAAGAGCGCAATCGAGGAAGGCGTCCCTCCGATAGAGATACTCGAGACGGGACTTGTCCCCGGTATCCAGCAATTGGGAGAACTTTTCAAGGATGGCGAGGTCTTCCTCCCAGAGGTGCTCATAGCCTGTCGAGCGATGGACCGCGGCGTCGACGAACTCAAGCCGTTCCTCGAGAGCAGCGAAATGCACAAGAAGGGCAAGGTCATCATCGGGACTGTCGAAGGCGACCTCCACGACATAGGTAAGAACATCGTACGTCTTATGCTTGAGTGCGCCGGTTTCGATGT
>Ga0180431_10002843_pt1 | contig 22745 bp, 19 predicted proteins | sample SS_ome_11_FD_132459 | JGI IMG/M metagenome (GOLD analysis project Ga0180431, IMG submission 132459) | Hypersaline lake sediment archaeal communities from the Salton Sea, California, USA - SS_1_MS_1 metaG | ecosystem: Environmental > Aquatic > Non-marine Saline and Alkaline > Hypersaline >...
CCGTTCGAGCACGGTCTGCGCGGCCTCGACGCCGAGCAGCTCGAGCGCGTCCACGGCGCAGGTCCCGACCGAGCGCGACGGGTCGACGAAGCCGAGGCCCAGCAGCGGGCGCAGCAGGCTCCCGAGGACCTCGAGCCCGACGCGGCCGTCGCCGTGGCTCGTCGGCGCCGCGGCGCGGACCGCGGGCAGCCCGCGGAGAACCACGCGGGGCAGCCCGTGCACCGCGATGCGCTCGGCGATGGCGCGCTCCCGCGCCAGCCTCGCTTCGGGATCCGCGACAAAGGTCGCCCGCGGGCCGTCGGCGACGGCGGCGAGGGCGGGCGTGCCCCGCAGGCGCACGCGCACGACCCACGTGTCGGCGTAGTCCACCACGGTCACCACGGCGTCGTCGACGAAGAAGCGCTCGAGCGCGCGGGCCACGTCAAACACGTCGAGGTCCTCGGCCACCAGCCGCGCGCGGCGCAGCACGCAGTCCACGGCCACGCCGCTCAGGCTGTCCGCGAGGTCCTGCGGCAGAATTTCGCTGCGCTCCAGCTGGCGCAGCAGCAGCTTGAGGCCCGCGAGCGCGGTCGGGAGCACGCGCAGCGGGTAGCAGTCGTCGGGGATGCCGAGGGCAGGCGGGCCCGCGCGCGCGGTCAGGTTCTCGAGCGGATCCAGCGGCGCGTCCACCACGTTGGTGGCCACGAGGAACGGCCCGAGGCTCAGCGCGGGCAGCGCGCGCGCGACGGCAGCGGCGAAGCGCGGGCTCCGATCGAGCGGGCTCCGCAGGCGGAGCTCGACGCGAGCGGTCTCCGTATGCTGCTTGCCGCCGAGCAGCTGCGTCATCTGCCCGAGGCCCGAGCCGCGCGCGGACACAGCGCCCGCCATGTGGAAGGTATTCAGGGTCATCTGGAGCAGGGGCTCCATCGAGCAGTAGGCCGCCGAGACCCCGACGGCCTCGCCCGCCGCGGCCCGCGCCCGCGCAAAGGCCCGCCCCAGCCGTTCCAGAAGCTGGCGGGTCCCCACCATGTCCAGCCCGCGCGCGCGGAGCTCCGCGTAGGGCAGCGCCAGCGTGACGAGCACCCGCATGCCCAGCGTGGGGTCCTCGAGGGGCTCGCGCATGCAGGCCGCGATCGCGTGCAGGAACTGGGTCGGGCGCGACGGGGGCCCCGCGCGCGCGAGAATCGCGGCGCACTGGCCCGCGTCGCGCTGGGAGGCGAGCACGCGCTCGTGGAACGCGGCGAGGGCCCGCATGTAGTCCTCGACCGTGACGCTGGACCCGCGCGCCACGTGCGGCGCGGCCTGCTGCTCAAGCGCGCGCCACGGGTCCAGCGGGGCCAAAGTCTCCTTGCGGGCCCGCGCGCCCAGGGCCCATACCGCACGCGCCGCGTCCACGAGGCTGGTCAGCGCGGCGTGCGGCTCCCGCGGCGGCGGCGACGAGCTGGCGTCGAGGAGGCCCCGCGGCACGCGCACCAGCTCCAGCGCGCGGGTGTCTAGGTTGTCGTCCCCGTAGGCGAACTCGACGATCTCGCGGGACGCCGTGCGCACGGTGCCGTCGCGCTCGGCCGCGTTGGAGCCGATGCACGCGCCCGTGCGCCGCGTGTTGTAGCCGACCTCGGCCGTGCGGATGCTGGTGTCCGTGAGGCCCTCGCGCGCGGCGGCCACGTGGAACAGCATCGCGCCCACAGGGAGCCCGTCGGCGAAGCTGCTGGCGACAAAGGCCCGCGCGCGGGGGTCGGTCGCGCGCGGGGCGTAGGTGCTCAGGGTCCGCGGCTCGTAGGCCGAGAAGTCCCCGTAGCGCGGCGGCGGCGGCGCTCCCGCGACGCCGCCGCTGGAGGGCACGCGCACGTGGCGCCGTCGCTGGCCCGCGAACATCTGCTGGCCGACGAGCCCCGCCATCTGCGCGACGTTGGCGGGCTTGCCCTTAGCGCCCGACATGACGAGGCTCCACATGCCGTTGCGCTCGTCCAGCCGCGACATCACGAGGCTCTCGACGTCGTTGCGCACGCGGGAGACGACGGCGCGCACCGCGGTCTCCTTGGCCTCCTCGGCCACCTGCTCGAGCTCGGTCACACGGGAGGCCCGCGCGAGGGCGTCGTCGACCAGAGCGCGGACGTCGGCGCGCAGCGCGGGCTCGAGCACGCAGTCCCCGAGGCTCACGGAGACGGTGCCCCTGCGCGCCGCGTAGGCCGTGGCGAGGCGGTGGGCGTCGCCGAGGAACCGCGCGGCGGCCCAGGGGCCGCGCTCGATGCCGACGCGGTCGACGAGGCCGTGCGCGCGGGCGCCGAGCGTCGCGGAGCACAGGCGGCCCTCGACCAGTTGCCCGCGGACGATGCGCACGGGGCCGTGGCGGGTCTCCCGCTCGAGCGACAGGTCCCGCGGGAGGATCCAGGCGACCAGCTGGGCGCCCGTCCACCGCGGGGCCCCGTGGATCCACAGCGCGGGCGGCGGGATCGGCGGGGGCCACGTCCGCGGTCGGTCCTCGGGCTCGGAGCAGCGCTCGGGGTCCCAGTGCACGTGCTGCGCGAGGTCCATGACCTCCGCGCGGCGCAGCAGGTTGCCCTCGCGCGTGAGCGCAAACATGGCCGCGATGGCGGTCTGGATCAGGCCGCAGCGCGGGGTATTGGTGCCCGCGCCGCGGACGTGGTAGGGCATGGCCAGCAGCGTGGCGCACTCGGCCGTCTCCTCGAAGCTCTGCGGCACGTGCAGATTCATCTCGTCGCCGTCGCAGTCGGCGTTGAAGGGCTGGTTGGCCGTCATGTGCAGCAGGAAGCTGCAGTTGGGCACCAGCCGCGCGCGGAACGCCTGCCACGAGCCGTGGTGCAGGGTCGGCTGGCGGTTGAACATGACCCAGTCGCCGTCGCGCAGCGCACGGACGACCTCGGCGCCCGTGGGGAGCGGCAGCCGCGCGCGGGCCGCGGGCTCGAGCACGCTGAGGTAGGTCAGGTCGTCGCCGCCGCCGCCGCGCACCAGCAGCGCGCCGTTGGGCACGTTGGGCCCGCGGACCACGCACGCGCGGAGCGCGGCGCGGTTGGCGTCGCGGACGATCTCGGGCACGTAGAGCCTGCTCGCGACCGCAAAGGGCACGCCCAGCTCGTAGGGCTCAAAATCGGGCGGCGCGGGGTCGACCACCCCGCGGCCGCAGTAGTCCACGCGCTTGCCCATGAGGTGGTTGCGGAAGCGCCCGCGCTTGCCGCCGAAGCGCTGGTAGATGCCCGCGAGCTGGCGCTTGGCCCGCGCGCGCGCCTGGAACGGGCGGACCACGAGCCCCGCGTTGGGGATCTTGAGCTTCTGGCTGTTGGCGGGGTTAAACAGGTCGGCGACGCGGGCGACGAGGAGGGTCCACGCGGCCTCGACGCGCGCCGCGTGGTCCGCGGGCGGCGGCGTTTCCTCCAGCTGGCGCTCGAGCGTGGCGTTGGCGGTGAGGATCTCGCGGTAGAGCAGCGTCAGGTCGTCCTCCCCGCCGCCGCCGCCCGTGCCGCTAGAGCCCGTGGCCTCGTCGCGGCCGTCGTCGCGGCGCTGGTGCTGGTCGCCGCCCCCGCGGCCGACGGCCTTGGGCCGCAGCAGGGGGCTGACCACGGGCACCACCGCGGTCACGAACTGCCGCGGCGTGGTCCCCGCGGGGTCAAAGCCCAGCGCGCGCAGCGTCCACGGCTCCAGCTCGTCAAAAACCGCCTGCGAGTCCAGCGGCGTGAGCGGCGGGCCGCCGACGCGGGTCACCAGGATCTTGAACGTGTCGTCGTAGTCCGTGAGCGGCGCGCCGCAGGGCCCGCGGGCCAGCAGGGCGGCAAGCTCCGCGTCGGAGCAGTCGGGGTCGCGCGCTGCGGCGGGGAGCGACGCGATGGCGTCGGCGGACCAGGGGCAGGTCTCCATCGCGCGGGTCATGCGGCTAAGCGCGGCGAGCCGCGCGTCGGGCGCGATGAGGCCGTCGACCGCGGCGTCGCGGCGCGCGCGGTCCTCGGCGGTCGGCAGCCACCGCGGGCGCGCGCAGGCCTCGCATACGCATCGGTGCACGGCCTTGGCCTGCGGCGCGAGCGGGGGCCGCCACACGGGGCGCACCAGTCGGATGAAGCCCATGTGCCCGCTGCACCGCGGGCTGCGGCAGGTCGGGCACAGGCGCCCGCGGCGCAGGTCCCCCATGCGCGGGTCGTTGAGCCCGCCGTGCGCGTCCAGCCGCGACCCGACGTCGCGGCACTCCACCGCGGCCAGGCGCACAATCTCATCGTCCGTGTAGTAGCGGAAACGGATGCGGTCGATGCGCGGCGCGCCGCCGCTGCTCATGAGGAATGTGATTCGTCCTTGACAACAACGCCAAACGCCTCGGCGGTGCGCGCGAGGCCCTCGCTCCACGTCACGGGCGCGAACGGGCCGCCGTCGGGGGCCTCGGCGTCGAGCAGGCGGCGCACGCGGGGGTCCAGCCCCGAGACGTAGCGCACGTCGTTGAAGGGCCGCGGGTCCTCGTCGTAGCAGATGGCGACCGCGTCGTCGAGCCCTTCAAGCCGCGCGCAGTCGTGCACGACGTCCGCGACGCTGCGCTCGTCGGACGAGCCGACGAACAGGACGGGGACCGCGCCCTCGGCGACGGTCCGCAGGAGGTCCCCCGCGCGGCGCACGATGACAGAGAACATGCGGGCTACGTCCTCGACGTAGACCCAGCTGCGCAGCTGGGTGCCCGCGCCGTGGATGCACAGCGGATCCCCGCCGCGCAGCCGCGTCATGCAGGCGGCCACCAGCTTCTCGGGGTGCTGCCGCGGGCCGTAGACGTTGTTCCCGCGCGTGATCAGGCAGGGCATGCCGAAGGACTTGGCGTAGGACAGGACCTGCATCTCGGCGGCGGCCTTGGAGGCGGCGTAGGGATTGGTCGGCGCCAGCGGGGGCCCTCGTGCGGCACCGCGGGGTCCTCGACGCTGCCGTGGACCTCGTCCGTCGAGACGTGGATGAACGCCTGCAGCTGGCCCGCGGGCAGCCGCGTGCGGCAGGCCTCGAGCAGCACGTGGGTCCCGACCACGTTGGTCCGCGTGAACGCGACCGAGCTGCCCAGCGAGCGGTCCACGTGGGACTCGGCCGCGAGGTGCAGGACCACCCGCACGCGCTCGCGGCCCAGCACGAAGTTGCACGTGGCCTCGTCGCAAATGTCCCCGCGGTAGATCTCGCCGTTGCCGTGCGCCGCGAGCGCGCGCTCCACGGCGGCGACTGTCTCGGGCAGCGCCGCGTAGGTTTGCTTGTCGAGGACGACGATGCGCGCGTCGGGCGCGTCGCGCGCCAGCCGCTCCACGACGTGGCCCCCGATGAACCCCAGCCCGCCCGTGACCAGGATCGCGTCCGCCATCCGATTCGCGTGTGTCGTGCCACACGTCGTCATGCGACTGCTCGTGCCGTGCGTCGACCCTGTGCTGCTGCGCGCGGTCGAGCAGCGCATGGCCGAGCTGTGGGACCGCGACCACTGCATGGGGCTGCCGCCGCCCACGCCCCTGCCCATGGGGCTGGACCGCAGCGCCCTCGAGGCCGTGGCCCGCTCGCCCGCGGAATGGGTCGCCAGCGCCAAGCTCGACGGCGAGCGCATGTTCCTCCTGCTGGACCACGTGGCGCCGCCGCGCCCCGAGCTGGAGCCCTGGTGCTACGCGGTCCTGATCACGCGCAAGGGCACCGTCTTTCCGCTGGGCGGGGACGCGTCGGGCACCGTGGACGGCGCCTGGTTCGAGGGCACCCTGCTGGACTGCGAGTATGTCCGCGCGGACGACGCGCTCCACGTGTTTGACGTGGTCTACTACCAGGGCTCGGACCGTCGCGGCGGCGCTTACGCGCCCGACGCCGTGGACCTCGCCCGCTCCGCCGCCGAGCAGCTGGCGCCCGCGCGGCTGGTCCGCACGCTGCGCGCCAAGCCCGTGGTCCGCTGCGACGACCGCGCGGCGCTCGCGGCGCTGATCACGGACCCGTCGGCGTCGGTCGACGGCGCGCCGACCGACGGCGTCGTCTTCACCCACGTGCGGCGGCCGCTGCGGCACGGCGCGTGCTCCGAGGTCCGCAAGTTCAAGCCGCGGCCCACGGTGGACCTCGTGCCGACGCCCGACGGGCACCTGCTTGTCCACGACCGCGCGCACGTCGCCCACCGCCGCGCGACCGCGCTGCCCGTGGAGCTGGCCCCCGCCGACCGCCCCGCGGAGCCTACCGACGCCGTCTGGGAATACGCGCTGGAGCTGGTCGAGGCGCCCCGCGCGCGGGCGCGGGGCCCGCGGGTCCGCGCGGTGCCCCTGCGCCCGCGGCCCGACAAGACCCTGCCCAACGCGGAGCCCGTGCTGGTCGAGACGCTGGAGCTGGTGCTGACCGAGGTCACGGCGCGGACCCTGCTGGACCTTCTCGCGCGCGACACAGACAAAAGCTCGTCGTCATGATCTCGGAACGTGCCGCGGAGGAGCTTGCGGCCGCGGCCATGGGCCGCCCGCGCGACTCGCGCCGCATGGCGCTGCTGCCCGCCGACGTCAAGGTAACCGCGGCGGATCTTGAGCGGGATCCCTACGGCACCATGCTGCGCGCGGGCCCCCGCAACGGGCTTGCGGCCGCCTTTGTGGACGCGCAGGCGGATCCCTACCTTGCCGCGCTGCGGGACTCGGACCACACGCGGCGCACGGACCCCGCCGTCGCCCGCGAGTTCAACCGCCAGTGGGGCTGGACGCTGGAGAAGGACCTGGGCAACCTCGACGGCTCCGCCGCCAAGGCCCTGAGCAGCGGGGCCAACATCTACAACTGGCGCCTGCCTGAGGGCCACGCGGTGCCCCACGGGCCCTACGAGGACGCCTACTACGCCACGGGCGCGCTGGGCCCGCGCGACGCGAGCGGCCTTGGCGCCGTCGCCGCGTCCGAGCTGGTCGGCCGCGCGCTGGGCCCCGTGGTGCAGCCCGTGCGGCTGCAGACGCACCCGACCAGCCCGTTTGCCCCGCGGCGGCCCGCTCGGATGGCGGCCGCCGCGCCCGAGGAGCCCGCGCCCGAGGCGCCGATTGTGGCGCCCGTGCTGGCGACCGAGGACCCCGCGCACGACGCCCTCGAGGCCACGGAGCGCACCCTGTTCGCGCGCGGCGGCGGGCGGATGATCCTGCCGCGCACGCGCAGCTCGGTCAAGAACATGCGCGCGGAGATGATGCGCCGCGCGGCGTTCACGCAGGGCATGGACATCGCGGCCCACGGGGGCGCGGCGCCGCCCGTGGAGCAGCGGGCCCCGCGCAGCAACCGCTACGGGTTTCGCTTCGCGGACCGCGCGCGGTGGGACCCCACGGTGCCGCGGTTCTTCCCCGCGCGGCCCGACGGGGACAAGGTCGTCTACGAGCAGGCCCTGCGCTACGGCCCCGAGTTCGGCGCGGACATGTCGGACCTCGCGTTCGTCCGCTCCATCGACCGCTACCCCATCCCGCTGGAAGCGCGCCGCGCGCTGCGCCGCGACATTGCGTTTGAGCAGGCGCTGACGGCGCGGGACGACTACGTGCGCGTGCGGACCCGCGCGGGCTGATGCATTCCACGAGATAAGACACAAAAGCGAACCATGCATTCGACCCGAGTCCGTCGCAGCCCGCGTCGTGCGCGTCGGAGCCCCCCGCGCGCGCGGGGCGGCGGTGCCGTGAGGGCGCCCACCGCGCCGCGGGAGCCGTTTGCCGAGGTCCCCATGGTCGACGACGGCGAGGACCTCGACGCGGTCGACGGCGAGCTCTCCGCGGAGGAGGACGACGGCTCGAGCCTCGGCAGCTTCATCGGCGACGAGGAGGAGGAGGACGAGGAGCCCGTCACGGGCGGCGGCGTCTACACCGACGATCTCACGGGTCGGAAGATGCCGCGGTCCGAGCGCGAGGCCTTCCTGCGTCGGCAACGGGACGCGCTGCGGCGGCGCCACGAGGAGGCCCGCGGCGGGGGGAAGCCCAGCGGGGTCGATCACTTCGGCTCGGCGATCTACGACATTGAGCTGAAGTATTGCTGCGGTCCCAAGCGGTCGCGGCGGCGGGGCTGAGCCCCAGCGGACACTGCGCGGCCGCGTGGCCGTAGTAGCCGCACAGGCTACAGGGAATTGCATGCTGGAACAACCCCCGCTCCCGCGATGAGACCCGCGTCCGCGGGTGCATGCAGAGCCGCGCCACGCGGGGCATCGGCGCCGTGCCGCGACGCATGCGCAGCGCCATGCGCCGCTAGAGTGCTCGCGGGACGACTAGGTAACAAACCGCCATGTCGTTCGGGGTCGACGCGTGGGGGCTGCCCGTGCCGCGGCGGGTGGCCGCGGCGGCGCCGCCGCCCGCCGCCGCGCCCGCGGCCAGCGCTGCGCTCCAGCCCGTCGTCCATAACCACTACTACGGCGGCGCGCACGGGCCCTCCAACATGGAGCGGGAGTCCCAGACGCACTTCTGGATCGTGCTGTCGCTGACCCTGCTCGGCCTCGCCATCGCCGTTGCGACGATCTTTATCGAGCGCGCGGCGGCCAAGCGGGCCCTGGCCATCCACCGCATGCTCTACGAGCTGCGCTACATGGTCGCACGGCCCTACGGCGCGCCGATGGCGCCCATGGGCTGACGCGCTCGCGCACATCTGCCGAGTGCGCCGCCATGCTGCCGTGGGGCCTCGTAGCCTACGTCGCCATCGGTATCATGTTTGTGCTGCCCCTGATCATCGGCATCATCTACAGAACCCTGCGCGACGCCCCGCCCCAGCGCCCGCGGTTGCAAATGCGCGCGCAAGTCGCGGTCGGGCGCCCGACCAAACGCGAGCCGCCGCCAGCGCCGTCGCCGCCCTTCGTGGTCGGACCGCGCGCCGCCCTGACGCACGGTCGGACGGTCATTGTGGTCCGCGATGACGCGGCGTCCTTTGACGAGGACCTGCGCCTCTGGGTGCGCGGCGTGTTCCCGCACCAGCGGCTGCACTGGGGTCCGCCCGCGGCCCCGACCGACGCGGCGTGGGGCGACGTGGTCGTCGTGCCCCAGGCGGCCCACGGCGCGGCCCCGCTCGCGTGGCCTCATGTGCACGTGGTCTGGGTCGTCGAGGACCCCGCGGCCCCGACTGTCCGCGCGTGGACCGAGCGCGACGGCGACGCGCGGGCGCGGGCCGTCGTCGAGCACGCCGTCGCCCCGCTCGTGCCTTTTGAGGACCCGCGCCCAAGCGTGCTGCGGGAGCCTGCCCTCGTCGTGCGCTACCTGGCCGCCGAGCGACGCTTTGCGTAGCCTAGGACCGCGAGTCCTCGTCCACGGTCGACGCCCCGTCCGACACGTCCTCGGCGTCCGCGCCGTCGTCCTCCTCGGACGCGGCAATGTCATCCTCGAGCTCCCGCTCGGCCTCGCTGTCCGTCCCATCGTCCATTAGGTCCTCCACGTCGTCCTCGTAGCTCTCCGCGTCCGACTCGTCGCCTTCGTCGTCCGAGGCCTCGCTGGGCGCGTAGTCGCTCGAGGCCTCCTCGTCGTCGGATGCGGCGGCGGCGGCGGCGGCGGCCGCCGTGGGCGGCCCGCCCGCGCCCGACGACGCCGCGGGCAGCAGCGTGGCGTCGCGGAGATCCGCGGGGCACTCGGCGCCCAGCGCGTCGCGCGCCGCCACAAACGCGGCCTCCACAGGCGCTTCGGGCTCGGCGGACCCTCCGAAGTATTCGACGACGGCCCGCAAGCACCGAATGGACTGCCGCGTCGGGCCGTCGTGCGCTGCGGCGACGAGGGCCTCGGCGAGTTCCTCCGCGGGCACGCCGCGCGCGCGCGCAATCGGGTTCTCGGGGTTTTCGACCAGATCGAGCAGGACCCTGCGCGCGCCGCGGCGCAGCTTAACCTGCTGCGCGGCGGTGAGGTAGTCTCTGGGCTCATGATCGCGCGCGACGAGGCAGCTCTGCAGCAGTTCCACCGCGCAGACGGCCTGCCGCTCGTTGAAGAGGTGATACGCGTGCTGCATGTGGCTGAACAGGCTCTCAAAGGCCTCCACGGTAAAGGCCCTGCGCTCGGCGAGGCTGTAGCGGAACGCGCCGCTGGACCTTCGCTCGTCGTAGAGGCGCGCGGCGTCGCGCAGGGATCCCGCGATAACGGGATCCTCGGCGGGCCGCAGGGTCTCGCGCGGTCGCAGGCGCATGGTGGGCGGAGCGACGCTGGGTGGCGCGTGATGTGCGCGGGAAGATTGGCGCGGGCCCGCTTGCGCGGCGCGTCGGGACTTTTTGCCATTTTCGCTGGGAGGCATGAGGACCAAAGAGAACCGCGCTACCCCCTGCCGTCGCCATGACGCTCGCGCTGCTCCATGACATCAACATCCAGTCCCCGCAGGACCAGACCCTGAAGAGTGCCACGCTCGACGAGAGCGTGCTGACCTTCTGGCGGTTCACCTACTTCAAGACCACTGCGTTTGCCCTTGAGCCGCAGGTCTACTCGAGCACCTCGGGCACTGTGGCGTTCGCGACGTCGTCCAGCTCGACCTACACCAAGTTCCAGATGCCGCGCGGCGCGGACCTTGCGTGGGTGACCTACGCCCGCATCCACATCCCTGGCATCGTGGGCCTCAACGTGGTCGCTGGCGTGCACACGGTGCTCCGTGGCATGCTCGTGGAGCCCTACTGGACGCAGGCCATTGGCCAGTTCGTGCTGCAGGAGGTCGACTTCCTCATCGGCAACACGGTCATCGACACGCTCTACAACTGGCAGATGTTCATGTGGGAGGAGGTCTCGGGCAAGCCTGGCAAGCGGCTCTCCGAGATGATCGGCAAGTTCGACACCGTGGTGATGCGGCAGGCGCAGTCCCGCCGCAGCCGCTACCTCTACGTGCCGATCCCGTTCTACTTCACGGAGAACTCGGGCTGCGCGCTGCCGCTGACGAGCCTGCAGTTCCACTCGGTGGAGTTCCAGGTCAAGTTCGCGACGCTGGCCTCGTGCATCGTGCGCCCCTCGGGCTTCCCCGCGACGGCCAACGTCTACTACCGCACGGACGGCGCGACGGACGCCGAGATCGAGGCGGCGCCGCTCGGGTCGCTCGTCGGCAACAGCGACCTGCACTGCGAGTTCATCTCGTGGGGCGTGTGGCTCGACGAGGACGAGCGCTCCATGTTTGCGCACGGCCAGTTCGAGCAGATCGTGACGGAGAACCAGGCCTCGCAGGTGACCACGCCGTCGTTCTCGGTGACCGCCGCCACGGCCACCGAGTCCACGCCCGCCTACAAGCATCAGACCCGCATCATGTTCAACCACGTGGTCACGGAGTATATCTTCGCGGTGCGCCGCAAGGCCCACGTGGACGCCAACGAGCACTTCAACTTTGGCGGCTTCCAGGACACGGCCGTGACGGGCTCGCCGCTCGACCCCGTGAAGGAGGCCAACATCGAGTTCAACACCAACGAGCGCGTGCAGAAGTTCGAGGGCAAGTTCTTCCGCCTCGTGGTGCCCCACGTGGCGCACACGAGCATCCCGCGGGAGTTCATCTACGTCTGGTCCTACGCCGTGGAGCCCGAGGACGCGCAGCCGAGCGGCGGCGTGAACCACTCGCGCATCGACAACGTCTACCTCAACCTGTGGCTCGACCAGCGCATCTTCATCGACTCCTCGACTGCCGACATCCTCACGTGGGGCCGCAGCCTCAACCTGATCCGCTTCAAGAGCGGGCTCGCCGCCGTGCGCTTCTCCTCGTAAGCAGCGCGCAGCAAACATGGAAACACGGAATGGTATCGTGCGCCAGCATTCATTCGAGTCAATCAGGCATTCCACGCCATCGTGCCCTTGGCACCGCACGCGGGGCCCGTCAGGTCCTCCGCCGCGCAGTAGGCCGCGTTGATCGCCGCGTAGTCGCCCTGGAACGCGATGTTGGCGAAGAGCACCGCGTTGGTCTTGCCCGCCAGCGGCGGGCGGGGGAAGACCATGAGCTGGCCGCTGTGGTCAAGCCCGAGCTGCACGGGGATCTTGCCCAGCTCCGCGGGCTTGACCCACAGCAGCTTGCCCGCGGACTTGTCGGACTTGAGCGCCGCGGCATACTGCGATGCGAGGTCCTGCTTGGCCTTGGGCGCGACAAACGCGATGGGGTTGTTGCTCGAGGGCTCCGCGTAGACGGTCACCGCGCCGTCGGGCGTCGGCGCGGCCTTGAGCATGGCCGACGGGAGGTTCTTGGCAAACAGCGAGCCCAGCGCCAGCTGCGAGACGGGCAGCGGCATGGGCGCGGGCCCAGGGCCTGGCGGCGTCGGGATCGGGGGCTTGGGCTTGTCGTGCTTCTTGCGCAGCACGAGGAACACGACGACCACCACGATGACGGCGATGAGCAGAGCGACGATCGCGCCCGCGGCCTTGCTGGACGGCATGACGTAGGAACACGCTCTTTGTTATCTACGTAGTCCAGTTATATTTAGTCCAACCACGCTTGCTGTGTCTTCGACGTGCACTTGGCGCCCGTCTTCCCGACCGCCGTGCAGTAGACCTTGTTAATCTGCGAATAATCGGACATATAAGCCATGTCGGCATAGACCAATGCCTGCGGCTCGCCCTGCTTGCGCTGGGCGGGCATCACGTAGAGGTTACCTTGTTCACCATTCCCGAGCACGATGGGACGATCGCCCAACATGGCTTGTTTTGACCACTCCAGCTTATCGCCCGCAGCTTGCACCATCGTGTTCAGCTGGTAGGGCACCGTAGTGTCGATGTAAACCAACGGAACTTCGTTGGCGGTCCACACAACGAACCCACGGCTCGGCGGATTTGCGCCGCATCGCTGGCCCGTCTTACCCTTGCTTGGGTAGGCAAACGTCGACGCGAGAGGCAGCGTGCTGGGGTCGAACAGGAAGCACAAGTTTGGATCGTTGCGCAGTGTCCTCCGCATCCGCATCGAATTGCCGCCGTGCGGCTTGCGGCGTAGGACCATGACGAGCACCACTACCACGGCAATGAGGACCAAGCCCACGCCGATCGCGGTCGCCGTGCGCCCGTTCATTGCACAAGCAGCAGGCAACAGGGTTTGTCTGACTCAGCCTTCGGTAATCCGCAGCTGCGCGCGGATGCCCATGATCTGAGCTTCGCGCAGCGCGACGTCAAACGCGCGGACGCTGGGGACTTCGAGGACGCTCTCGTGACCGCAGAGCAGGCAACGCCGCGCGCTGGCCGATGCGCCCCCGCCGCCGCCCGCCGCCCCGCCCGCCGCGCCGTCCTCGTCGACGGCGAGCTCGGCCGCGAGGTCGTCGAGTCGGACCCACGGCGTCCCGTTGATCTCCCCGCAGTGGGCGCACACGCGGAGGGGCTGCCCGTCGGACGCGTGCACCATGCGCCCGCGGAGCACGTCGCTCGCGCCTTGCGCCGAGATCACGTCGCGCTCCATCTCCCCGACGCGGAGCCCGCCGTCCCGCTTCTTGCCCTTGCGCGGCTGGCCCGTGACCGCGGACACGGGGCCCTTGTAGCGAGAACGGACCTTCTTCTGCGCCATGTGGTTTAGGGCCTGGTAGAAGACCAGCCCGACGTCCACGGGGTGCTCGAGGGGCAGGCCCGTGGTCCCGTGGATCATGGGCACCGTGGGCGCGTCGCCCGTGGCCTCGCGGAGGACCTCGAGCAGTTCGTCGGCCGTCAGCTCGCTGATCCACGGGCTGGCGTCGTAGAGCATCCCCAGCGCGGTGGCCACGCGGGACACGAGGCTCTCGCGCATCTGCCCCGCGGTCATGCGGGACGGGAACGCCATGGGCGCGATGAGCAGGTCGGGGACCATGCCCGCCATGGGGCCCGCGGCCACGTAGGGCAGGTCCTCCTCGCGGACCACCGTCGCCACGGTGCCCTTCTGCCCGTGGCGCGTGGTCAGCTTGTCCCCGACCATGGGCCTGCTGGCCACCCGCAGCCGCACCAGCGCCACGTCCGAGCCGCCGCTGGACGTGCGCACCACGTCCTGCACGACGGCGGGCTCGTCGTAGCGGTAGACGGAGCTGGCGTCGTAGCGCACGGCGCGGGACACGCCGTCGGCGGTGACCTCGGTCACGTAGGTGACCTTGCCGATGAGCACGTCCCCTGGACGGATCCACGCGCCGCAGTCGGGCAGGCCGTCGGCGCCGATGCGCGAGTAGTCCGCGTCCTCGTAGAGGTTGAGCGTCGCGCCCGTGGCGGGGTCCTCGTGCAGCGGGTGGCAAAAGGCCTCGACCGAGGCCGTGGCCGCGCCCTCGCCCCGCGGGTTCCTGCACTTCTCGGTGAACGTGAGCCACGTGGTGTGGGCCAGCCCGCCGCGATCCAGGAACTGCCGCTTGACGGTGACCGCGTCCTCAAAGTTGTGAGCGTCCCCGAGCACCGCGACCAAGAGGCACTGGCCCATGGGCGGCATGTCCATCGCGGCCTCGGCCGCGGTCATCGCCAGCGGGCGCTGCGGGTAGTGCAGCTGGTAGGCGACCCCGTCGAAGCGGGCGAGCGGCCCAGGCACCGCGGTATGCCCCAAGAACGCCAGCCCCAGCGCCTGCCCCGCCATGTTCGCCCAGTAGGTGGTCCGCGGCCCCTGGTTGTTGTTGAGGAACGGGATGCACGCGCTCGCGGTGCCCAGCATGAGGCTGGGATGCGGGATCACGTGCGTCACGGGCTCGCCGCCGCGCAGGCGGCTCACCGCCTCCTGCCACGTGGGCGCCAGCCGCGCCTGGTAGGCCTCGCGCACCGAGAGGAACTCGGCAATGCCCTCGCGGAGGAGCGCCCGCAGGAGCGGCGTGCCGTCGGCGAGCGCCTCGGCGCGCACCCGATCCACGCGCGCGGGGTCCAGCGCGGCGACGCGCAGCGCGGGAAAGCCGAGGACCCCGTCGTCGGCGTCGACGTGGACCCCGTCGGGCTCGAGCGTCACCGAGCAGTCCTGCGGCAGCGCGCCCCCGCGCCGCGCCGCGCGCGCGGCGTCGACCAGCGCCAGCGGGTCCGTGGTGATCCCGACGATGACGTGGGACACGTGGACAAGCGCCGCGCCGCGCGCGATGGCGGCGCGGAGCGCGGCCGCGTCGGCGGGCAGATCGACCACGGGCGCCGCGAGCTCCAGCGCGCGCACCGCGGCCTCGACCGCGGGCTGCGGGGTCTCCATGCGGACGTGGACCCCGACGGCGAGGCTCTCGATTAGGCCGATGGGCGTGCCCTCGGGCGTCGCGCAGGGGTCCACGGCCCCCAGAATCCCGTCCTGCAGCTCGCGCAGCTCCGTGTAGCGGCCCTCGGGGTTGGCGGGCTTGGCGTAGCGCCCCAGATGCGCGCGCACGGCCATCCAGTTGGTCTGCGTGAGGAGCTGCACGATGCCCGAGGCCGTGTCCGAGGCGCTCTTGCGGACCACGAGCTCGCCCTTGGCCAGCCGCCGCTGGATGTTGCTGGTCAGGAACCGACGCTGCACGAGACTCGGGAGGTCCAGCCGCGCGTAGACCCGATCCAGCGAGAAGGACCCGCGGCTCTTGCCCAGCCGCGCGAAGATCAGCTGGCGGACCTGCCGCGTATACTCCGCGTAGAGCTGGCGGAACATGACGCTAAAGGTCACGTGCATCCACTGCAGGTGCTTAAAGTCCTCGGCATCGCGGAGGTCTACGGGAAAGCGCTCGGGGTCCTCGAGCACGCAGCAGAGCCGCCGCACGATTAGCGCGAGGAAGAGGGCCTTGCGGAAGCAGACCTGCGGGGTGAACTCGACGCCGAGGTGCGGGAGGAACTCGGAGGCGATCTGCGTGTGCACGTTGCGGCGGCCCGCGGGCGCGGGGAAGTCGGATCCCGCCGCGATCCAGCGGTAGATGTCCTCCAGCGGGCCCGTGGCGCGGGGGTCCACGACGAGGCTCCTCCGCAGCAGGGCCTTGGCGGGCGGGCAGAGGACCTCGGCGTCGGGCTCGGGCCAGACCAGCGCCATGACGTCGTCCAGCTCGAACCCGAGCATGCGGAAGACCATGAGCACGGGCACGCCCGCGCGCAGGAACGGGATGTTGACGAGGACCTGACCCGCGGGCTTGCGCTGGATGACCACGTGGACGGTGCACGTGTTGCGCGCGCGCGTGGGGTGCGGGCTCCGCACGACGGCGTCGTAGGCCTCGGTGCCCCCGCGCTTGGACTCGGTCAGCACCACGCGGCCAGGGATCTGCGTCTTCTGCGGCTGGATGACGCGGTCGTAGCCGCGGACGATAACCGTGCCCCCGCAGTCCAGCGGGTCGCGCGGGCCCTCCGCGGGCCGCCGCCGCGTCGTGCAGTAGGAGCTGCCGACCACCACGGGCAGCATGCAGACCACCGCGTCGTGAAAGACGCGCGCGGGCCCCAGCGGGACGCGGCGCAGGCGCGGGCTGGGGTCGAACGGGTAGGGCCCTGGGCCCGCGCGGTCCGCGGGCTCGCTCAGGGCGGCCACGCGGTCCGCGGGCGCCTCGTAGTCGTCCGCGTCGGGCTCGATGGGCTCGAGGCGGAGGACCTCGACGTGGGCGTCGGCGCGCAGCGGGGCCTCGTAGTCCAGGCTGCGCGTGCGGCACTCGTCGGGCGTGACCACGCGCACCGCGCGGTCCTCCTCGACGACCATCGGCAAGCCCAGCCGCGGGTCCTTGAAGCGCACGCGGACCTCGAGCATGTCCTTGACGTTGGTCGCGACGACCTCGGGCTTTTCGCGGACCACGTCCAAGCAGCGGCGAATCATCTCGTCGCCGCTGCGGCGGTGGTGGTCCACGATGGAGTCCACGGTTTCCTTGGACTGCAGGATCTCGCGGGCCAGCGAGGTCTCGCGCAGGCAGGCCTCGACGCCGCGCGCGGCCGCTGGTAGGTCCATGGAACGCAGTGTGTCATTTGGCTGGCACACGCGGGCCCAATTCCTGACCCCGATGCGTCTGCTCGCCGTGTATCGGATCAGCGACAACAGTTACGAGCGCACGAGGCTGCCTTACGCCACCAAGGAGACCTGCTTTCGCAGCTTCCTCCGCACGGCAGCGGACTTTGCAGCCAACGACGCAAACCAGCTTGAGGTCGTCGTGCTGCTGGACGCGTGCGGGCCCGCTACAAAACGCGTTATTGTCAAGGCCGCGCGCGACGCGCCGTTCCGCCTGCAGCTCCTTGAATCGACGAGCGGGTCCAATGGCGCATCGTTCCGCATCTGCTTTCACATCGCGCAGAAGGCCTACTGGCGCGACGCGTTTGACGGGTATTACTTCGCCGAGGACGACTATCTCTACGTGGAGGACGGCCTGCAGCGCATCGCAGAAGGCTTCGAGCATGCCCCGCTGGTCACGGGCTACGACCTGCCGCGCTACTACGGCAAGGAATACATTCCGCAGCTGGGGCGCTACGTGCCACGCTCGTGGCACGACGTGGACGCCGACGGCGCGGAACTGGCTACCAAGGTCTACATGGGCGCGCGCTGCCACTACAGGACCACGCACCATACGTGCATGACCTTTGCAGTGCGCCGCGACGCCTTTGCTCAGCTGGTGCGCGTCGTGCCTACCTTTGTCGCTGGGGCCAAGTGCGAGGACGAGCGCATGTTCTTCTTTCTGCGCGCGCACGGCACGCGGCTCGTGACCGCGCTGCCCGCGGCCTGCACGCACTGCGACGTGTGGAGCGTCGCGCCCTACCGCAACTGGGAAGCCGAGGCCCGCGCCTCTGCTGCGTTCGCATTTATTCCACGGCCGCCGTCTCCGCCGCCGCCTGCTGCTTCCGCCGACGCTTCCTGCCGCGCCGCCGACGACGGCGGGGCTTCGGCGCCTCCTCCGACGAGCAGTCCGACGGGGGTCCCTTCCGAGGAAGCGGCTCGGACGGCGGCTCTTCCTCCGCGACGTCGTCCTCGTAATACTGTATGATGAACGGCAGCGAGAACATGCCCCCGTAGCCCAGCAGCATCATAACGATCAGCAGCCAGCCAAAGGGGCTCATGACGCGCAGTGTGTGACGCGTGGGCCAGCAATTCAGGCGCGCGGGAATTCAAGCAAGCGCCGCGCGCGAGCGCAGGCACACGCGACGACGGGACGCCATGATCGAGGTCCTCGCCGTGGTCCTTGGCATCGTCGTCATTCTGGGATTCGGCTCGTGCTGCTTCTTCGTGGCGGCGCAGGAGATGCTGAACCAGCGCGCCTACGCGCACGCCCACGCGGCCCATGCGCCCGTGCCCGCGGTCTCCAACCGCGGCATGCGCCCCGCGCGGGCCGAGGACCTCGAGGCCTTTGGGCCGCCCCCGCGCGCGGGGCCCGACGACGTGCTCTGGGTGGAACGGCAGGGCCGCGCCCTGCGGCGCCTGTGGCAGCAGCGCGGGACCCGCATCTGGCTGGCGGCCACCAAGGACGCGCGGGACCTCGAGCCGACCATGGTGCGCATGCCGCAGCGCGACGTCGTGTTCCACGATCCGCAGATGCTGCTGGTGTCGCGCGATGCCGTCACGGGCGCCGTGCGGCTCGGGCCCACGGCCGCGTCCGCGGGATCCTCGTCGTCCTAACGGAAGTCAATCACGATTTGGCCAGCGTTTGGAACGTGATCGAGTCCTTTGGCACGGCGCGCTCGCGCACGGCGATCAGTGCGAGCCCCAGTCCCACCCCAAAGGCGGTCACCGCGATGGCGTAGACCCAGGGACCCGCGTTGCGCAGCGCGTCGTTGCGTTCGAACAGGTCCTGAAATGCGGAGTTCCACGCCAGCGCGATGAGCAGGGCCAGCGCGCCCAGCACGAACCCCACGATGGAGCCGATGACCGTGCCGCTGAGCTTGCGCAGGGACGTGTCGGCCATTTACCACAAAAGGCGGTTTTGTTATGCGCAGCGCGACGATGAAGCCGCCGCTCGCGGCGGGCCCCAGCCGCCGCAAGCTGGCGAGCCTGACGGCGGACGCGGAGCGCAAGCGCACGTGGGTCGAGTTCCTGACCTGCACGGGCGACGAGACCACGAACCTGCGCGCGCGCTACCGCCGCGCCATCGAGACCATGGACCTGCCCAACGACGTCAAGGCCATCATCCGCATGTGGTTCGTGAGCCTGGCCGTGCAGTATCAGCAGGGCGCCGCGTGGAACCAGTGGCTCGGCGACAAGCTCAACATGTTTGCGCAGTTCGGCGGCATCCTGCTCAGCGCGCTGCTCCTGATCCGCGACACCAAGCAGGTCAACGATTTTGGCGTGGGCAACTACATGTTCTGGGCGGTCATCCTGCTCTCGGTCATGAACAACGTCACGCAGGCGTGGCTGGCCCTGCGCAACTTCTACGAGAAGACGCGCATCCAGGACCAGGCCTTCACCGAGCTCAACGATCTGTTCTGGTCCTACGCGACGCTGAGCGGGCCGTTCGACGACATGGACCACGAGGACGGGTTCCCGTTCTTTGCCGAGGCCGTGGCGGCGCTCACGCGCGCGGCGGCCAAGGCCCTGCGCGAGGCCGCGACCAAGGGTCGCAAGAGCAGCAATGGGGGCAGCGGGGGCAGCTCCGCGGGGTCGACCGCGGCGTCCGCGTATCCCAGTCCTAGGGCGCGCGGCGCCGCGGCGTCGGCCGTGCCCGCGCCCGTGGCTGCGATTGACCGCGAGGCCATGGTCCGCGAGCGCCTCGCCACGCACCGCACGCTGCGGCGGGATTCCATTGAGCAGATCGGCGATCAGATCAAGCAGGCCGTCATTCGTCGCGCCGAGCCCGAAATCACCGTGGTCGCGCCCCTCAGCGACGCAGCCAGCCCCGCGGCGGGAGCGCCGCCGCCGCGCAGTCCCAGCCCCGCGGCCGCCGAGGCGCCGCCGCCGCCGCCGCCGCTCAACGAGCGTCCCGAGCGCGCCGCCGACGCCGCGCGGGCCGCGCGCGAGGCCCGCCGCATGCAGAGGCTCGGCGCGGGCGCGCTGTCCGAGGAGCCCTAGTCGGCATACGTCGTAGGCAGCGCGTTGGCTCGCACGTGGATGCGCTGAATGGTGCGGTCGAGCGCCGCGTAGACCGCCGAGGTGCCCAGCACGAAGAGCCCAGGCGCCCCGATGGACCACACGAGCAGCGGGGGCGCCTTGGCCCACACCAGCGCGAGCACCAGCGCCAGCACGAGGAAGTAGATGGCAAGGCGCAGCGCGAGCGCGTGCGACCACGTAAACTGGGCCGCAAAGACCCCCGCAAAGCCGCCCGCGGCGATCCACGTGGGTAGCTTGATCTTCGTTGGCATGCGTAGTGTGACGCCGTTGTTTTGTTGAATGAATTACCACGTGCGCGTCGTCCAGACGTCGAGGACGTCTGCGGGCCGCGCGGGCACGGGCGCCGCACAGTTTGCGTGCATTGCGTGCGCGTTTCTGAAGCGGCAGGCGCCGAACGTCACGATCGTCACGATGCCGAACACTACGGCAAGGAACTCGCACATGGCGTGACGGTGCAGGCCTGGGCGTTCGTGTGCTGTGCTGGTGTTGTGGCGCTGAACGCATTACCACGTGCGCGTCGTCCACAGGTCCACGTCGAGGCTCTTGCACATGGGGCCCGACGTCTTGGTGAACTTGCAGAACATCTCGTTGCCCAGGTCCCGCCGCAGATACTTGGAGTAGATTACGAGGTAGATCGTCTTGCCCTGCGGCGGGTAGGCGGCAAGCTCGGGGTCCATCATGACCAGCGCCCGTCCGCTGGACGTCTTGCCGACCTGCGCCGCGGAGCAAAAGTTGTCTACGCAGAACCTCATGAACGGTGTGGTCTTGGTGGGCCTGCATGGCACGGGCAGCATCGACTCGATGCTCTGCAGCGTGGACGCCGTCGTCACATACCGCTTGGGGATGCGGTAGCCCAAGACCACGTTCGGGTTGGACCGCAGGGCCACGGCGAGGACTCCCTCGGGCGCGCCCGCAAAGTTCTTGTAGACCCACGCGTCGCCCGCGTTGAGCGGCGCGTAAATTAGGTCCCCGCCAATGACCTTGGTCATATCCAGCGCGGCGCCGTGCCCAAGAGCAGAAACGACGTCGCCGCCGCTGGCGTGCTTAGGCTTGCGCAGCACGAAGAACAGGGCCACGGCCGCCGCGACCACCAGCACGCCAACCAACAGGAGGCTCTGCGCGCGATCCATCGAGCAGGCGCTGCGGGGCTTTGTTGGTTCCGCATCCACAGGAACTTGCAGTGGCCCGCTGCGACGGCTCGGGCTTGCGCGCGGTGGCCAGCACGAAGACGAAGACCATGAAGACGACCGCCACGATCATCACGCCCAAAATCAGCCCGAGCGTGCGGTTGACCCTGCGGGCCCCGCGGGAGAAGTCCCGCTCCGTGCGATAGACCCTGTCAATCGTGCCGAGCGTGTCGTCGAGCGCGTCGTCAAAGTCCATGGCTGGATCTCGTTTGTCTATCTCGTCGCGTCTGTGATCCGCGGCTCCAACGCGCGCAGCCGTGCTTGGGCCGCGCGCACGCGCTTGCGCGCCACGGCCGCGCCCACGACGGCCACGATCAGTCCAAAGACCAGGAACGCAATGGCGCCGAGCAGGGCCCACCGATACCACGGCGGCGGCTTGTAGACCTTGATCACGCGGCCCTCCTTGCCTGGGTCGGGGCAGGGCACCTGCCCGCACGGCGGCTGCGGCGGAAGCCCCGTCTGGAAGGGCACCAGTCGGATCGTGGTCTCGACCGCGGAGCCCGTGGACGTGTCCGTGGGCACGAACTGCAGCTTGAGGTCCTGCGGCGGGGTCTTGGGATCGAACTGGGTGTTGTCGATGAGGACCTGCACGTAGCTCGGCTCCGTGGCGCCGTCGGCGGGCGCCGTGCCCGAGCGCGGGGCAAAGCCGAGGCCCGCGGGCCACGCGCCGTCGACCTGCACGAGATACTCGAAGGGGTCCGCGCCAGGCAGGGCCTTGTTGTAGACCTCGACCTCGATGGGGCTGCCCGCGGGCTGGCCCGCGGTATCGATGCCAATGGGCCAGACGTAGACCCCGCGGCCGACCACGGGCAGAGCCTTTCCCTTGGAGATGGTCGGGTCGACCTTGCAGACCAGATCCGAGTCGTTCACGAAGATGCCCGAGGCCGAGGCCACGCCGATGCTGATGCTGAGGCCCTCGAGGACCTGAAAGCAAATGTCCTGGGGGCACGTGTCCTGCGTCTTGAGCGTGTCCCACGTCTGCAGGGCCATGGGGTCCCTGCACGCCGTGTTCAGGCAGACGGCGTCCGCGATGCTCAGCGGGAACGGCGGGTCCCGCGACCCGTCGGCGGGGCCGACGACCTGCACGTAGGCGCTGCTGTCGGACAGCGAGACATACGGCTTGCAGTTGGGCGCGCAGTCCGCGGTCTGGCCGAGGAAGCAGGCGCACGACGGGCTCTTGGGATACTGCTGGCAGAAGCGCTCGACGATGGCGTCCAGCGCGGGGAACCCGCGGCCCGAGTCCGCGCCCGAGTCCACGGCGCCGATCACGTTCTCATAGTACTGGTTGCAGGGGTGGCCCTTTTGCACCAGCAGCGGGCGCACCGCGCCCTCGCGGTCCGTGAAGGTAGCCGAGCATGTCTTGGCGATGACGGACCCGCAGACGCCCGCGGGGTCCCCGAGGCACCAGCGCGGGTCGCAGAGCTGCTGCGCCGTGTAGGGCACACCCGTGCCGCTGTGGGTGGCGGTCTGCGACGCGCCCGAGTCGAAGAGCCCGAGGCAGCAGGGCAGCGCGTGGGCGCTGTCCCACTGGACCTTGGTGCAGAACGAGACGCCGACTTGGTCCGTCCGCAGATTGGGCGCGCCCCCTGGATTCGGGATCTCGTAGTTGCACTGGACCAGCGTCGTCGTATTGGCGTAGACGCACTGATGGCTGGGGCACTCCACGGGGTCTGCCTCGAGCGGGGCGCAGCCCTTGAGCCGCACGGGCTCCGACGGGCCGACCTGCTGCTTGCACTGGTAGTCCCGCAGAATCGCGACGACGTCGGTCTGGGCCAGACTCCCGACGGCAATGTCGTAGATGCGGCAGCCGTAGGCCGAATA
>Ga0180431_10002845_pt1 | contig 22741 bp, 19 predicted proteins | sample SS_ome_11_FD_132459 | JGI IMG/M metagenome (GOLD analysis project Ga0180431, IMG submission 132459) | Hypersaline lake sediment archaeal communities from the Salton Sea, California, USA - SS_1_MS_1 metaG | ecosystem: Environmental > Aquatic > Non-marine Saline and Alkaline > Hypersaline >...
AAAGATTCAACGGACCAGGTACAGCCGAATCCGCATATATCCTTTAAAAAGTTTTCCAGTATTCGTTTTCCCCTTTCGGTGTGAGCGACCTCGGGATGAAACTGGACGCCGTATATTGAGCGGTGTTCGTCGGCGACGGCCGCGTACGGACAATTTGGAGTTTCGGCAACGGCATCGAATCCGTCCGGAAGCACTTCCACCCTGTCGCCGTGACTCATCCATACGATCGTGTCGCCTTCTTCCTCAAAGCCCGTGAACAGTGGTGAGGGTTTCCTGACCCCGAGCACAGCCCGTCCGTATTCGCGGTCGCCCGATTGAACGACACTGCCCCCGAGCAGATGAACGATGAGCTGAAGACCGTAGCATATCCCGAGGATCGGGATTTTCAGCGTGAAGAGGGAGGGATCGACATGGGGAGCATCATCCGCGTAGACGGAGCGGGGTCCTCCTGAAAGCACAATGCCACCGGGAGACGCGGTTTTAATCTTTTCGAGCGCCTGATGGAAGGGTACGATTTCTGAGTAGACTCCGATTTCCCTCGTTTTCCGCGCGATAAGCTGCGTGTACTGGGACCCGAAATCGATGATCAGGACCTTCTCGCCGGGATCCTGCATACTGGAACCTCACATTCAAATCGACATGATGCAGATTATAGTATACTATAGTGTCGGGGACGGCAAATCCAATTCTTTTATTTACAAGGGATAATGGGATACTATAGGTCCTATTCGCAGTATTTGCGGGAGCGTTTCGGCTGCAGGGTATACCGGGTCTGCCTGGACGGCGGCTTTACCTGTCCAAACAGGGACGGAACGTACGGGACCGGCGGGTGTACCTACTGCAGTGAAGAGGGGTCCTGGGGCGAGAGAAAAGGCCCGCGTGGCGGTACTCCCCCTTCCCTGGAGGACCAGGTCGCCAGGGAGATCGGTCGGGTCACGAAGCGGTACGGTGCGGAGCGTTTTACCGCCTATTTTCAGGCGTATTCCGGGACCTATGCGCCGGTGGGCAGGTTGAAGGAGTTGTACGATCGCGCCCTGTCCATGAGCGGGGATTTCGTGGGCCTGGCGATCGGCACGCGCCCCGACTGCGTGGACGGTGAAAAGCTCGATATGATTGCGGGGTACATCGAAAGTGGTCTCGACGTGTGGATCGAATACGGTCTGCAATCCGCAAACGATTCGACCCTCGACGCGGTAAACCGGGGACACACGGTCGAGGACTTCGTGGATGCGGTCAGGGAGACGAAGAGCCGCGGTATAAAGGTCATGGCACACGTGATAATAGGCCTTCCGGGCGAGGGTAAAAGCCACGTCCTTCGGACGGCTTCTCTTTTAGCCGGGCTTCGAGTAGAGGGTGTAAAAATTCACAATCTCAATATCCTTCGAAACACTCCCATGGCCATGCTCTATGAGCAGGGGGGCGTTCGCCCGCTGTCACTGGAGGCGTACGCCGACCTGGTCGTTGATTTTCTCGAGCGGATTCCTCGCCGGACCGTGATCGGGAGGGTTTCCGCGGATGCTCATCCTTCCGTGCTCATCGAACCGCGATGGAGCCTGAACAAGCAGGAAATTTTACGAGTAATTGACGACAACTTCAGGAGGCGATCGACACGCCAGGGGAGGCTGTGCAGGGAAGAATCTGTCGGAATTCGGGAGTAAGCGTCGCGCCGCAGTGTGGCGCTTACTCCCGAGGCGCGGTGCGGCGCAGTTTCAACCCCGCGGAGGTACCGAACCGTGAAGATACACTGTCTGTACAGAGATTTCTTTATCTTTCTCCGCATGATGCATATGGAGGGCGATCAGTGGACTTCCTTCAGGCATTATTATTTCGACCGGCACAAGGACTTCCTCTCGGCGGTGTGGTTCGGGTATCAGGGTTTCACTGAGAGAAACATCCGGGAACGGGTGAGAAGCGTCCGCAAGGAGGATTACGCCGATATCGAGAACCAGCTCAAGATCTACGATATCGAAGGGCATACGCGCGAGATCATCCTCCACTGCAGGAGTATACTGCACGACCCGCTCCCCTGTCCCGTCTATCTTTTCATCGGTTTCTTCAGTCCCGACGGTTTCGTCTTGAGCTATGGGGGAGACCAGGCGGTCTGTATCGGTCTCGAGCGCTTCCATGACTTCAGGGATTACGATTTACTGCTTTCCCACGAGTACTGTCACGTTGTCATGAACAGGCGTTTCGGCGCTGGAGGTGAAACGCTCAAACGGAAGCTCGTGCGGGAGGGGCTTGCCGTGTACTTTTCAACACTCGTTTATCCGGGGAGAAAGGCGAACCGCTACCTCTTCCTCGATGAGGACCGGTTTAGTATGATGGAGAACGACCGGAAGCTGATGGAGGAGGTAAGGGAAGCGGGAGAGGGGGAAGCCGCCCGTCGCGAGCTGTTCAGCGGTGCGGGAAAACGGTTCCCGCCGCGGGCGGGATACTATGCCGGGTACAGGCTCGTACTCGATTTTATCCGGAAAACGAATGTGCGGGATATAGATTTCCTGCTTCGGGACCGGAATCAAATTCTGATAGACTTTTAAAAACCGGCTCCTTATTGTCTTATCCATGACGGGAGCGGCCCCGGCCGCCGTTTGGATAAAAAAACATCCGGCCGGATAATAACCCGCCGGATTCGTACGGGCATATGAATCGATGGGTACTCCCGGAAATATCAAAACCACGAGGGATGACGTATGAAAAAGTATATAATGCCGGTTCTGTTCCTGATCTTCATGCTGTCGCTGGCCATGGCCGGTGCGGACGACACCGATCATTTTGCGAAGCTCGGTGTGACGCGGATAGATCCGCGTGAAGCGGATGATTTCAAGCTGAGGTCGCTTGACGGTAAAACGGTTCGGCTCAGTGATATGCGGGGAAAGGTGGTCTTGCTCAATTTCTGGGCAACCTGGTGCGGGCCGTGCGTTATGGAGGTGAATGATATCGATCTCCTGCACGATACGCTTGGGGGCGAGGACTTCGCGGTAATGGCGGTGTCCGTGGGTGAGGACGGTAAAAAGGTTTCACGTTTCATGGAGCGTGCCGGTATTGATTTTCCCGTGTACCTCGATACGGATACGAGTGTTGCCAGAAAGTATCAGGTCAGGGGTATTCCCACGACCTATATCGTTGATCCGAAGGGATTCCTCGTGGGAAGCGTGGTCGGTCCGCGGGAATGGGGTGGCGACGATTCAATCGCGCTCATGCGAAGCCTGATGGACTGAACACATGGCGGAGCTGGACTGGATCTTTTTCGACCTCGGAGGGGTGCTCTACCGTCTCGATTTCCAGGCGGTATGGGACGATTTTACTGAGGCGTGCGGCAGGAGCGTGGAAAAAATAAAGGAAGCCCTGTACGAGGAGTGTCGTTTCAAAGGGTTCGAGTCCGGTCGGATCACGGGGTACGAGTACTACCGCGGTGTGATGGACCGTCTCGGTACGTGTATGGATTTCGACGGTTTTGTCAATGCGTGGAACAGGATAATGGTCAGGGATGAAGCGATGTTCGAGCTTGCCGCCAGGCTGAAGCGGACGGTGAAGCTGCTCATCATCTCGAATACCAACGCACTCAACGCGCGCTGCATTGAGAAAGACACGCGGGACCTCACCGACCTGGCGGTCTATTCCTTCGAGATCGGAGTCATGAAGCCCCATCGCCGTATTTTTAGAAAAGCCCTCAGGGTGAGCTCCGCGCGTAAAAAACGGATACTCTATGTGGATGACAGGGAGGAAAACATAGAGGCCGCGGAGCGGATGGGAATCCCCTCTGTTCTTTTCAGAAATCAGAGAGGGTTTGAAGAAGTGCTCCTTTCACACGGAATAATGCCGTAAGCCCGCAGGATTCTTATCCTTCATACGCTCATTCAGCCCAGACCGGGGCCGATATCATCCTGGCAGGGCTATCATCCTTCATACGTTCATTCAGCCCAGACCGGGGCCGATATCATCCTGGCAGGGCTATCATCCTTCATACGCGAGTGGCTCCCAAACCTTGTCATCGTTCAGCCTCTTTTCAATGTCCGTTCCGTAAAAGGTATTGATGGGCTCGAGGACATGGGGGGATTTTTCCCACACCGACTTCAGGGTGCTCCGAATCACGTCCACACCCTCGCGCGTCATCTTGCCCAGGGGCGGACGGGCCGGACCTGCGGGCATTCCGAGTGCCCTCATCGCCGTTTTTACGGGAAGCGGATTTCTGAACCGGTCCTGAACCGTCGTTTTATCGCCGTCCGGGAGTATTCGAACGCTCTCGGCTTTGACCGTTACGATGGAAAAGAGGGGCTTGAGCTCTTCAGCGAGTTTTTTCGCCTCGTCCGCGTCTCCGCGCAGGGCGGCACCGACCATTTTTACCACGGCCCCGGGCGCCAGGTTCGAAGTGACCGATATGACGCCGCCCGCCCTTATCATGGGGTCCGTCATCATCCGGCAGGTCTTGTCGTCGTCTCCGGATATAATGTTCATGTCCGGCATGAGGGCCCGTTCGCGCTTCATTCGCTCCAGATCACCGGTCGCTTCCTTGATTGCGATGACGCGGTCGTACTTGCCGCTCAGAACGGCGATATCCACCGGATCGATGACGGTTCCCGTTCTTCCCGGGATGACGTAGATGACGATCTTCACGTCCGGGAAACGGTCGAGAACCGCCTGGTAATACTCCCTTCTCAGCTCGAGGCTCGACGGTCCGTTGTAGTAACAGTCCACGAGCAGGACCTTGTCTATCCCCGTATCGAGCGCGTGCTTCGTATGGTTGATTGCTTCTTTCGTTGAGTTGGAACCGGTACCCGCGAAGATGTCGCAACCCTTCCCTGCGTATTCCCTGGCTTTCTGAACGACCAGGTTGTGCTCGTCCGTCGTGAGTGTCGGCGATTCGCCGGTGGTGCCGACCGGGAGAACGCCTGTCACACCCTGGTCTATCTGGAAACCGATATTCTTCTTCAAGCCCTCAAAATCGACGGCGGAGTCCTCTTTGTACGGTGTAACGAGCGCGGTCCATGTTCCCCTGAAATCAAATACGGGCATAGTTTCCCCCTCTCATGGTGGTAACGATCAACGGCTGTTTCGGGATGTAATGTAAGCGATAGTGTAAAAAAAATACGAATAAAAATGCGATTTTACAATAAAAAAGTATACGGAGTATACGGAGTATACAAGGCGCCGTTCGTTTAAACAAACTCTCTCGAGGAATGAACGCCTTAAATAAAAAAGAGGGGAGCGGGTTTCCACCCGCTCCCCTCTTTAATCCTCGGATATTCCTAATCGACTGTTTCCACGAGCTGGTTGAGCGTTTTTTCCAGCTCCTGGATATACCTCCCGTATCCGGAAAAATCACCCTCTTTCAGTTTCTTCTGGGCAAGGGTGAAATACTCCTCGGCCCTGGTCACCAGGTCGCTGACACCTAAATCCTCAGTTCGCGCTTCATACGTTTCCTCTTCCATAACCGGGAGATCTTCGCGTTTTCCGAAAAGCCTGTAGAGCGCATCCTCGAGATTGAAACCGATCTCTATATTGTCCTGGTAGCCGACGATGACCCGCTTCAGCTCCGGAAGTTCGCTCTGTTCTGCCCGCAGGTAAACGGGCTCCACGTAGATGAGCGAATCTTTTATCGGTATAACGAGCAGGTTGCCCCTTATTACGCTCGATCCTTTCTGTCCCCAGAGTGTGAGGAGCTTGGATATCTCGGAGTTCTGATCGATACGCGATTCAATCTGCAGCGGACCGTAGAGGAGCTTCTCCTTCGGAAACTTATACTCGATTATCTTCCCGTAGTCCTCCTCGTCGCACATGGCCGCGATCCAGGCGAGCATGTTGTTCTTGTTCGTGGGCGTAAACGGGAGGATGAGCACGAACTCCTCGGAGCCGTTCTTGTCCGGGAACTTGACGATGGTGTAGTAGGGGATCATGGCGGTTTCCGACTCTCCGTAGATCTCCTTCGGTATGGTCCACTTGTCCTCCTTGTTGTAGAACACCTGTGGATCGGTCATGTGATAGGTCGAGTAAAGCTCCGACTGCACGGTGAAAATATAGAGCGGATAACGTATATGCTTTTTCAAATCCTCCGGCATGTCGGAGAAATCCTTGAACAGGGTCGGGAAAATACTGCGGTAGGTCTGTATGAGCGGATCCTTCTTGTTCATCACGTAGTACGTTACATCGCCCGTATAGGCGTCGACCGTTATCTTGACCGAATTCCTGATGTAGTTGTACCCGTCGGCATAGGGTGTCGAGTAGGGGAACCGGTCGGTTGCCGTGTAGGCGTCCAGCATCCAGTAGAGCTTTCCGCCCGAGACAACGAGGTAGGGGTTTGTGTCGTACTTGAGAAAGGGTGCGATCTTGGGGACCCGTTCCTGTATCGACCTGTAAAGCATGATACGGCTGTCGGGATTGAGGTAACGGGTGAAGATGATCTCCAGATCCTTCATCTGAATCGCCAGCAGGAATCTCCTGAAGGAATTCTTGATCGGGATGCCTCCCGGTCCCTCATACTTGGTGGTTGCGTTCGTATCTCCCTTGGGGAAATCGAACTCCGGGAGCTTGGTGTTGACGATGACATACGGTATTGTCAGCTCTCCGTAGTATATCTCGGGCCTTTCCAGCTCCAGCGGCACGGATATCTTGGGCGGAATGTCCTTCACGATGAGAACGGGCAGTCCCTCCTCGCCGATCTCGTTCACCGGAGACATTACGAAACCGTATCCGTGAGTGAACTGCAGCTTCTCGTTCACCCAGGTCTTCGCTTCCATCGGTATTTCGTTGTAGTTAATCTCGCGGGCGGAGAGCATGACCTGACGGTAATCGCTTCCGAGCTGGTACCGGTCCACGTCCACGTCGTGGAAATCGTAGTAGAGCCTGAACTCCTGGATCTGGGAATAGGTGGCTTTGAGCGGGCGGTGGTCCCAGAGCCTGATGTGTTTTGTTATTCCCGTTTCAGGGTCGAAATCGGCCGCTGAGAGCGAATCCTCAACAGGAAAGGCTTTCCTTTCGATGGTATCGAGATTAAAGCCCATCCTCGTGTAAGTAATGTTGTTTTTAATATAGGGAAGCTCCTTGACGAGCTCATTGGGCCGTACGGAGATCTGCTGCACGACAGCCGGAATGATGCCCGTGATGACAATGGCGCCTCCGACGATGAGGCCGTAGCCGATGAGTAGATTCTTGAATTTCTTCTTCCTGGCCGCCAGGAGCGTGAGTACGGCCGCCACAAGCGCCACCGCCACCATGATGTAGTAGGCGAACCGCACCACATTGAGGTCCGTGAATCCGGCTCCGAATATGAGACCCCGTCTGGAGAAGAGCAGCTGGTATACCTTGAGCCAGTAGTTCCACGCGATGACGATCGCAATGAGGAAAAAGAGTTTCATGATGTGGCTCTTCGCCTGATCGCTCATGGTGAGCTTGTTCTGATTGAAGTTGACGTTGCCGGACACGAGGTAGAGGAAACCCACTGCTATGAGCGTCAGTATAACGGTTCCGAGGCTCCATGCTTTGAGGGCTGTATAGAGCGGGAGAACGAATACGTAGAAGGAGAGGTCGCGCCCGAATGCCGGATCGGCCGTTTCAAAGGAGCTCTTGTTGAAGAACTTGAGGATCGTTTCCCACCGGGCGCTTCCGTTTCTCGCCATGATCAGTGAGAGGATAAGCAGGCCGGCAAGCGCGAGTACGATCCCGATGCTCTTCTTGATTTCAACCGGCACGCCCGCCTGCTGGATCTTCATCGTTGTCACATTGCCCTTCTTGAAGGCAAAGAGCATGTTCAGACCGGCAAAGGCCCAGAAGATGAAGAAAAACGCGAACCAGAGGCCGATTTTAGACCAGAGTATCTTCGTAAATACATCCAGGAAACCCAGCTTGTTGAACCAGGTTAAATTGAGCCATACCCTGGTACCGATGAAGAGGGCAATAATAATTAATATGATGGCTCCTATAAATATGAGTACCTTAACGCCCGTTTTCATAATGATCCTCTCTCAGGTTTTTTTTGTCCTTTAGCCGCGCCGTGCACCGGTGAAACCGCGGCTTTGAGACGATATTTTTTTCAGGCGGATTTTTCTTCCTGCTCCGCCTGCTGTCTCAGGGGATTTACTTTTTTCTTGATGACATCCGGTGTGATAACCACTTTGGATACGTCTTCTCTCGTCGGGATCTCATACATCAGGTCGAGCATGGTTCCCTCGAGTATGGCTTTAAGGCCTCTTGCACCGGTATTCCGGTTTATGGCCTCTTCCGCTATAAGTTCGATTCCTTCACCCGTAAACTCGAGCTCAACACCTTCGAGCTCGAAGATCTTCTTGTACTGCTTTATAAGCGCGTTCTTCGGCTCGACGAGTATACGTTTAAGCGCGTCGCGGTCAAGGTCGTGCAGGGGTGCTATCACCGGAATCCGTCCCGTGAACTCCGGTATGAGTCCGTACTGTATGAGATCATCGGGATGCACGTGCCTGAGTATCTCATCGAGTTTCTTCTCGGCTTTCTTCTTTACATCGGCCCCGAAACCTATGGATTTGTTCGTAATTCTTCTCTCCACTATCTTATCCAGTCCCACGAAAGCGCCGCCGCAGATGAAGAGAATATTGCGCGTATCGATTTTTATCATCTCCTGATGGGGGTGTTTCCTCCCACCCTGCGGAGGCACCGAGGCCACGGTCCCTTCAATTATCTTGAGCAGGGCCTGCTGAACGCCTTCCCCGGACACGTCGCGCGTTATCGAGGGGTTTTCGCTCTTCCTGGATATCTTGTCTATCTCGTCAATGTAGATAATGCCGAGCTCCGCCTTTTTTATATCCTCCCCGGCGTTCTGTATGATCTTGAGGAGAATATTTTCCACGTCCTCACCCACGTAACCCGCCTCGGTGAGGGTCGTGGCGTCCGCAATGGTAAAGGGCACGTTCAGCTTCCGTGCCAGTGTCTGCGCGAGAAGCGTCTTGCCGCTTCCCGTGGGACCGATGAGGAGTACGTTGCTCTTTTCGAGCTCGACCTCGTCCTTGTTTCTGGAGCTGAGGTGGTTGATGCGCTTGTAGTGGTTGTATACGGCAACGGAGAGGTGCTTCTTCGCATATTCCTGGCCTATTACATACTGGTCCAGGAATTTCTTTATCTCGGAAGGCTTGGGGAGATTTTCCAGTGTTATTTGCGGTTCGGACGTTTCGTCTCCGAACATGATGTCGCTGCAGAGCTCTACGCATTCATCGCATATGAAGACGCCGCCGGGGCCGGCGACCATCTTGCGTACCTTGTCCTGGTCTTTTCCGCAGAAAGAACAGACCTTCTTTTCCATATCCGGGTACTTTATCATAGGAAAAACCGTCTCTCCCTAATACAGTATCGGCACGAATGGGCGACGCTCCATTCTTCTTACCGAACCGTGCCGGAGTACGGTATTACTCCTTCTTTTCAGTCTTCGGGTGCCGCAGGAGCACGTCGTCTATGAGCCCGTAGTCCACGGCTTCTCGGGTCGACATGTAGAAATCCCTGTCGGCATCCTTGTGTATCTGGTCCCTGCTCTGTCCGGTATGTTTCACCAGTATGTCTTCGATCAGTTCCCTGTTGCGTACGATCTCCTTTGCCGCGATCTCTATGTCCGTCGCCTGTCCCTGCGCGCCTCCGAGCGGCTGATGCAGCATGAGACGGGCGTTTGGAAGGGCGTAGCGTTTATCCTTCGTTCCGGCGGTGAGAAGCACGGCCGCCATACTCGCCGCCTGTCCGATGCAGATGGTGGAAACGTCACACCTGACGTACTGCATCGTGTCGTATATTGCGAGCCCTGAAGTGATGAGGCCGCCCGGGCTGTTGATATAGAGGAAGATGTCCCTGTCCGGGTCCTCCCCTTCGAGGAAGAGCAGCTGGGCGATGATGAGGTTCGACGTTATGTCGCTGATCTCCGAATCGATGAAGATGATCCTGTCCTTCAGGAGTCGTGAGTATATATCGTAAGCGCGCTCGCCGCGGCTCGATTGTTCAACGACCATTGGTACCAGTGCCATTATTCTTTTTCCTCCGCGCCGTATTCGAGGTGGTTTTCCTTATCGAATTTTCCCTCGGCGTAAACGAAATCGAGGGCCTTGCCGAGCAGGAGCCGGTAGCGGAGCGAGTCCATGGAACCCGATTCCTCCATCTGCTTCCTGATCTTGTCGGGTGCCTGTTTCCTGCTTTCCGCGTAACGGTTGATTTCTGCTTCGATCTCCTCGTCGCCTACGGCAATCTCTTCTTTTTTGGAGATTTCGTTCAGCGTGAGTTCGTACTTGAGGTTTCCGAGCGCTCTCGGCCTCAGATTGTTTCTGTATTCACTCCACTTCTGCTCGTCCTGCTTGAGCTGGTCGAGATCTATCCTGTAGGAATATGCGACATCCGCCATTATACGGTCGATTTCGTGCTGAACCATGGTTTCAGGGATTTCATATTTACATCGATCTATGAGCTTCTGCATGAGCTCCGATTTCGTCTTCGAGTCCGACGCCTGGGCGGCCGCTTCCTCCAGGTCCTCTTTTATCTTTTTCTTCAGCTCATCCAGTGTCTTCGCATCGCTGATATCCATGGCGAAATCATCGTTCAACTCGGGGAGCTCCTTCTCCTTTACCTCTTTCACGGTGAAGTGCAGTTTTACCGTACGTCCAGCGTCGTCTTTCTCATCGGTCTTGCGCTCGAGCTCGATGTCCTTTTCATCGCCCGCAGATAGACCCACGAGCTGGGGTGTGAGCTCATTGCCCTTGTCGAGTAGAATGGTGTTGTCCTGCTTTTTATCGGGATTCCCGTCCTCTTTATACTCGAAATACTCGACGGTGAGGTAGTTGCCTTCCACGGCCTTTCCCTCAACGGGCTTGAGTGTGGCAAAACGTTCGCGAAGGGCTTCGAGCTCCCGGTCGACCGTTTTTTTCTTAACATCGTATGTAAATTTCTCCGAGCTTACGCCCCGGTAGTCGACGAGCTCGACCTCGGGCAGGATATCGCATTCGGCCTTAAAGGTGAAATTTTCGTCATTCACGAGATCTCCCATCTCGGTAATCGATGGCTCCGAGATAGGCTGGTATTCAGACTCCCTCAGTATCTCCGTGAGGGATTTGGACAGAACCGAGCTGATGGTTTCGCTCTTGATGGTATCGCTGAAACGGGTGAGTATGATGTTTCTCGGGATTCGGCCTTTCCTGAATCCCGGAATTTTCGCCGTTTTCTCGATTTCCCTGATTACGGACTCTCTCGTACTGTCAACGGACGCCTTGTCGACCGTTACCTCTATGCTTATGCGTGCATTCGGTTTTTTTTCAACCGCTTTTTCGAGTTGCATACCGATCCCTTTCGCTTGAATCCCGTTCCTTCATGCTAGAAATGAAGAACCTGTGCGGGAATACAATTAAGATACTGCAATCGAATGTAAAAAGAAATAGATTTAGGGTAATCGAAGGTCTGCAGGTGGGGACAATGAGCGGGAAACGGGACTTGAACCCGCGACATCCACCTTGGCAAGGTGGCGCTCTACCACTGAGCTATTCCCGCTTTATACCGACGTGGTAAAGTTTACTATTGTGAAGCCGTGCCTGTCAAGCACATTTACCCCGCCGCCTCTCGAGCAACGTCTTCATTGTTTTTAAGGGACTATATTTCTTTTATTGCCTGACGGGCCGATTTCTCCCCATGGTTCGTTTCGCGGGGCTTCCGGCCCTGTACGGTATGCTCTGAATTTCCGTGCGTTCGAAGGGGGCCGGGTAATCCATTACTGTGCTTCGTAGTACTCCATCGCTTCCGGGAGATGCTTCTCCATCTGTTTAACGCGTTTTTCGCTGCTCGGGTGCGTTGAGAGGAATTCCGGAGGGTGCTGGCCGCCCGACAGCTCGATCATTCGCCCCCAGAAAGTAAGCGCCTCACGCGGGTCGTACCCGGCCTTTGCCATGAGCAGAAGGCCGATATAGTCGGCCTCATACTCCTGCTTCCTGCTGAAGGGGAGGAGCACTCCCGTTGTGGTCGCGAGTCCGTAACCGCTGAGTATCGCGGTCTGGGCCGCCGGCGACTTGTTCGCAACGGCTATCTGCAGCGCGCTTCCGGCAAGTCCCGTGGCGATTCCCTGTGTCATACGTTCGGCACCGTGACGCGCCAGGACATGCCCGACCTCGTGCCCCATGACCACGGCGATGCCGTTTTCATTCCCGCACAGGGGAAGTATTCCGGTGTAAAACGCGACCTTCCCTCCCGGCAGCGCAAATGCGTTGACCGTTTCAGGATCTTCAATCAGGGCGAACTCCCAGTCGTACTGCGGGCGTTCGGCGATGGCGGCGATTCTCGTGCCGACCCTGTTGAGAACCGCGGTCTGATCGGCGTCGTTGCTCAGCTCGTTTTCAGCCAGGACCTGCCCGTAGGCCTCCTCACCGAGGGCTATTTCCTGATTCTCGGGAATAAACGCAGTCGATTTTCTGTTTACGTATTCCACGGATGAGCATCCCAAGAGAAGAAATACGGATAGTGCTGCTCCCGTAAAAAGGATGGTAACCTTCATTGCTCTTACGACCTCCGGATATAATTACCGCGGTTGGTTCACGCACGTATTGTATTGAAGGAATTCTTCACTCATCTGATGCCCATATCCTTGAAGAAGGGGACGTACCCCCGGTCCGTTCCCATGATATGGTTTTCTATCCATCCGTTGAGAAATCCCGAGATCTCCTCAACCGAGACGTCTCCTGTTTTATACCGTTTTTCGAAATCCTCGAGCGTGGAGAAGAAATCGTTATGCTCCGATTTGTGCTCATCCATATGCGGATAGCCGGCCTGCCGCATATAACGTTCTTCTTTTGAGAAATGTTCTATGGCGTAGTCCGCCATGTCTTTCAGCGCATCGAGTGCGTCCGATTTGTCGCTCCCCTTCGAGATCGCCTTGTATAGTGCGTTTATCATGGTGAAAATCTTTTTATGCTGATCGTCGATCTCACCAATATGGAGCGCGACATCTTCAGTCCACTGGATATTCATTTTATCCTCCACAATTTATGATGATAAGGCATGGCGTAACGGTGTCAAGCTGAAATGGATATGAACGGACGCTTGTGGTTTGGTGGGACCTGTTGTAAAATACAGATAATCATACGAGGAGGAAGTCATGTTTAACTTCGGAGTGGATTCGTTTATATGGACGGAGAAGTTTTCAGAAAAAGACCTGTGGATCATCGAGAAGGCCAAGGAGGTCGGATTCGACACGGTCGACGTATATATTTCCGATGTCGACACCTTCCCCGTTCAGCTCGTAAAGAGGAAGGCCGCCGAGGTCGGCATCAGGATCGTGACCACGCACGGCCTGCCGGACGATGCGAACGTCATTTCTCCGGAACCTGACGTGCGTGCCAGGGGAATCGAGCTCTTGAAAAAGGTCGTTGACCTCAATATCGAGCTCGGTTCGACCATACTCGGAGGCATACCCTATGCGGCGTGGGGGTACCGGTCGGGAAGTCCGAGGACCGAGCAGGAGTGGGAATGGTCGGTGAAGGCACTGAAGGAGGTGACGGCATACGCCCGCGAACGGGGAGACCTCATCATCGCGGTTGAGGTCGTTAACAGGTTCGAGACGCATTTTCTCAACATCGCGGCGGACGCGGTCCGGTACTGCAGGGACGTGGGATCGAAGAACATCAAGGTGCACCTCGACACCTTTCACATGATACGCGAGGAGGAGAGCTTCGAGGGGGCGGTAAAGACATGCGGCAAGGAGTACCTCGGGTACGTGCACACCTGCGAGAGCAACAGGGGCATACCGGGAACGGCGCTCGTGCCTTGGAAGGAATTCTTCACCGCGATAAAGGAGATCGGGTACGACGGCCCGCTTGTCATCGAATCATTCGACCCGAGCTTCGAAGAGATCAACCGGCTCTGCTCAATCTGGCGCAAGCTCGCCTCATCGGGCGAGGAGCTCGCGGTCCAGGGACTGCGGAACTTGAAAGCCATAGCCGCCGAGGTAGAGTGATTGTTCTGAAGTCATTATGGCTGTACCTCGTAATTGTTCGGATGAAGAAATGTAGGGCGGCAGTATCCTGTAAATAACTGAATAAAAGTGATTCGCAGGGATACTATCGCTAACCTATGTATACATAACTTTGAAAGCCCGGTATCTCTTTCCGTACAAAGGTGATACCGGGCATCTTTCCCTCTTGTCAGAGGTTCAATCCTTTCGTTTTTCCTTACAGAAAATTGTTAAAATTTCTTGACAAATGCGATAATTAATATACGATTTTAACTGAAAACGTTTAACGTATATGGTTTTAATGAATAATGGCCACGTTAAAAGACATCGCCCAGAGAGCCGGCGTATCAATATCGACCGTCTCGAAAATCCTGAACGACGTGCCGACACCGATACAGGTCAGCGACCTTACGAAACAGAAGGTGATCAATATAGCGAGGGACCTGCGGTATTATCCGAATATGTTCGCACGGTCTCTGAGAACGAACCGCACTGGAATAATCGGTGTCGTGGTTTCGGATATCAAAGACCCCTTTTTCTCGGAAATAATAAACGGCATAGAAAGAACGTTTAACGAGAATGATTATTACTTCATGCTGAGCAGTGTTGAGAACAGCCTCCAGAAGGAAGAGATCTATCTGTCGAGATTCAACAAGCTGAATGTCGACGGTATACTGATTCTGGGAGGCGCTCAACGGTTGACGGATAACAGGGTGAAAAACCTCCTGGGCTGCGGCGTTCCGATTATTGTGGTCGGGAGGGCTTCGCCCCATCCTGTCATAAGCTCGGTAACGGTGGAGAATTACAACGGAGCTTACAAGGCGACGGAGTGTTTGATCAATTTGGGCCACAGGGACATCATACACGTCACCCCCTCGGAAAAAAGGGCTGATGCCGATGAGAGAATGAACGGGTACCTGCATGCGCTGAACGAACACGGCCTCAAGTCCAAAAGCAACATTATGAAAAGCGGGATCGATGCGGAAAGCGGCTATTCCACGTGCATGGAGATTGTGGAGAAGTGTCCTGAATTTTCCGCGATATTCACCTATAACGATATGCTTGCGCTGGGATGTATGCGCGCAATCAAGGACAAGGGGCTTCGAATTCCGGCGGATGTTTCCATCGTCGGTTTCGACGATATTCCCATGGCGAGAGTTTTCGATCCGCCGCTCACGACGATCGTACAGCCCCGTGAGAAAATGGGGGTTCGGGCGGCCGAGCTGCTGCTGAAACTCCTGAAGGAAGATGGCGGCAATGGGGATGTTGGGGAAAATATCATCTTCCCGACTGAAATAGTGATAAGGAATACAACCGGTAAAAAATCATGATCCGGTTATTTAATTTATCGATTTAGTTGGTATGATAAACTTGTGTGCGTCAGGTGAGTTTGCCTGGAGTAATATTCACATTAATTTTTAAGGAGGTTTCACAATGAAGAGGGTTTTGCTGGTTTTGTTGTTGTTGGTTTTTTCCGTTACCCTTGCATTCGCAGGCAGTGAAAAGGAGGCCGTCGAGGAGTCGGGTTCGGCGCAGCAGGCGGTCACCGAGCTTCATTTCTACTCCATCGATACGAATCCGGACCAGTCGATCAACAAGCACATCGCCGGGTTCGAGGCGGAGAATCCTCAGTACAAGGTGACGTACCATGGGTTTGAAAGGGCACGGTATGACGAAGCGGTACGTACCGCCGTTACCGGTGGAGAACCCATCGATATTCTTCTCCTTGACGGCCAGTTCGTCGTCGCCTACAAGAACGACGGGCTCATCTATCCGGCCGAGGATTACGTGGATTTCAAGGACCGTTATGCACAGGGCGTGCTGGATGCGATCACACACGACGGAAAAACGTGGGGAATTCCGTGGCAGTCGTCCGTAATGTGCTACTGGCTGAACGATCCCATTTTCAAGAAGTACGATCTCCCCGATCCCGAGACATGGGACGATCTGATAACCATACGCGACAAGCTGGAGGGTACCGGCATCGCGCCCATGGTGTATCCCTGCTCCCAGGTCTGGTGGGTTCCGGCGCTGATGTTTTCCACGCTTCCGGATTATGTGGACAACGACCCGATCGGATTCACCAAGCGCACGCTCAGGGGTGAGATCCACTACGATGATCCGGCGTACATCAAGGCGTTCGACCGGGTGCAGAAGTTCGTGACCGAGGGCATCTTCATGAAGGGGGTGCTGGGCATCGATTACGATGCGGCGATTCAGCTCTTCGTGCAGGGCAAGGCCGCCATGTTTTACATGGGAAACTGGGCCCTTCCGACCATCAACAGCGCTGCTCCCGACGTCAATGACATCAGAACGCACTGGGTGCCTCATATGCCCGGTATGAAGCCGCAGCCCGCGGGCGGCCCGGGATTCTGTTACACCATCTCGAAGCAGACGAAGCATCTGGAAGGCGCGGCGGCGTTCGTCGAATACCTTTCCAGGGACGAAAACGCGTATATCACGAGTGTCGGAGCGGGTTATGATACGGCCAACATCGTCTCCGATAAGAAATATGCGGAGGAAGTCAACGACCCGCTCAGGGCGAGCATCGTGCCGTACTATGAAAATGTCGCCGTTTTTCTCGACTGGCTCTGGGAACCTGAAATTACGCAGGAGTTCAAAATCCAGATGCAGGCACTTATTGCGGAAAAAATCACGCCCCAGGAGTGCGGGGACAACATTCAGAAGAAGTTTGAGGAATTGAGGCGCGAGGGAAGAACCTACTACTGGAAGTAGGCCGCTTTCCCGAGGGCTTAAGCAGTATGCGCCGGGGGGATGCCCCTTTTTTCCTCCCGGTGCAGTAATTTGTGAGACGGCTGCGTGTATATTTTCAATTCGACCGTGACGGCTGAGAGAAAAACCTGTGATGAATTCGATAAGCAATAATTCGATAAACAATAAATCGTTCGTTTCCAGATTAACGCCCTATCTCTATATCTCGCCTGCCCTGCTGTTGCTGATATGCTTCCTGGCTTATCCCGTTCTCTACAATATTCATGTCAGTCTGTTCGACTGGAACGGTGTTTCTCCAAAGAAGCTCTTTGTCGGTTTACAGAACTATAAAAACATTTTTTTCAATGACAAGCCCTTCTATAACGCCATTGGAAACACCTTCGTATTTACGGCTGGAGCCGCCGTTTTTCAAACGGCCGTGGGGCTTCTTCTGGCGGTACTTGTTTCCCGTATCAACCTGTTCCGCACCGTTTATAGAACTATATTTTTCATCCCCGTGGTCATGTCAATCGTGGCGGTCTCGTTCATCTGGACATGGATGTACAATCCCGTATTCGGACTCGTCAACGGTATATTCCGCCTTGTGGGGTTGGAGTTCATCACCACGGCCTGGCTCGGTAATTACAATACCGCCCTGGGGGCGATTCTTGTGGCGGCGATTTGGAAATGGGCCGGATTTACCATGGTGGTCTATTTGGCCGGAATACAGAACATTCCGACCGAGCTTTATGAAGCGGCGGCAATCGAGGGTGCGGGAAGATTCAAGCAGTTTCTTTTCATTACCTTCCCGCTTCTTCTGCCGCAAACGTTTATCAATGTGCTGTTGACGACGATCGGTTCCCTGAAGGTATTCGACTGGGTTTTTATCATGACGGCGGGCGGTCCGGGAAGACAGACCGAGGTATTGCCCTATCTGATCTATTACAACGGATTCCGTTTCCATCGTATCGGCTATTCCGCGGCACAGGGTACCATGCTGTTTATGGTCGTCATATTCCTGTCTTTTATCATTATTCGGGCCTTTAAGGGTTTTAAGGTATAGGTGTTCAATCGAAATATTCGGGCGGAGATGTTACGGATGTATTATAAACGGTTCAACCTTCGAAGGAGTGTGAGGCAGATACCCATTCACGTCATCCTCATACTTGCAGCGCTTGTGTTCATATATCCGACCTTCTGGGTCATTATGGCCTCGTTTAAAAGCGGCCAGGAGCTTTATCAAGCGCCGTGGGCGTTGCCTAAGCAGCCGACAATCAGAAATTTCATTCAGGCCTGGCAAATGGCTCACCTGGGAAGGGCGTTCATCAACAGCGGAATCGTATCGCTCTCCGCCGTTGTCCTCATACTCCTGGTTTCGATTTTCGCGGCCTATGCCATCAGCCACATGGATTTCAGGGGCAAGAAAACGATCTATTTCATCATACTGCTGGGGATCATGGCTCCCATAGAGGCATTGATAATCCCCATTTTTATCACCTTGAAAAAATTCAACCTGTTGAACTCCTATTTAGGCGTCATCTTTCCCTATGCGACCGTGGGGGTGCCTTTCTCACTCTTCATTCTGGTTAATTTTTTCAAGGATATACCGAGCGAGATCAAGGATGCCGCATTGATCGACGGTACCTCGCATATACAGTTTTTATGGAAAATAGTCATTCCCCTGTCCGTTCCCGCGATCGTGGGTGTGTCAATTTTTCAGGGATCGTTGATCTGGAACGAGCTCATCGTTTCGCTGACCGTCCTGCAGGACGAAAACCTGTTTACCATACCGCTCACGCTCGCGACCTTTCTCAGAAGATTCGTGCGGGAGTGGTCGTTGACTTTCTCGACGCTTTCACTCAGCATGATTCCGATTGTGGTACTCTATATCATTTTCAATCGGCATTTCGAGCGCGGGCTTACCGTAGGCGCGGTTAAGGGGTGAAAGCCCGTTTTTCAAGATGAATGAACCTGGAGATTCGGAAACGATCCGTTGGTGTTTTTTCGTACCCCCTTCGAAATTCCCCGGTTTCTTTCGGGCCATCCGACTGGAAGCGAAAAAGGATTTCAATTGTTGAGGTCGTACGTTAAAACCATTTCAATCCATAGAGAGGAGTATTTCAAATGAAGATCGGAGTGTTCTCTGTTCTGTTTGCCGACAAGGGTTTGGATAAGGCGTTGGACATAATCGCGGAGATAGGCGGTGAGGCGGTCGAGATTCCGACCGGAGGATTCGCCCCGAAAAATCTGTGTAATCCCGCCGAGTTGCTGGAAGATGAAGGGAAAATGAGGGAATTACGGAAAAAGGTTGAGAAAAGGGGGCTCATCATCAGCGCCTTCGGCTGTTCGGGCAATCCCCTTCATCCGGACAAGACGATAGCCGCCGACCATGCGGGAGATATACGCGATACGATCAAACTGGCCTCAAAGATGGGGGTCGAACGGGTGATCGTATTCGCCGGCTGTCCCGGCGATTCCGAAGATGCGAAGGTGCCGAACTGGGTGACATGCCCGTGGCCGGATTACTACTCGGAGCTGATTGCATGGCAGTGGGATGAGAAGGTGATACCGTTCTGGAAGGACATGGCTGCGTATGCCCTCAAGAACGGCATCAGGAAGCTTTGTTTTGAAATGCATCCCGGGGACTGCGTATACTGTCCTGAAAAGCTCCTGAAGCTCAGGGGGGCGGTCGGTGACGTAATCGGCGCCAATCTGGACCCGAGCCATCTGTTCTGGCAGGGTATCGATCCCGTGATCGCTGTTCGGGACCTCGGAGAGGCCGTCTATCACATCCATGCGAAAGATACGAAGATCGACGACTACATGAAGTCCAAGATCGGCGTGCTGGATACCAAGAGCTATCGGGACCACATCAACAGGTCCTGGAATTTCAGGACGGTCGGATACGGTCACGGAGTGGATTTCTGGAAGGCCTTCATCAGTATGCTGCGTGCTGTCGGATATGATTTCGTGCTCAGCATCGAGCATGAGGACCAGCAGATGTCCATCATGGAGGGTTTGACCAAGGCGATGAAATTTCTCAAGGACGTCTCGATATCGGAGGAGGCGGAAAAGCCCTGGTTTGAGTAGGGCGCCGAGTCGGGGAAAACAGCGTAGTGTGTGGTTTGGACTCAGGGAAACAGTGACGGCGTACGGAAAAATCAAACTCATCGATATACGGGGGTGAGGGATAATGGATAGACTGAATATCGGAATAATCGGCGGCGGCTTCATCGGAAGGGTACACACGATGGCGTTCCGCATGCTGAAGGGTTTGTTCGGGGAAAAGGTAAAGGATGTATCGCTCAAAATGATCGCCGAGAAAAACCCCGAATACGCGAAAAATACGGCGGCCCGGTTGGGAATCGACGAGTGGGTGGGCGGCTGGCAGGAGCTGGTGAAGCGCGACGACATCGATCTTGTCATAATAGGCGTGCCCAATTATATGCACAGGGAAGTAGCACTGGGGGCCATAGAAAAGGGCAAGCATATCCTGTGCGAGAAACCGCTTGCACTGAACGCGGAGGATGCCCGTGAGATATGTGAAGCCGCAAAAGCTGCGGGTATAAAGCACGGGATAAGCTTCAATTACCGGAAGACGCCCGGGGTTTTACTGATGAAGCGGTGGATAGATGAGGGGGTTTTGGGGTCCATCATATCCTTCAGAAGCAGTTTCCTTCAGGACTGGGCCCTGGATGAGAACCTCCCGCTTGACTGGCATTTTCAGAAGCGGTATTCGGGATGCGGGGTGTTGGGCGATCTGGGATCACACATCATTGACATGGCCCGGTTTCTTGTGGGAGAAATAGACGAGGTGTCGGGGTCGCTTTCCACGCGGATAGAGGAAAGGCCTCTGAGCAGCGACGCGAACACAGCGCAAATTGCGAATTCCGACGGCGGAAAGAGCGTCCAAAAGGGGAAAGTTGATGTCGACGATATATGCGACGTGCTTTTACGATTTAAAAACGGCGCACAGGGAAGCTTCTTCTCGAGCCGAATCGGGCTCGGACGGAAGGTAACCTTCGGAATCGAGGTGTATGGAACGGAGGGGAGCGTGCTGTTCGACTGGAGACGCAGGAACGAGGTGCTTCTGTCTTCACGAAAAGCACCGAAGTCGCAGAGCGGGTTCACCAGGATTCTGGTGGGAGGCCCGGACCACCCCTACGGCGAATCGATCTGGCCGATACCGGGAATGGGAACGGGATATGCCGAGCCCTTTGCCGTTCAGCTCTACGAGATGGTGGATGCGATCAGAAATGACAAACCGGTCTCGCCCGACCTGTACGAAGGTCTGAAGGTGGTGCAGGTAACGGATGCCGTCATCAGCTCGTCTGAAACGGGAAAGTGGGAAAAAATCGGATGAAAGAAGGCGAAAGACGGACGGATTGCGTCAAGGGGTACGGGAAAGAAAAACATAATCCACGGATATCCGGAGGTGCTCATACATGGAAAAGATAAATATCGGGATCGTGGGCGGCGGTCTGATCGGAAGGGTACATACGATAGCATTTCAGGTGCTGAAGGGTTTTTTTGCGGAAAAGGCGAGAAACGTATCGCTCAAAGTGATTGCGGAAAAGGACGGGGAATATGCTCGTGAAACCGCGTCAAGATTGGGAATCGATGAATGGGTGGGCGATTGGAGGGAGCTGGTAAAACGGGACGATATCGATCTTGTCATAATCGGCGTTCCCAACTATATGCACAAGGAAATCGCCCTGGAGGCCGTTAATCGGGGAAAGCACGTCCTGTGCGAGAAACCGCTGGCATTATGCGAGAAGGACGCCCGGGAACTGTACGAGACCGCCCGCAGCGCGGGGATAATGCATGCGATAAGTTTTAATTACCGGAAAACGCCCGCCGTTCTTCTGGTGAAACGCTGGATCGAAGAGGGGGCTCTCGGTACGATACTGTCGTTCAGAAGCAGTTTCATACAGGACTGGGGGCTGGATGAAAATCTCCCGCTTGACTGGCATTTCCAGAAGCGGTATTCGGGGAGCGGCGTTTTGGGCGATTTGGGCTCTCACGCGATCGATATGGCCCGTTTTCTCGTCGGAGAGATCAGGGAGGTTTCCGGTGCGCTTTCCACCTTAATCGGGGAGCGGCCGCTCTGTCGTGATGCGAGCAAAGCGAGCACGGCTCAAATATCGAATGCCGAAAGTAAAAACGGCGGGAAAAAGGGAAAGGTCGACGTAGACGATCTGTGTGACGTGCTGCTGAGATTCGAGAACGGCGCGCAGGGCGGCATATTCGTCAGCAGGGTCGCGCAGGGATGCAAGAATCATTTCGAGTTCGAGCTGTACGGAACCGAGGGGAGCGTGTTCTTCGACTGGGAACGACCGAATGAAGTCAAGCTTTATAGAGGGGAGACACAGGAGGGAAAAAGCGGATTCAGTGAAATACAGGTCGGTGAATCATGCCATCCCTACGGCAGGGAAATCTGGCCGCTGCCCGGCATGGGAACGGGATTTGCCGAGCCCTTCGCCATTCAGCTCTATGAGATGGTGGATGCGCTGTTGAACGGCGGGGACGTATCGCCGAATTTCTACGACGGCTGGAAGACGAGTCAGATAATAGACGGTGTGATCGATTCATCAGGTGACAGGAAATGGCGGCGTATTGAAGGATAAAATACAGCGTGATAAAGAGGGTATTTATGGATTACCGGAAAAACTATAAAGCAGAGAATGCACCGAGAATCGGGGTAGTGGCAAACGCAATCGGGGTGTACAGTGTAGGGGGGAAAGAGGAAGCGGAAGAACAGCTGCGCCGGCTCTTCGACGAATTTAAGGAAGAAGGCGTCATAAGCCGGGATTCCATTTATTATAAAAAGCGGATTTTCGGGCCTCTTGAGGCACAAGAGGCCGCCCACCTGTTCGGCAGGGCGAGGGTGGATGCCGTCATCGTACTCAACAGCGCCTTCACGAACGGCAACACCTTTCTCACCCTGGCAAACGACCCCTATCTTTTCAAAATTCCGATGATCGTAACCGCTCCGGAGGAGAGCGAACTGGAGAAACCGGAGTGGACGACGAATGCATGGTGCTCCGCGATTATGAACAACTACGTGGCCAGGAAAATCGGCCGGAAAGTATTCACCCTTGC
>Ga0180431_10002846_pt1 | contig 22737 bp, 16 predicted proteins | sample SS_ome_11_FD_132459 | JGI IMG/M metagenome (GOLD analysis project Ga0180431, IMG submission 132459) | Hypersaline lake sediment archaeal communities from the Salton Sea, California, USA - SS_1_MS_1 metaG | ecosystem: Environmental > Aquatic > Non-marine Saline and Alkaline > Hypersaline >...
CATCGGCCACGGTTCTTCCTGCGTCTCGATCCGTCGTCTGCTGGACGGCTCCCGTCCTGTGTGGTGGCCGGATATATTGCCGTAACGGTTCTGGTGACTTGGTTTGCATCGATGTCAGGGACGACGTCGTTTATAATCTATGACGGTGTATGCCATCATGGGAAGAAATGAGGATGGATCGCACCTGTTCACACGAAGCGAGTTTAGAGACCTGAGTTGCACGGTACAAATACGGAAGGAACACAGCATGTCCACGTGTAAGAACAACCAAACCATACTATTTTGCAGTTGCACCCACGGCAACATCATTCCGCAAGAGGTCAAGCAGGATGTTTCAACCGTTTTGAGTAAGATGAAGAGGGATATTATCATCGTATCCGACCTCTGCGGTATGGCCGCACGTCGGGATCCTGAGCTGTCGAGGATCGCAAAAATGCCATGCCTGACCATCGTGGCCTGCTATCCCAGAGCCATAAAATGGCTCTTCCATGCCGGTGGGACGCCACTTACCGATGGACGCGTAAACATCCTGAACATGCGCACCCAGAGCGTGGAAGAGATCGAATCGATGCTCAAACCGGAAGACGATTTGTCCGGGGATCCTACTCTGTCGACCATAAAAACCCAGGACGACTGGATTCCGTGGTTTCCTGTCATCGACTACAGCAGATGCAAGAACTGCCGGCAGTGTGCGAGCTTCTGTATTTTCGGTGCTTATGATATCGCAGACGATGGCCATGTATACGTTAAAAATCCTCAAAATTGCAAGATTAACTGCCCTGCCTGTGCCCGTATCTGTCCGGAAGCCGCCATCATGTTTCCCAAATACGAAGAATCGCCCATCAACGGTGACTGTATTGTTGACGAGGAGGCCGTACGAGGAAAAATAAAAATCAACATGGACGAAATTCTGGGCGATGATGTCTACGCAGCGCTGGCCCAACGCCGCCAAAAAGCCAAACGGCTTTTATTGAGGAAACAGGCATCGGAACTAGCCTATAAGGAACGGGAACAATGCGAACGAGATCGTTGACGGGTGCGCACGAGTTATTCGTGGAGGAGGACGGATGAATAAACAATACGTAAAATATCTATATGCAATCGTTGTATTGCATGTCATCATGACTCGAGCTCTGTGTTTTGCCCAGGATAAGGCTGCAAAAATCGATGCCATCGTGAGTCGATACGCGGAATCGAAGGACATACACGGAACCGTTCTGGTGGCTGAAAAAGGAACCATCCTCTATTCCAAGGCATTCGGATTAGCCAACATGGAATGGAACATACCCAACCAGATTGATACAAAGTACCGCATCTATTCGATGTCCAAACAATTTACCGCTCTACTCGTCATGCAGCTTGTGGAGGCCGGCAAACTGGATGTAGCGAAACCGATTTCCGAATATCTGCCTTACTACCGAAAAGATGTGGGCGACAGGGTGACGGTTCACCACTTACTCACGCACACACACGGTATCGCCGAGCATTACGAACGGCTTCCGGCCTTCCTCGTCACCGAACCGACACAGGAACTCATCCAAAAATATTTCAGCAATGAACTTGATTTTGAGCCGGGAGAAAAGTTCAGATACAGCGGTCTGTTGGGTTACATCCTGCTGGGCGCGGTCATAGAGTCTGTAACCGGCGAACCCTATGAAAAGGTTTTGCAAGAAAAAATACTCGACCCAGCGGGGATGAAAAACACAACCTATCTGGATTACCGAAAACTCATCAAAAACCGTGCTGCGGATTATACGAAGACAGATCAAGGATTCGAGCATCGCATTCAGGCTTATCCCGTACATGCCGATGGTGCTTCGTGTATCGTTTCTACCGTGGGCGACCTGCTGTTATGGGATCAAGCGCTTTATTCGAATGCATTAATTACTGAACCGTATCGGAAAGAGCCGTTTACGCCTCACGTATCCCGCTACGCACCGTATTATTACGGATACGGCTGGTATATGGCCGATCTCGATATCGGCGGAAAGACCAAGAAAATTTTCTATCATACCGGAGGCGGAGCGTGCATTATTTTCCGATCTGTCACAGATGGCCAAACGGTTATCATGCTGAACAATCTGCGTTCGGATAAATTGTACGACATTGGCATCGAAATTTTAACGGAAATTCAGGACACACAGTGATTGCTGTTACTCCAAGAGATTCTGAGGAAGACGACCGAGAACGATTGAAATGACACGAAAACTGATAAAACGTTTCTGGACCGAAACCGATAAACGACTCCTATTCAAATTCGTATATAATTTTGGATGGAAAGGCGTGCAGGCCGTTCGCCGGTTTCAGAAGCGGGTAAAGAAGGGAGAATACTTCCCTGCCTTCCTCTTCCTGTCGGTGACGAATAACTGCAACCTCCGTTGCCAGGGATGCTGGGTGACACCCACAAAGCCTGTGCGAGAATTGGATGTCGAGACGCTGGACCGAATCATCACCGAATGCAAGGATAAAGGATCGTATTTTTTCGGAATCCTGGGTGGAGAACCCCTCCTCCACAGAGGCCTTTTCGAGTGCCTGGAAAACCATCCGGATTGTTATTTTCTGCTCTTCACCAACGGCACCCTCATCACCGACACCCTGGCCGGAGAGCTGAATCGCCTGGGGAATATTTCTCCCCTGATCAGCATCGAGGGAAACGAAACGGTAAGCGACCGGCGCCGGGGTGGACATCGGGTCTTCTCCCGTACCATGCAAGGCATCGAATACTGCCGTGAACACGGTCTGATCACGGGCGTCGCCACCAGCGTCTGTAAGTCCAACATCGGTGACTTGGTCACAGAGGATTTTATCAAGCATCTGATGGACATCGGGATTCATTATCTCTGGTATTACATATACCGGCCCGTAGGCCTCAACCCGTCTCCAGAGCTCGTTCTGTCCCAGGACGAGGTGATTCGTTTGAGGCGTTTCATCGTGGATATCCGCAATCGAGTCCCGCTCATGGTCGTGGATGCCTACTGGGATCACCAGGGACAGGCACTCTGCCCCGCGGCCACGGGCATCAGCCATCACATCGGCCCCGGCGGCGATGTCGAACCCTGCCCGCCCATTCAATTCGCCCGGGATTGCGTATTGAACGGGAAATCATTATCCGACATATTCAACCAGTCGGAATTCCTGGACAACTTCCGGCATCTGGCGAGCCGTACGACCCGGGGATGCATTCTGATGGAACGTCCTGATCTCTTAAAAGCGTTCGTTCAGGAAACCCAAGCCTGGGACAGCAGTGGCCGACGTACAGCCCTAAAGGAACTGTCATCTATGGATATCTATCCCAGTCATCATGTGAAAGGCGAAGAAATCCCCGAGGCTTCCTGGCCTTACCGTTTCGCCAAGAAGCACTGGTTCTTCGGATTTGGAGCCTATGGTTGATCATCCATGCAATCAACGAGTAGGCGTACCATGAAAAACAAGGATAAAGACATGACCACACGCGCGGGACTAGCGGATGCGAACTCCTATGCTTCTAAAATCCCTCAGGATCGATCCCTGCGGGAGTCCATCCGACATCACGTCCAGCATGCCGTTAGACAGGAAGACCTTATCCCTCCTCTCTCGCTGGAAGAGTTGAGTCATCACGCAGAGACCATCATCCAGCAGACCCGGATTCCCGCAAGTTATAAAGATTTCGTCACCGTACTCGTGGGCAATGCGGTCTGGAAAGACACCATGGCCACCGTGCCCTACGAGAAGCGGGTGCTCCTCCTGCCCCAGTGTCTCAGGGACAAGGCATCTTGTCCGGCCCAGTTGGACGCCTTTGGCTTGCTCTGTGAAGAATGCGGACGCTGCCCCACAGGCGACTTACAGGCATTGGCCGAAGACCTGGGCACCGTGGTGCTCGTGGCGGAGGGAACCACGGTGGTGACGAAACTGCTGGAATCCGGGCAAGTGGAGGCGGTGATCGGAGTCGGTTGTCTGTCCGCTCTGGAGCGGTCGTTTCCCTATTTAAACGCTGCCGCCATACCGGGCATGGCCATTCCTCTGTATAAAGACGGTTGCGATAAAACCGCCGTGGATGTCGACTGGATTCGAGAAGCCGTGCTTCTAAAATCCCACAGGTCGTGGGAGACCCGTTTGAATCTGGATCGGCTGCGTGATGACGTCATGACCTGGTTCCAGGAGAATGCCCTTTCATCCATCTTGATGCAGAACCGGACGGTGACGGAGCGTATCGCCCTGGAATGGATGGCAGCCGGAGGTAAGCGATGGCGACCTTTCCTGGCGACCAGTATCTACCAGGCAATCCAGGGCACAAATCAACCCATTCCGGAGACCATGAAGCGACTGGCCGTGGCCGTGGAATGCTTTCACAAAGCATCCCTGGTCCACGACGACATCGAGGACGACGACGCATACCGGTACGGGAAACCGACCCTCCACATCGAGCACGGCATGCCCGTGGCCCTGAATATCGGCGATCTCCTGGTGGGCGAAGGATACCGGCTCATCGCCGAGTGCGGAGCAGAACCCCATCGAATCGCATGCATGCTCTCGGCTGCCTCCCAGGGTCACCGGGATCTTTGCCTGGGCCAGGGCGAGGAACTGTACTGGAGAGCACGTCCCGATAGGCTGAGCACCGAAAAAGTATTGGATATCTTCCGAAGAAAAACATCGCCTGCCTTCGAAGTCGCGCTCTCCCTGGGCGCCCTATGCGCCGGTGCCAACGGTGAATTGTGCCAAATCCTGAAGTGTTATAGCGACTCTCTGGGCATCGCCTACCAGATTCGCGACGATATCGAAGATTTTACGGGCAATGGGATTGACAGCGATTTCAGAGTAATCAGGCCGTCACTGTTGCTGGCCCTGGCCGTGGAAAACGCCAACGGCAGAAAAGAGGTATTGAACAGGCTGATACATGGAGAACGCTTACAAGCCGACGGGGAGACAATCCGTAAAATAATTTCGGACATGGAACTGGAACAAAAGGCCTGGCAGATGTTTGAAGAATACAAGAACGAAGCCATTCGAGCCCTTCGTCCTCTGAAAAATTCAAGGCTGAGAAGCCTTCTGTTCCGGCTCGTCTATAAAATTCTCGAGGGCGTGTCGGAAAAGACCGAATTCCATCAACAGAGTGTCATACCCTCCCCCGTGCCCGAGAGGACTCGCGTGAGCGTTGAATAATCGGATGGTTCTGATAGATTATGGAAAGACACGTTGAGACGAAACATCGGTGGACGCAGGATAACAACGATATGACCATCGGCCAAAAAATGAGGATCGCTGCACGAGGGGCCCAAGCCTTTCTTACATCGGAGTCGAAGGCAGCCATCGTCGATTTTGTGGTCGGACAGATGAATCCCGACGGTGGATTCCGGGGCCGGACACGTGACAGCGATTTATACTATACCCTGTTTGGCCTGGAATGTTTGGAAGTCATGAACCATCCCCTGCCTTCTAATGAACTTTCCGGATACCTCAGGCTTTTCGGCGATGGAAGCGGATTGGATTTTATCCACCTGTGCTGTTGTGCGCGCTGCCTCGGCAAATTGCCCGAGGATTTGAAAAGAGATAAAAACGACCTCTCAATTCAAAAAAAACTCGACCCGTATCGGACGGAAATGGGAGGGTATCGTCTCCAGCACGAATCAAACCACGATTCGATTTATGCCTCGTTCCTGGCCGTACTGGCCCATGAAGACTTGGGCATAACCATCAAACATCCGAAGCATCTATTACATGCATTGGAGCCCTTGCGAACCGGCGACAATGGATACGCCGACCAACCCGGACTATCCAAAGGAACGACCACAGTCACCGCTGCTGCCACTGTTCTCCTGCATCATTATCATGAATACGAAAACGATGGCCTGACCAACTGGCTTCTTGACCATTACAGATCCCACGGAGGATTCGTGGCCACCACCGATACACCCATTCCCGATCTCCTGTCCACGGCAACGGCGTTGTTTGCCCTTCATTGCCTGGGCGTGTCTCTGGAATCCATACGGGAACAAACCTTCCTATTCATCGAATCCCTATGGCACGACAGCGGTGGATTTTGCGGACATATAGCCGATAACACACCGGACTGCGAATACACATTCTACGGACTGCTGAGTCTGGGCATATTGAGCGAGCCATTGATGTAAAGATGATATATGCGATTGGACATTTTAGAAAAAACCTTTCATCGCTTTAAAGAACGCCTGATGCAAGAAGCCGTTCCTCAGGGGTACTGGGAGGGCAGGCTCTCCAGCAGTCCCCTGGCCACCGCGGTCGCTGTGTTTGCCCTAGGCCGAGCTAATAAAGAGGTTTATCAATCCGAGATTGAGAAGGGCTTGAATTGGCTGGCCGAAAATATTAACTCTGACGGTGGATGGGGAGACAGTCCAGAGAGTAAGACCAACCTCAGCACCACGCTACTCTGCTGGTCCGCTTTTACTCAAGCAAAGGACTCTGACAGCCGGTATTTCGACACATTGAAAAAAGTCGAGGCCTGGCTAAAAGCAAGGATGGGCAGTCTCGCGCCGGAGGATATCGCATCGGCCGTTCTGGACTTTTATGGAGACGATAAAACATTCTCGGCTCCGATTCTCATGATGTGTGCCCTGGCCGGACGCCTCGGACCGGCACCCGGCTGCTGGCGATGGGTGCCCCAGCTTCCCATGGAACTGGCGATCCTTCCCCATCGTCTGTTCAAATGGCTCCGCCTTAACGTGGTCAGTTATGCCATCCCGGCGCTGATTGCCATCGGGCTGGCCAGGCATCGCCGTGCTCCCCAAAAGGGATCGATTATGACTCCCTTGCGTAACCTCGTTACCCATCGCTGTATGAATATCCTCGAAACCATCCAGCCGGAAAACGGTGGATACCTGGAAGCCATACCCCTCACAAGTTTCGTGGTTATGAGTTTAACGGCATCAGACTTCAGAGAGCATCCTGTGGTGAAACGAGGCATCCGGTTTCTGGAGCACTGCCGGCGTTCTGACGGCAGTTGGCCCATCGATACCAACCTGGCGACATGGGTCACCACCCTGTCGGTGAATGCGTTGTGCAACGGCCAGACAGATCCCTGTCTTCCTTACTGGCAGCGGGAATCCATTCGGGCATGGCTGCTGAATCAACAGCACATCCAGGAACACGTGTTCACCCATGCCGCTCCCGGCGGGTGGTCCTGGACCGACCGGCCCGGTGGTGTTCCCGACGCCGACGACACATCCGGCGTGCTGCTGGCCCTGCATCATCTGGGCCCCATCGATCATAAAACGAGACAGGCAGCTTCCCGAGGCATCCAGTGGCTCCTGGACCTCCAGAACCCGGATGGCGGCATACCCACATTTTGCAGGGGTTGGGGCAAACTACCCTTCGATCGAAGCTGTCCAGACATCACGGCCCACGCGCTGCGCACTTTCGCCGCATGGCGTGACGATCTTCCCCGCACGATGCAGTCGAAGATCGATGTGACAATTCATAAGGGCATCGCGTATCTTAAGGGCCACATGACGGAAGACGGCGCCTGGATTCCCCTCTGGTTCGGGAATCAGTCCGCAGCGCATCAAGAGAATCCGACGTACGGTACGGCTCAAGTGATTCTATCCTTGCTGGAACAAAAATTGCAGTTTCGGTCAGGAGTTGACGCGCTCCTGAAAAAGGGATGTGCCTGGCTCAGAGCCAATCAAAATCTCGACGGAGGCTGGGGCGGAACTCGAGGACTGCCTTCCACCATCGAAGAAACGGCCCTGGCTCTGGGGGCTTTATCATCTCAGGGACATGAGGAAGCGATTCGGCGAGGTATACAATGGCTCATACAGCATACGAATAAAGATGGCGATCTTCGAGCAGCACCCATCGGTCTTTATTTCGCCAGTCTCTGGTACGACGAGAAACTGTATCCGATCATCTTTACTGTTTCCGCACTGAGACGGATACTGGAATCGGTAGAACGGAAAAAGCACAAGCCATCCTTCCCCACAGTCGGAAACGAGAATCCAGAGGAATTGCCTCTTCATTCCATACCGCCATTCTCCATGGAAAAATAACCGTGGAACAAAGCAGAAAAAAAGGAATTTAAGTATGTGTCCGAACAAGAACATGAATGTCTGTACCGGCTCTTCCCAGCTCATCTTCTCCTGTTCGGGCGCCGCCGATACGGGCGAGATCAGTGATCGGGCTGCAAGAAAATTAACCCATCAAGGAAAAGGTCGCATGTTCTGCCTGGCGGGCATCGGAGGCCGTGTCGATCCCATCCTTAAACAGACAGCGTCGGCGGAAAATATACTGGTCATCGACGGCTGTCCGCTGGACTGTACACGCCGTACGCTGGAAGAAGCGGGATTCCGAGAATTCCATCACATACGGGTCACGGACTTGGGATTCGAGAAAGGGAAAACCGCCGTAAACGAGACGACCATAACCACGGTGGCGCAAAACGCGGAACCCTTTCTGACTTAGATTATTACGTATGAGCACAAAGAGCGAAAAGATCATCACACGATTCTCTGCCGGTGTGACATCCCTCATCGGACTACTCTGCCTGGGATGGTGGTTCTCCGCCGATCCCACCACCGATTTTGTCGTTCATGGTCCGGGTATGGACAATAAACCCGTGGAAGCCGGAGCCGGTTTTTCGGATGAAACCGTGACCATCGGAGAATACGGGGAGACGTACGACGGCATTCCGTTGAACTCCGAGGCATCGTGGCCGAATTTTCGCGGTATCGATTCCGACAATATCAGTAAGGAGCGGGTATCTTTAGCAGATGGTTGGAGCTCCGACGGTCCAGAAATCTTATGGTCTGTGGATTTGGGGGAAGGCCACGCCGCTCCTGCCGTGAAAAACGGACGCGTTTACCTGCTGGATTACGATGAAGAAAAAAATGCCGATGCCCTGCGCTGCTTCTCTCTGGCCGATGGCAAGGAAATCTGGCGGCGCTGGTACCAGGTCAAGGTGAAGCGGAATCACGGCATGTCACGGACGGTTCCAGCCGTGACGGACAAGTACGTCGTAACCATGGGGCCCCGATGCCACGTGATGTGCGCGGATGCGGAGACCGGCGACTTCTTGTGGGGGTTGGACCTGGAGAAGGATTACGGCACCACCGTCCCGTTCTGGTATACGGGCCAGTGCCCGATCATCGACGATGGAATCGCCGTCATCGCCCCGGCCGGGAATGTCTTGATGATGGGTGTCGATTGTGCCACGGGCGACATCGTCTGGGAGACGCCCAATCCCCACGGCTGGGAGATGTCCCACGTCTCTGTGATGCCGATGATGCTGAACGGCAAAAAAATGTTCGTCTATAGCGCCGTGGGTGGACTCGTGGGCGTTTCTGCGCATGCAGAAGATCGGGGTGCCGTGTTATGGGAAACAACGCTGTGGACGCATTCTGTTCTGGCTCCCTCACCCGTGATTCTGTCTGATGGCCGAATTTTCCTGACCGCCGGTTATGGTGTGGGCAGTATGATGCTGAAGGTGACGGAGACCGACGGCGTCTACACCGTGGAAAAACTCCAGGAGTACAAACCCGACGGAGGCATTGCCTCCGAGCAGCAGACGCCCCTGTACTGGCGCGGACATCTCTTCAGCATACAGCCAAAGGATGCCGGCTGGTTGCGCGAACAATTCGTATGTTATCATCCCGACGACTGTACCCGGCTCGTCTGGTCCAGCGGGGAGACGAATCGATTTGGTCTGGGCCCCTACCTCATCGCCGACGATAAAATGTTCATCCTGAACGATGACGGTGTCCTGATCTTGATCGAAGCATCCACCAGTGGATACCGACAACTGGCTCAGGCCAAAGTCCTGGACGGTTTCGATGCCTGGGGGCCTCTCGCCCTGGCAGGAGGAAGGCTGCTACTCAGGGATTCCAAACGTCTGGTCTGCATCGATGTTCGATGACGCGGAGCGCAAGGAGAAAAATCCGATGAAAAAGGACGCGAATTTAATACAATCTATGCTCACCGGACTGGCCGTAGCAGCCATCGTTCTGGTCGCCGTACATCTGGGCGGGAGCGTCTGTAAAAAATCCGGGCAGAAACCGAATCCGTACGAGTACAACCTGGATGACTTTCGCAAAGTCGACCCCAGATGGATGACTTACCGGGAAACCGGCCGTATCGATATCCCGTCCGAGACCCTTTATGCTCTTGCTGCGGATCAAGATGATCACATTATTGTCTCCGGTAATCATGCGCTTTTTATCTTCAATCTCCAAGGTCAGCCCGTTTCGCGTATCGACATAGGAGAGCCCGTGCGATGCATCGCCGCGTCGCCCGAAGGCCGATTCTACCTGGGCATGATTGATCATGTCGAGCTATTCGATGATGAAGGAAAAAGAGTAGGCGCCTGGGACAAGCTCGACGAGAGCGCCCTGCTCACATCGATAGCCGTAGGAGAAAACGATGTCTTCGTGGCCGATGCCGGCAATAAAGTCGTCCTCAGGTACGATCTTTCAGGAAATGTTGTTGGACGTCTGGGGGACAGCATAAGCGCCGACGATGGTAAAGGACTCGTCATTCCCAGCCCTTATTTCGATGTGGCCATCGGGTATGAGGGCCATCTCTGGATGGTGAATCCGGGCCGGCACCGTATAGAGAACTATACCCGAGACGGCCGTTTCCGGTCGTCATGGGGAAAAGCATCCTGGGGTATCCGGGGCTTCTGCGGATGCTGCAATCCGACCCATATCGTCATCTTGCCCGACGGGCGATTTGTCACCAGCGAGAAAGGGCTGCCTCGGGTGAAAGTATACGATCAAACCGGAAATCTGGAAGCCGTGATTGCCGGGCCCGAACAATTCGAGGAAGGCACCGTCGGACTGGACCTGGCCGTCGATTCATCGGGACGAATCCTGGTCCTGGATCCCAAGAAACGAGCAGTCCGGATATTTCAACAGAAATCTTTAACAAAACCCTGATGGATGGAATGCGAACCATGATGAACACACCACGACTCAACCGCCGTGAATTTCTCCGTAGCCTCGGCCGAAAAACGGCATTCGGTACACTACTCCTCATTGGTGGTAAATTGATATCCCGCAGACCGAAGACGGCTCAGGATTCTCAATTGTGTATTAACAGGGGTATTTGCGACGGATGCCGACGTTTCTCCGAGTGCACACTGCCGCAGGCAACGTCCGCAAAAGCCTCGATGAAAACAAACAACGAGTAGAAGCCAACGATGAAAAATGACAATCACGATGAGAACAGAATCAAACGACGGGATTTCCTGCGGGACGGATTCCGAACGATATCCGCCCTCGGCCTGGGTGGCGTGGCAGGTCTACTCGTAAGCAAATCCCGATCCAAAAATACGGTCTGGCAGATCGATCCCCATGTCTGCGTCCAATGCGAACGATGCGCCACCTACTGCGTACTCAACCCGTCGGCCGTGAAATGTGTCCACGCCTACGATGTCTGTGGCTACTGTGAATTGTGCGGTGGTTACCACCAGCCCGACGCCCAGGAGCTGGATACGGCCGCAGAAAATCAACTGTGCCCGACGGGTGCCATCAAGCGAACCTATATCGAAGACCCGTTTTACGAATACACCATCGATGAGGAGACGTGCATAGGCTGCGCCAAATGTGTCAAGGGATGCAACGCCTTCGGCAACGGTTCCCTGTACCTGCAAGTACGTCACGACCGATGCCTCAACTGCAACGAATGCGCCATCGCCAAGGTCTGTCCTTCCGGAGCCTTCCGCCGCGTTCCTGCCGACTCGCCGTATATCCTGAAGGGGAAACAAGGGCCGTCATGAAGACTACGAGAAGCACATTATCCAAAAGAGTCGGGATATCTCATATACCAAAAGGCGACAGGAGAAAGCCGTCGTCTCCTGGGAGAGGGCCCATCAGCAGAAAGCCTTTGATAAAAATTCGACGGGTTTTCCGTAGAACGGTTCTGGTTTATGTCATTCTCATATCTAGTTTCGCCGCGACGATGACTTCCGTTGCCCAGGACAGATTCCCCAAGCCCGAATTCGAAACCGACTACCAGCAGCCCCTGACCACCACACCCGAGCCCCGCTCTCAGGCATGGGAATACGTGGATGTACTCCTGCTGGTGACCGCCTTGAGCCTGGCTAGTTATTTCGCACTCAAAACACGATCCAGAAGATCGATTTTCATACTCATGATTTTCAGCCTTGCCTATTTTGGATTCATCCGGAGAGGCTGCGTCTGTTCCGTGGGAGCTACCCAGAACATGGTGCTTGCGCTGGCGGATCCGTCATACCTGCTTCCCGCAGCGGTCGTCGCTTTTTTCATCCTTCCTCTGATCTTCACGCTCTTTTTCGGACGCACCTTCTGCGCCGCCGTCTGTCCGTTGGGTGCCGTACAGGATATCATATCCTACAGACAAACCAAGCTGCCCGCCTGGCTTTCCCATGTTCTGGACCTTCTTCCCTATCTCTATTTGGGACTGGCCGTGTTGTTCGCCGCCACAGGATCGGCTTTCATCATCTGCCAGTACGATCCCTTCGTATCTATCTTCCGTCTGAGTGGAAATTTCACCTTGATCCTCATCAGTGGTGTGTTCTTGGTGATGAGCATTTTTGTAGCCAGGCCCTACTGCCGGTTCCTCTGTCCCTACGGCGTTCTGCTAGGATGGATGTCCCGCCTGGCTCGACGACACGTGACCATCACACCCGATGACTGTGTGCAATGCCGTTTATGTGAAGACGTCTGCCCCGTGGATGCCATCCTGAAACCCACGCCCGAAAAAGCACCGGAAACGCGTGCTAAAGGCACGAAAAGGCTGGCCATCATGCTGATCCTGCTGCCGGCCATGATCATCGCTGGCGGATGGGCGGTTTCGAGACTGGACGGAATCCTGTCGAGAGTCCATCCGAGAGTTCGGCTGGCGGAGCAAATCCTGAAGGAAGATGCCGGCATCGTCAGGGAAACCACCGTGGAGAGCCGGACATACCGCTCACAGGGTAAAACGGTCGAAGACCTGGTCCAGGAAGCCATGATCATTAAAAAGGATTATCAGAAAGGCGGTTGGTACCTGGGTGGATTTCTCGGCCTCGTTTTCTTCGGCAAACTGTATGGACTCTCCGTACGCCGCAAACGGACCGATTACGTACCAGATCGGTCGTCGTGTCTCAGTTGCGGCCGCTGTTTCCTGTACTGTCCCAAAGAACGTGTTCGACTTAAAAACAAAACGGAAGAACAATGACTCTGAAAACATTGGAAAAGATATTCTCGAAACAGAACATCTATCACGCACTCCGTGGCGTGGCCTATGCGGCCGCCGGATTCGGGTTGATCCTCTGCATCCTACTCATCGCCAATTATATCCAGACAAAGGTGGTCGATCCCCTCAACAACCCATCGCTAACAGCGCTGATGGAAATGCTGGAGGAGGATCCTCAGAATGCAGCCTTGAAAGATCAGATACGCTCGCTGGACTTACTGGCGAGAAAGGCCTACTTCACCAGCCAGTGGCAGCTTCGCACGGGCGGATTGCTCCTGCTGGGCAGTTTTGCCGTCCTGTTCATCTCGCTGAGGCTCATGGGCTCCGTGAAGCAACGCATGCCCGCACCCGAAGGGTGCCCCGACGCGGACGATTCCTGGCTCACGGCCATCAAAGCCAGGAAGTGGATCGTGGCAGGCGGCGTCTGTCTCCTGGCCACAACCCTCGTGACCGCCATTATCTCTCACAATGAAATTTCCCAGATCACTTTTAAACATATTTCGGATATGGATTCCACCGAAGCCTTAAACGATAACTGGCCCAACTTCCGGGGCCCCAACGGCATCGGTGTGGCCTCCGCGGAACATCCTCCCACGGATTGGGATGGACTCAGCGGCCATGGCATACATTGGAAAGTGGAAGTACCCAAACCCGGCTTCAGCTCTCCGGTGATATGGGGAGACCGCATTTTCCTCACGGGCGGGGACAATAACGGCCGGGAAGTCTACTGCTTGGACGCAGAAAACGGAGCCATCCGGTGGCAACAACCGGTGACGGACGTCCCGGGCAGTCCAGAGAATCCACCAAGGATACATACGGATACGGGGTATGCACCTTCCACGGTTGCCACCAACGGCCGTTCTGTCTGTGCCATATTTCCCACGGGTGATCTCATCAGTTTCGATGTAGACGGCAACCGGGCCTGGGCCCAGAATCTGGGTGTGCCCGACAACCATTACGGTCATGCCTCTTCACTATTGATTTTCGAGAATCTCCTCATCGTCCAGTACGATCAGAACAGACGATCCCGCCTCCTGGCGCTGGACGTATCCACGGGTGAAACCGTGTGGAGAGCGGAACGGTCGGTCATCTCCTGGTCGTCCCCTATCTGCGTCAACACCGGTAATCGGATGGAGCTCATCCTGACCAACAGTGTTTCCGTGGTGGCCTACGATCCCAGAACTGGTGTCAAGCTGTGGAGCCTGGACTGCATGGGCGGGGAAATGGGTCCTTCTGCGGCCTATGCCGACGGATGGGTATACGCGGCCAATGATTACGCCGTGGTGGCCGGTATTCAGCTCACATCCGGCGGAGCCGAACTGGTCTGGGAGTACGACGAAGACATGCCCGACACGTCGAGCCCTTTGGCCACGGATGAATACCTTTTTATGGCTACCAGCTACGGATACATCGTCTGTCTGAATGCCAAGACCGGAGAAACGTACTGGTACCAGGAATTCGACGACGGCTTCTATGCCTCCCCCATCCTGGCAGGCGGCCGCGTCTATGCCATGGACTTGCAGGGCGTGATGCATATCTTTCAAGCGGATAAGACATATAAATCCGTCGGTGAACCCGCCTTGGGAGAGCCTTCCTCGTGCACGCCCGCATTCGTCGGAGATCGAATGTATGTCCGTGGAGAAAAATACCTGTACTGTATAATGGGTGAGTGACTGGACAGCCCAGCCGTCAAACTTGAATCTTTTGAATGGAGCCAATGCGATGCTAAAAACCTACACACTCAACGGTGAATCCATCGATTCCCTTGACTTGAAAATACTGCTCATTACGAAGGGGATAGACATCTCTTCCAGTATCTACGAACATTTCGGGCAGACGAAACGTTTATCACCCCACATGGATCCCCAGGCATGTAACTGCCTTGTCTTGCCCGACGACACCATCGTCCACATGATTCACGTGGGATCCCAATCTCCCTTCAGCATGGACATCGATAAGAAGGACAACGCCTATCTGGCCTATCAGGGCGATTTCATCACCCATGTCGATTTTCCCCAGAAAACTGATTTTTACCGACAAACGACATCCAGCGGCATGCCGTTCAAGGGCACGGCCGTATTGCAGGGGCATGATGTGCTATCCTTTCCGTATCTCTGGCCCTGCGAGTACGCCAAAGTAGGCCATGCTTGCAAATTCTGCTTTCCCGGAAGTTTCACAGAGCAGGCCGCTCGAGAAGGAAAGCCCGACTTTCCCTCGCCCACACCTCAAGACGTCGCAGAGATCGTGGATTATGCAGTAAACGTCGAAAAAGTGGCATCCTACGTCCAGCTGACAGGCGGCTCTTCCATGGATCCGCGCGCCGAAACGCATCTCGTCGTGGATATGCTGAATGCCATCGACAATACGGCCGGCCTCCACAACGTGACCGGTGAGATGCTGATTTACACATCGCCTCCGGCCGACCCGCACGTCATCGATGCCATCCTCCAGGCCGGTGCCGACCGTATCGCCTGCGACATCGAAGTCTGGGATGAAACCCTGTTTCAACAGATCTGCCCGGGCAAATCCCGTTTTACGGGACGGGATCGCCAGATCAACACTTTGACATACATCGCAGAAAAATACGGCCCCAACCGGGCGTGCAGCGCCTTCGTCGTGGGTGTCGAACCGGCCGAAAGCTTTCTGGAAGGCGCCGAATGCCTGGCCCGTCGCGGAGTCGTCCCGCTTGCCTCGGTCTGGATACCTCACGGAAGGCCCGTCTTGAACATCGCCGAAGCACCTGGATTGGACTTTTACCGCACAGTCAAGAACGGACTCGCCGAAATTTACACTAAGTACGGGTGCGAACCTCCGGGAAATGCCGGATTCAACGTCTGCTTGTGCAGGGACACCTGGAATCATCGAACGGAAATACACACGAAAGCGACCTGTTGCGAGGCATGAAGTGACTATAACGAAGAAATCTCTATGCACGATCCCGATTATTATAGCCCTATTGATCCCGATACGCGTTTCTGTTTGGGCCCAGCAGAAAATAGTTACGGCCAAAAAGGTGAATCCGAAGCCACCCATCATCGACGGGCATGGAGAAGACCCCGTATGGATGAAAACCGAGTGGGAAGCCGGTTTTATTCAAAACGCACCCAACGAGGGTGAAAAGCCTTCTCAGGAGTCGGCTTTCAAGGTACTGTACGATGATGAAAACCTGTACGTACTCATCCGAGCGTTCGATACAGAGCCCGAAAAAATCGATCGGCGTATCGCCCGAAGGGACGATCCCGGGAGCGATTTCGTGGATGTCTGGATCGACAGCTACCACGATCACCGCACGGCATTCCTCTTCCTGGTCACGGCAGGGGGCGTGAAGACCGACTGTATTTCGTACGAAGACGGCGGCTACTTCGACATGAACTGGGATCCGGTCTGGTATGCAATAACATCCATCGACGAAAAGGGCTGGATGGCGGAGATGAAAATCCCCTTCAGTCAACTGCGGTTCGGCAATCATCAGAATCAGGTCTGGGGCTTGAACGTGGAACGGGGTATTCATCGGCTCAACGAGTGGTCTCGATGGAAATTGATCCCCACAGAAACCAAAGGATTCGCTAGCCTATTCGGTGAATTGCACGGCATCACCGGAATTCCCTCGTCCAGACGAATCGAGTTCCTGCCGTATTTCCTGGGCAGTTATGACCATTTAAAGAAGGAAGTAGGTAATCCGTTCGAGCCGGGTCAGCAAAAAAGTCTCCTGGGCGGTCTTGACGGCAAGATCGGCATCACCAGCGACCTGACCCTGGACTTTACGATAAACCCTGATTTTGGCCAGGTCGAAGCCGACCCGTCGGTCATCAACCTGACCACGTTCGAGACATTCTTCGAAGAAAAAAGGCCTTTTTTCATTGAGGGGAGGAATATCTTCAATTTTAATATCACGAACCTTGGTAATTTTTCACGAGATAACCTGTTCTACTCCCGGAGAATCGGAAGACTCCCCCAGCATGATCCGGAGATTGAAGACGAAGCATTCGCAGATGTACCCGACAAGACATCCATCATAGGCGCGGCCAAGCTGACGGGAAAGACGAAAGACGGCTTATCCGTCGGCATACTGGAGAGTATCACCCAGCACGAAAAAGCCGAAATCGATCTTCTTGGACAGCGCCGGCTCGAATCCGTCGAGCCGATGACGAATTACTGCATCGGTCGGATTCAGAAGGACTTTCAGGAAGGCAAAACTATCCTGGGTGGCATGGTGACGGCTGTGAATCGACAGATCAACACGCCGGAGCTCGACTTTATCCCACGCTCGGCCTATACCGGTGGGTTGGATTTTCTGCAGTACTTCAAGAACAAAGAGTACAACCTCACGGCTAAGACGATCTTCAGTCACATCCGGGGCAGCCAGGAAGCCATGATAGAGGTCCAGGAATCGCCCGTGCGGTATTTTCAGAGACCCGATGCCGATTATGTGGCCGTGGATTCCGGCCGCACCTCCGTCTCTGGACACGGCGGTACCCTGGAATTCGGCAAATGCGGCGGCGGTCACATTCGATATCTGGCCAACCTGTCCTGGCGGTCACCCGGCCTGGAGTTGAACGATCTGGGCTACCTTCGCTCGGCCGACGTTCTCAAGGCATGGCTTCAGGCCGGATACGTCACGTGGAAACCATTCAGTATTTTCAGGAATTTCAGTGCCCATATCAATCTCTGGAAGAACTGGGACTTCGGAGGTCACGTCATCAATCAGGGCGCCCACACGGATTTCAATCTGGGATTTAAAAACAACTGGCACCTGTTTCTTCACCTCCGGGGGGAAACCCAAAGCCTCTCGCCGTACGAGCTCCAGGGAGGTCCATCCATCATCCTGCCTGGAATGTGGACGTTGATCTCACGGCTTGAGACGGACCAGAGTAAAAAAATCCAGTTCAATACGATGGTCCTGTATACGAATGGAGAGGATCGCTATTTTGAAGATTTCTGGTTCATGTTCGGCACGAGATACCGTCCTTACAACGCCCTGGAAATTTCCATCAATCCATTCATCGAAATCTACAAGAACAACCTGAAATACGTAACATCGGAGGATGTGGACCTGGATAAACGATACATCTGTGCGGCTTTGGATCAAAAAACCGTGAGCCTCACCTTCCGTCTGAACGTCTGCCTGACACCCGAGCTGTCGATCCAGTACTACGGCCAACCCTTTCTCTCGTCCGGGAGATACACGAACTTTAAAAAAGTGACTGATCCGCGGGCCCATCGATTCCAAGGCCGGTATTCTTTGTACGAGATGGATCAAATGGAGTACAACGACGAGGATGAAGAGATCGGCATCGACGAGAACCGAGACGGCACAAGCGATTATACAATTGATAATCCGGATTTCACCTTCATGCGGTTCAACTCCAACCTGGTCATCCGGTGGGAATATTCGCCCGGATCGACGGTCTACGCCGTCTGGTCCCAGAGACGGACAGAAGATACGTCTCATGGGGAATTCTCATTCAGAAACGGCATGCACGACTTGTTCCATCTGCATCCCCATGATGTTTTTCTGATTAAATTCAACCACTGGTTCTCGTTATGATGCCGAATCATGTGGAGAGATATACTCAATGAAGAACGACATCTACATATTCGATCGATTGCCGATCGGTTTCATTATATCTCATGTACGTTCAAAACTCAATGTCTATTCCTGTCATCCCATGGGTTTTTTTATCATCATGTGTTGCCTGACGTTGTCATTTTTAGTATTTTGATTCTTAGAGGAATTCGAGATTTCGAACACATATGAAAAAAAACGATCTGAAAAATCATAATGCAGAAGATGCCGTCGATTTAAGCCGGATTGACAGCCTCGTAGCGGAGATCGGTAAAGCGACCAGCGATGTGATTCCCATCCTGCAGGCCATTCAGGAAACATACAACTACCTGCCCGCCGAGGCCCTCCAGCGCGTCTGTGAAATCAGCGACATCACGCCGGCTTCTATCACCGGCATCGCGACCTTCTACTCCCAATTCCGGTTGCGGCCCGCAGGACGTTACGCCATCAAGGTATGTATCGGTACGGCCTGCCACGTGATGGGAGGCGAATCCATCTACGAGGCATTTAAGCAACATCTGTCCATCCCGGAAGACGACGACACGGACGCAGATCGTCTGTTCACGGTGGAGAAAGTCGCGTGCCTGGGATGCTGTATGCTGGCACCGGCCGTGCTCATCGACGATATCACGTATGGATTTCTACGCCCGGACACCGTACCTCAGGTTTTACGCGATTTCTTATCCGCACAAACCAGCGGTGGTGAGAAACGGTTTGCGTCGCATAAAAACGACAAACTGCTGAGGGGTGAAGTCCGCATGTGCCTCTGCTCTTCCTGCATCGCATCGGGAGCCAGGGCCGTATACGATACACTCGGCAGCGAGATACAGAATCTGGAGCTGCCAGTAAAACTCAAGACAGTCGGCTGTACCGGCATGGCCTACCAGACACCCCTGGTTACCATCGCCATGCAGGACGGCAGGGAATTCCAGTACGGCAGAGTGAAACCCGAGGATATACGAACCATCCTCCTTAACCATTTTCAGCCCGCATCCCCGGGCAGACGGAGCATGGCCGCCGTGTCGCATCTGCTGGAGAAATTATACACCGATGAATCATGGGAACCCGTGACTCGATACGCCATCGATACGCGCAACGGCCCGGACGCGTGTTATACGGAGAGTCAATGCCATCTGGTAACCGAACATAACGGGACTCTCGACCCTCTCGACCTGAACGAATACATCAAACAAGACGGCTTTCAGGCGTTGAAGAAATGCCTGAATCAACTGTCCCCCGATGAAATCATCGCAGACATCGCAACCAGCGGTCTCCGTGGCCGGGGTGGGGCTGGCTTCCCCACCGGCGAGAAGTGGAAGTCGGTTCGGTCCACGGCAGGAGATGGAAAATTCATCGTCTGCAACGGAGACGAGGGCGATCCCGGTGCGTTCATGGACCGGATGATTCTGGAATCGTTTCCCTTTCGTGTCATCGAGGGCATGGTCATCGCTTCTCTTGCCTTGAGTGTGCACGAGGGATTTATATACGTTCGGGCTGAGTATCCCCTGGCCAACCATCGCATCCGGAAAGCGTTGAAAATCTGTGAAGAGCAGAATCTACTGGGCGAACGCATCCTGGGCTCCGATCATAATTTCCGCATCAAAGTGGTAGCCGGGGCCGGTGCCTTCGTCTGTGGTGAGGAGACGGCACTGATGGCCGCCATCCAGGGCGAACGGGGCATGCCTCGCCTCCGCCCACCCTACCCTGCCGAGAAAGGACTCTGGGGAAAACCCACACTGGTCAACAACGTAGAAACCTACGCACTGGTGCCGTGGATCATCCGCAACGGTTCGGAAAATTTCGCACGACTGGGGACGGCTGAGAGTAAGGGAACCAAAACCTTCGCCCTGGCCGGGAAGATCCGACGCAGCGGCCTCATCGAGGTTCCCATGGGAACGACTCTCCGGCAAATCGTGGAGGACATTGGGGGCGGCATTCCCGACAATAAGAAATTGAAAGCCATACAGGTGGGCGGCCCATCGGGCGGATGTGTTCCCGACCATCTGGCCGACACACCCGTGGATTACGAAGACCTCACATCGGCCGGCGCCATGATGGGCTCCGGTGGGATGGTCGTCCTTGACGAAACCGATTGCATGGTCGATATCGCCCGCTATTTCATGGCCTTTACCCAGGTCGAATCCTGCGGTAAGTGCACGTTCTGCCGTATCGGCACCAAGCGCATGCTGGAAATCCTCGATCGTCTGTGTACGGGACAGGGCAAAGAAGGCGACATCGAAGCTCTGGAGCACCTGGCCAAGTGGATACAGGAGACGAGTCTCTGTGGCCTGGGCAAAACCGCCCCGAATCCGGTATTGACAACTCTCCGCTATTTTCGGGAGGAATACGAGGCACACATCCAGGGACGTTGCCCTGCTGGCAAATGCAAAGAGATGATCTCGTATACCATAACCGATGATTGCATCGGCTGTACCCGATGCTCCCAGCGTTGCGCTGCCGGTGCCATCGAAATGCGTCCGTATGAAAAACATGAAATCGACGCAGAGAAATGCACACGTTGCGGCACGTGCATGCAGGCCTGTCCGGTGAATGCAGTTGAGGTAAAATGACGAATACATACATTTCCTCTATTCACAAGGGATTCGAGTAACGAAGATACATGAATAAGATACGACTGAAAATCGACGATAAAGACATCGAAGTCAACGCGGGAACCACACTCCTGGAAGCTGCCCGGCAGCTGGGTGTTTTCATACCCACGATGTGTTTCCAGGAGGGTCTCCCCCATTTCACATCCTGCATGCTCTGCGTTGTCAGAGAAAAAAACAGCGGCCGATCGCTTCCAGCCTGTTCAACGCTTGCAGAGGAGGGCATGGACATCAATACCGACGGTCAGCAGGTGGAGGATGCGCGAAGAACGGCCCTGGAACTCCTTCTCAGCGATCACGTGGGCGACTGCCAGGGACCGTGCCAGCGTGCCTGTCCTGCTCACATGAACATTCCGTTGATGCTGAGACAGATCGAGTATGGAAACATCCGTGATGCGCTGATGACTGTAAAACAGACCATCGCCCTTCCTGCTGTACTGGGCCGTATCTGCCCGGCTCCCTGCGAAAAGGCATGTCGGCGCGGTCAGGTGGATCAGCCCATCGCCATCTGTCTCCTGAAACGGGTCGTGGCCGATGCCCATCTAACCGATGATCCTCCGTCTATTCCTGAATGCAAACCACGGACTGGAAAGCATGTGGTCGTGGTCGGTAGCGGCCCCACGGGACTGTCTGCGGCGTATTACCTATTGCTGGAGGGTCACGACTGTACGGTCATGGATGAGCGAGACAAGCCCGGAGGCTTGCTTCGTTACGGTGTGCCGGAAATCCGGCTGCCCCGGTCTGTCCTGGACTCTGAAATCGATATTATCCGACATTTGGGCGCGGATTTCAGGATGAAAATCCGTATCGGTAAGGATATCGCTATAGATTCATTGAGGAAGGATTTCGACGCCGTCATCCTGGCCATGGGAGAAATACAGCGCGAGACGTGCGACGATTTCGGACTGGAGTCCACCGATGCGGGCATCCGCGTGAATACCCGCACGTATGAGACCAGCCTGGAGGGGGTGTTCGCCGGCGGCAACGCCATCCGTGCAGGCAGGATGGCCGTTCGATCCGTGGCCCACGGCAGGAGCATGGCATTTTCCGTGAGCCGGTTCTTGAACAATGAAACCCGATTGGATACGGATGATCGCTTTCATTCGCGGGTGAACAAGTTAAGACCGGAGGAGATCGAGTCATTCGTCCATCTGGCCAAACAGCAAAAAGATCAAACATTCCTGAACAAGCATTCCATGAACGTGGCTCCCTCCGAGGCTGTGACACCGGAACAGGCTGCCTCGGAAGCGGCCCGGTGTTTGCATTGCGAATGCCGAAAACCGGATACATGTAAATTAAGGCAATGATAGCGTACATTACTGGTGACCTTTTATTAAGAGTATGAGGCATTGAAAAAAAGAGAGCATGCTTTTACCTTACCTTTTGGGTTTATCAAAAATCTGA
>Ga0180431_10002849_pt1 | contig 22730 bp, 30 predicted proteins | sample SS_ome_11_FD_132459 | JGI IMG/M metagenome (GOLD analysis project Ga0180431, IMG submission 132459) | Hypersaline lake sediment archaeal communities from the Salton Sea, California, USA - SS_1_MS_1 metaG | ecosystem: Environmental > Aquatic > Non-marine Saline and Alkaline > Hypersaline >...
CTGTTCAATCGCGGCGGCATATTCCAGGCCACACTCTTCGCTGCACGCTTCGCACCTACAGACCTTGATGACGTCTGTCGTCAGGGGTCGCCCGGCGGTGAGTGTGCCGGTCTTGTCGAAGGCGATGGCTTTCACCTGGCTCAGCGCCTCGATAAAGCGCCCACCCTTGATCAACACCCCGCGAGTGGCTGCGTTGGTCATTGCGCTCACCAGGCTGACCGGTGTGCTGATCACCAGTGCGCAGGGACACGCGATGACGAGCAACTGCAATGCCCTCATCAGCCAGCCCTGTTCTCCCCAGAACGGTTGTCCAAAGACCAGCGGGGGAACAACTGCCACCACCAGTGCTGCCAGGGCCACCGCCGGTGTATAGACCGCGGCGAAGCGATCGATGAACCGCTGCACCCGTGCGTGCCTCGATTGTGCTTCCTGCACCAGGGCGACCATGCGGCTCAGCGTGTTGTCGGCCGCCAGACGGGTTACCTCTATCTCCAGCGCGCTGGTGATATTGATCGTGCCTGCGAATACGGGGTCGTTCGTCCCTCTCTCGACGGGCATGCTCTCGCCGGTGATCGGGGCCTGATCCAGGGAGCTCTGTCCCGCCCGGACGATGCCATCTGCACTGACCTGGTCTCCGGGGCGCACCAGCACCCGGTCTCCGACGCTCAGTTGCTCCACCGGCGTCACCTGGATCTCGCCGGAAGGCAGGAGCTTTTGTGCCACCGGTGGTGCCAGATCCAGAATGCTATCCAGTGCGCCGCGCGCTTGCTCGGCCGCATATCCTTCCAGGGCCTCACCGAGCGAAAACAGGACCACGACGATGGCCGCTTCGGCCCACTCGCCGATGAACGCCGCGCCAGTGACCGCGATCACCATCAGCGCATTGATCCCCAAGCGCCGCGAGATCCACAGCTCTTGCATGGTGTGGCGTGCCAGGGGCAGTCCGCCTGTGGCAATCGCCGCCGCAAAGAGGGCGATGCGGATCCAGGGTGGGGCGCTGGCGATCGCCGCAGCCAGACCAAAAAGTGTCAGCAGCCCGGCGAGCGCGGTCAGACGCGTCTCTTGTTTCGAAAGGATGAACTGCGCAAATCCCACGGTGGGTCTCCTGCGACCCTCGTCGCGGGAGACCAGCGTGTAGCCCGCTGCGCTGACGGCTTTGGCGATTGGCTCGGTTGGCACGTCTGGCGCTGCCAGGGAGACGGTTAACGTGCCGCTGGTCGCATCCGCGCGGCATTCTTGCACACCCTGTACACGGCTGACGGCGGCCTCGACCCGCTCGGCACAATCTCTGCAGGTCAGACCTGTTACGGTGAATGTTTTGCTCTCCAATTGGCCTAACCTCTTGACTTCTTTTGACCGGTTCATCTCTTGTCAAATGTCGTACCATTATATTATATTTAGTAGATAAAGTCAATAGATATAGCATTAAAAGGGCATAAGAGATCGCCAGCCCAGTTACAGATCGTTGGAGAAGAAGGGCTCGTTTACACGGCCATGTAGAAGGGGCCGGGGATGCTTTCCCCGACCCCTTGCTCGTTCCGGGCTCGATCGACCCGCTAGTGGCCGATGAGGGTCACACGTACTCTTGTTTGATCGGTTCCGCACGCCGGGTCCATTCTGCACCCAGAGGCTGCCGCACCAGCGGGCCGGCTTTCAGTGCTGGCACCTGCTCCTCATATGTTGGCATGGGGTCTCCCCGGTACACGATGCCGATGGGGATCTGCCCGTCCCACTCGTGCGCTTTCTCCCACGCGGCCGTCCTGTCGGTCGGGTCATATGCCTGCTCATCCTCCAGCTTGTACACCCGCTCCTTATAAAAGTCGTAGGCGGTGGATCGATTAAAGGTCACGCACGGTTGGAGGACGTCCACCAGCGCATATCCGGGGTACTCTAGTGCCTCACCGATCAGCCAGGCCAGATGCGGCAGTTCGCCGGAATAGCCCCGCGAGACAAAGGTGGCGCCAGCCGTGATTGCCAACGCCAGCGGCTGAACTGGCCCGTCTATCGAGCCCTCCGGTGATGTGGGGGTGCGCTTTCCCCGCTCGCTGGTGGGGGAGTACTGCCCTTTCGTCAGCCCATAGATGCGGTTGTCCTGCACCACGTCCACGATGTTCAGGTTGCGCCGGGCGGCGTTGAGAAAGTGGCTCAGTCCTTCGCCGTAGCCATCGCCGTCGCCGTGGACGGTCATCACGCGCAGTCCATGGTTGGCCAGCCGCGCGCCCGTCGCCACTGCCATCGTCCGGCCATGGAGCGTGTGGAAGCCGTTGACTTTCATGTAATGGGGCAGCTTGCTCCCGCAGCCGATGCCAGTGACGATCAGTATCTCGTGTGGCGCGACGTTGTGCTCAGCCAGCGCCATCTTGATCGCATTGAGGATGCCGTGGTTGCCACAGCCCCGGCACCAGGTGGGTCGCTCTGTGCCGTCAAAGTCTTTGCGAGTTACCATCTCACACCTCCTCCGGCATGCGGGCTATGATGAACTCGGGGGTGAATGCGCGCCCGTCGTACCTGCGGATCGCGCTGTTCACCGCAAGACCCGTGTGGGTGCGCAGCAGGATCTCTAACTGGCCGGTGCTGTTTCCCTCTACGACGACGGTCCGTTTCGCTCGTTCCAACGCCGCTTTGGTCTGATCTACCGGGAAGGGGTAGAGCGTGCAAAAGTGGAGCATGTTCGCCCGGCCGGGTCGCTCCGTGTTCATCCAGTCCACGGCTTCCCGCAATGGCCCATAGGTAGAGCCCCAGCAGAGGAGGGTCACCTCCGCGTCCCTTGGGCCGTACCAGGCCGGCCCCTCGAGCTCTCGGCCTGCCCCCTCCATCTTGCGCGTTCGCTTGTCCACCTGGGCGATCCGGTTGGCTGCATCCTCGCTGATCGCCCCGTACTCGTCGTGCTCGTTGGCGGTGGAGACCCACACGGCGTTGGGATGGCCAGGGACAGCCCGCGGAGAGATGCCCGAGGCCGTGATCTGATAGCGCCGGTACGGCTCTTCCAGCGCGTCCAGATCTTCCGATGTCATCAGTGCCCCACGGTCGATGCTGACCTCGTTCAGGTCCAGCGCGTCCAGCTCCAGCGTGCGGTAGGCCACCGCCAGGTAGTGGTCGCTCAGGACGAGGGCTGGGGTCTGATATCGCTCTGCCAGGTTAAACGCCTGCCACCCTGCGTGGAAAGATTGCTCGACCGTGCCAGGAGCCAGGACGAAGCGGGGAAACTCGCCCTGGGAGGCATGTATCATGAACAGGAGATCGCTCTGCTCGGTGCGGGTCGGCATGCCGGTCGCGGGTCCTGGACGTTGTGCATTGTAGACGACGATCGGGGTCTCGGTGATGCCGGCCAGGCCCAGCGCTTCTACCATCAGGGAGAAACCCCCGCCCGAGGTGGGACACAGGGCTCGTGCCCCCACGTAGGCCGCGCCGATCGCCATGTTGATCGCGGCGATTTCGTCCTCTGCGTGTTTGGTGACCACGTCGTATTCCTCGGCGTGGGCGGCGAACCAGTGCAGGACCGGTGAACCGGGTGTCATTGGGTAGGCGGATACGAACCGGCAGCCGCCTGCCAGCGCGCCGAGTCCGAAGGCTTCGTTGCCGTTGAGGAGCATGCGGGTCGGTGCATCAGGCACTGCCTTCATGCGGAAGGGAAAGTCGGCCTGGAAGGAACCTGCTGCCTGGATGCCGGCCTCGATGACCCGCAGGTTAGCGTCCACGACCGCCTGTCCTTTGCGGGCGAAATTGTCTCGAATGATGCTCTCCATGTAGGTAGGATCGAATCCGATCAGGCCAGCAGCCACGCCCAGTGCCAGTGTGTTGCGCATCACCTCTCTGCCACCCAGCTCCTTGGCCAGGGTAGTAAGGGGGACAGCAAAGAAGCTGACCCCCGGCCGGTGCAGGTCCTCGGGCAGCGCGGTGTTTTCATCATAGACGACGGCACCTCCCTCAACGATTCCATCTACGTGCCGCCGGATTGTTTCCAGGTCCAGTGCGAGCAACAGGTGCACGGGCCCGGTGTGAGAGTACAGGGGCTCAGGGGCGGCGCGGATGGAGAAAAAGTTGTGGCCCCCTCGGATGCGGGAGTAATAGTCGGGCAGGCCAAAGACGTAAAGGCCCCCTCTCGTCAGCGCCTTGGCAAACCCCGCGCCGCTGGATTCCAGCCCCATACCTGCCTCGCCGCCGATACGGATCGTGAGGTCGTTCTCGACCATGTTCTTGCTCCTTAGCTCTCATCTATCGAGACGTCGTGGCCGCTTACCCGCCCCATGGCATTGACGCATACTCCTCAAAGATCTCGTCGTGCAGTTCCTTGAACAGCTGTTCGTGGCTGCGCTCCCACGTTGCCAGCATGGTCAGTGCTTCCTGGGCATCGCCCTCTGTCTTGGAGGCGGCCATCTCGTAGAACTCGCTAAAGTCGCGCTCGATGAGATAGGCCATGCGGAGGATGGGGAGATCGGGGACCATAGACTCTATCACAGTCTGGTCCAACATCTCAGCCTTGGCCCGCTCCTGAAAAAAGCCCTCTTTGTTCAGTTCTGCCGCGATGGCGGTGTCGGTCTTTTCCTCGCCATCCAGTCCCTCGATCAGCGCCTCGATGAACTCGATGTGTTTCTGCTCCTCGGCTGCCAGCCGTCGAAAGATTCCCTGGGCGGCTGCGTGGCTCATCCGCTCCGCGTTGCTCTCGAAAAAGTCCTTTCCTGCGTGCTCGCGCTGTAGCGCATATTCGTAGATCTTCCTTATGTCCATTATTCCGTACTCCTCGTGTGGTTATGTCGGTCAGCCGATGACGGCCCTGGTCTGGAGGCCCGATGCCTTCTTGCCTATCCGATGAAAAACGGATACTCGTCGCTGTCCCACCAGGTCTGATTCTCGGTCAGATAATCGAGGGTATTCTGCAAGAGGCGGTAGTGCTGTGCCTCCTGCTTGGTCAGGAACTCGTATGCCTCGCGTGCGCGGGGGTCATCCATCTCCAGTGCGGCCCGGGCGTAGAGTTCCTCCGATATTCGCTCCGTCTCCAGGCCAAACTCCAGGGCAGCGATGTCCCCTGCCAGGCATACTTCCCGATCGGGCGTAAAGACCGGGCTGGGCTCCGGCGGCTCCTCGCCGGGTAGATCTGGTGCGGCCGGGTCCAGTGGAAACTCCTGTTTCATCGCATCCTCGAAAGGAAGCCAACCCTTCCCCGCCTCCAGTGCCCGATACTCGGCCAGCAGGAGGCGCAGGTGTTCGCCCTCCTGGGCGGCTAGGTCGAGGAACATGGCCTCGCCCCGTTTGTCGGATGCCCGTTCGGCCGCCGTCGTGTAGAAACTATAGCCGTCTCGCTCGATGCTCATACCCCGTCTCAGAATGCCCTGTGGTGTGTTCCAGTCCATATGTCTGTTACCTCCTAATCTGGTCTCTTGTCAACTCTGTGGTCTATCATCGTCGTGAAGGATCGCGAACAGGTCCTCATAGTGGTCAAAGGGCGGCATAATGCACGCCCCCGAAAAGAGCTGCCTGGCAACGGCCAACATCTCCCGGGCGTTTGTCGTGCCCTCGGCCACTGACTCTCTGGCCTGAGCCATTCGCTCTCGCACGTGCGCCGGCACGGCGATGCCCGCTACCTGGTGATGCAGAAACTCGGCGTGCCGCGCGGTGCGCAACGGCAGTATGCCCAGGATGATGGGGATCCGAATGTGCTGTGTCGCCTCAGCCAGCCTCCGGGCGCTCGCTGCGTCATAGACCGGCTGTGTGATCGCGAACTGCGCCCCCGCTTCGGCCTTCCGCTCCAGTCGCCGTATCGATTGCTCCAGCCCGTCCGCTTCTGGATGGGGATCCAGCACCACGCCAGTGCGCAGACCCGTCTCTCTTGCCATGCGCACCAAGGCGAAAACGTCTACGTCGCGCACAGTCGTCGTGCGCGCTCGATCTCCCAATGCCACGAAATCGCCCGTCGCGATCAGCACCGTCTCGATTCCTAATGCGTTTGCCCCCCACAGCAAACTTTGCATGCTCAGCCGGTTGTGATCGCGGGTGGTGCAGTGCAACGTCGCCGGCCTCCCCGTCTGCCGTTGGATGAGTGCGCACAACGCCAGCGCGCTCATACGCGGCTTGGCGACCGGATTGGTGGCCACACTATAGCCGTCGAACGTCAACGGGGCCAGCGTTTTCAAGGCGGCAAGAATCGGTCCGGCATTGGAGCTGGCTGGTGGCACAACCTCGACTGTGATGGTGAACGTGTCGATGTTCTCTCTCCTATGAGCTTGCTCTAGTCTGTGTCGCTGGGTTCAGAGCTCTCCCCGAGATACGAGTTTACCTCGATGCCGTGCGAGATGATCTTGTGAATCGGACAATGTCTGGAGACGATCAAGAGCCTTCTGCGCTCTTCTTCCGTCAGGTCACCGGATAACAGGATCTCTTCCTCAATCCGCTCCTTGTACTCCTCGATGCCTTCGCAGTCATCGCAGTCCTCTGCAAAGACGCGGTCATAGTCCGCTCTCAGCTCTACCTCGTGCAGATCCAGGCCGTGGTGTTGGGCGTAGGTGTGCAGGACGATGGCGGTGCACGCAGCGAGCCCACTCAGCAGCATGCCATAGGGCGTCAACTGATGGACGTGCGAAACCGGGTGGACGTGATCTGTATCTGGGACGTGAGGATCCGCCGCCAGGATCTCGGTTTCAAACATGTGGTTCTGACGGACGATGACTCGCTCTGCCATGGCCTGCCTCCTTTTTCGGTGCCAAATGGTTTGATCTCTGTGCTAGCGTGGTTTTCCAATCGCGGTCATATAGATCACGCTCTCGTCCATACCGTCCACATCCAGCAGACTGTTCGCCTCGTCGTCGTACAGCGCCGCGATCTGGCAACTGCCGAGCCCCATTGCCACGGCCCCCAGAGCGACGTTCTGGGCGATGTGCCCGGCATCCAGGTAGACGTAGCGGTAGGCCCTCTGGCGGTACTTCCACTTTGACCGTGCAAAGACCCCTGTCCAGCAAAAGACCAGGTTGGCCCGGTAGGCCATCTCTTGGTCGAGCGCTGCCCGGGCGACGTCGGCCCGAAAGTCCCCCGTCTTGAGCTGATCAAGTTCGTGTGCTTCGACGGCATAGTGATAGACACCGGGCTCGATGTCCTCCACCGCGTGAATCACCACGTACGTTTCTACCGGGTACAGCGCACCTGCCGAGGGGGCTGTTCGTAGCCCAAAGCCCCGGCCAGCTTGCGTGACCCCTTGCGCCACCCACAGAAGCTGTGATAGCGCTGCTTCCTGCAATGGGAGCTCCTCGAATCGGCGCATGCTACGCCGCTGCCTGAGCGTATCCCAGATGGGTGCACCGCCCTGCGCCTGCGGCAGGCTCAGGGGAATCTTGGGCGCTGAGGGATAGTGCTTGTAGGTCGCTGGCTTGGTGGCCCAGTTCAGGCTCCCGCCCGGCAAGTGGCCGCGTTCGTATTTCGTGTCGCGCTGGAAAGCGTCTCCGATCCCCATCCCGGATTTTGTCACATCATCTCTCCTAGATGCTCGATTTGGACGACAGTCATCGGTCGGCTCTACCGGCTAAGTGTGACGATCTGGGCCTTTAGCCACCTGGAATGCTGGATCTCGTCGGCCAGGTGCTCTTCCAAGAGGTCCAGCGTTTCCTCATCTTCCATGATCTCGGCGATGTGCGTGGCATAGTCTTTGATCGCCTGCTGTTCCTCGGCCAATTCCAGTCGCAGCATCTCCACTGTCTTGGCCTGTGCGGTCGCTGCGCCAGCAGCGCGACCGGCGATGGTTTCCGCGCCATAGGGTTCAGCGGGCATCCCGCCCAGCTCGCGGATGCGGGATGCTAGATCGCAGGCGTGCCGTTGCTCGATAGCCAGGATGGCCCGCACACCTGCGGCGATGGCGTCCTCAGGGATGGCCTTAGTGTGGGTGGCGTATATCTCCACCGCGCTTAACTCGGCGCGCAGATCTTTGTTCAGGGCCTCAATGATCTGAGTCCGGTCCATCGTCTATTCTCCTCAGGACACGGCCTGCGCTGATTCTCTGATGAGCAAGATGGGAAGGTGTGAACGACGCTGCACCTTGGCTGGGACGTTGCCCTGCAGCCAGTGGCTGACCAATGAACGGCGTTGATTGGGCAGGACGATGAGATCACACTGGGTCTGGGTGGCGTACTCTACGATGGCCTCGTCCTCTGCCTTGTCGCTGACGATCACAGCAGTCTCCACGCTTACACCTTGGTCTTGCAGTCCTGCCCTCAGTCGATCCACGTACTCCTCCGCTTCTCCTTTTCGTTTGGCCCCACTGGACCCCGCCTCGACCTGGATGTGCCGGATGACGTATTCGTCGTCGGGAATAACTGTCACCGTCCGCAGGAGGACTAGTTCGGCCTTCATCTCAGATGCCAGGGCCGCAGCGTCACGGAGATGCGCTTGGGCTCCTCTTTCTCTCTCCAGTGGGACCAGGATCCGTCGATACATGTTCACCTCCTGTCCGGTGCTCCACATGAACCCAACGCGCCCGTTTCAGACCGTGGTGTACCAGCGTACCGCGTGTGGGCCTGGCCGGCATCACCCGCTGCAAAGGCCGCGGTGTTCCCCTATGCGCCTACCAAAAGTGCTCGAAGCGGTCCCGTTTGGCCTTGCAGATTGGGCAGATGCCCGGAGGCTTTTCCCGGGCGCACAGATACCCGCAGACCCGGCAACGCCACACCGGCAGGGCGGCTTCTCCACCTGGCTGCTGTGGTGTGTGCGTTGAGCTATCCTGTGGGCGCTCACCACCCTGTGGGCGCTCACCGGCCGGTGGCCGCCGCTCCGGGATCGATTGGACCTCCCGCTGGCCCTCGCGGACCTCGTCGGAGACGTACAGCGCGCAATAGCACGCTCCCCAGTCAACCAGGTCCGCGTCCCGATAGTCGCATGGGCAGATGATGTCCAGGTCGTTCTGCTTATCGCCCGCCGCCAGCCGGCAGGGGCAGGCCGGGTAGCCGTACCTCCGTTCGTTGGTGATCAGCCCTTCCACCAGCCCCCGGGTGAACTCTCGATCGGGGTTCAAGTGGTAGCCGGATGCCTCGGCTTCCCGGTCCAACTGTTCGTAGTGAGCGTCTACCTCTGTGGGCGGAATGGGGTTCTCTTCGCTCATAATCCCAACGCCTCCTTGAGTTGCTCCGGCTTGTACCCCACCACGCACCGGGCATCGTCTATCACCACGGTGGGGAACGATACGGACGGATTCCAGCGCCGGATCGTGGCCACCAGGTCTTCCCGCTCCTGTCCGCGGTATAGGTCTACGTACACATAGTCGAAACTGACCCCTTGACTTTCCAGGAACTGTCGCGTGCGTTTGCACCAGATGCAGGTCGAGAGGCCATAGAACGAGACAGCGTGGTCGTTATTGGGGCCGGTGACGCTTCCACTAGATTGTGTCATTAACGTGGGTCTCCTTGGACGTTGTTTGGTATGTGTTTCTAAAGCTTGCTCCGGGTTGCTATTTCTTCTGACCGATCTGCGGATCTATGTTTCCAGGTCCTCCGCACTCGGGTGTATAGCACGTGGCGTCGACAAAGATACACTTTTCCCTGCAACTGGGGCAGGTCTCAGGCGGGGTCGGCGCCTGAAGGGTGTAGCCACACTCGGAGCACTTCCACCAGTTCTTGACTTCTTCCATCGAAAACTCCTTTCCAGGCGGATATGATTGGGTCCCCGGTCCGCTCACAGGTCGGGCTGCCTGGATCTATGGACCGTAGGTCTCTGTCAGGTACGCGATCAGAATGTCCTGCTCTTCCGCGTTCAGCTCTGCGCCCTTGGCCACCATACGCGTCACCGTCTGCTCCCACTCTTCGCGGTTCTTGCGCGCCGATGTCGTCCGGTCCAGACCATGACACGTGGCGCACCGCTCTTCCAAAAGCGCGGCGCCATCGCCTTCAGATGCTGGCTCGGCGGGTTGCTCCTCGGTTTCTTCCTGGGGCGCTGCCGTTGGCGGTGTGGTTGGCTGCTCCTCCTGAGGGGCCTCTGTCGCTGGCGCGGCTTCTTCCTCCGGTGGGATCTCTGTCGGCGGAACGGTGGGCTCGACCTCGGCTGGAGGTTCTGGCGCTTGAGGACCAGCGCACGCCACCACAACTCCGCTCACCAGCACGATGGCGATGATCAGTTTCCAAACGCTCGAATGGACTCGCATTTTTTTCCTCCTGTTCCTTGCCCTTGTGTCACCGATGACGATATGTTGACCTGACTGGGATCGTCTACACGGCTCCATAGATCGGGATGCGCGCACCGCTGATCGATCCGGCTGCGTCAGTGCAGAGGAAACGCATCGTCGCGGCGATGCGCTCCGGTGGCACCCACTTGCTCGGATCGGCCTTGGGCATACTGGCTCTGTTGGCCGGGGTATCTATGGTGCTGGGCAGGATCACGTTCGCGGTCACGCCGGTCCCCTTGGCCTCGGCGGCGATGACCTCTGTCAGCGTGATCAGCCCCATCTTGGATACCGCGTAGGCTGCTCGCCTGGCGCGCGGTGCGACGGCTGTCTTGGAGCTCACGTGGACGATGCGCCCCCAGCCAGCCTCCAGCATGTGCGGCAATACGGCCCGCGAGAGGAAAAACGCACTGTGCAGGTTGAGCGCCAGCATGTGCTCCCACTCCTCCACAAAAGTCTCCGCCACCGTCTTGCCCCCGCTCCATCCCCCCGCCGCGTTGAGCAGCACATCGATGCGACCAAAGCGCGCCAGAACTGCGTCCACCAGCGTCGTAGCGCCATCTTCGTGAGTCACGTCGGCCGTCGCAAAAAAGACGCATTCCGGTGGCAACTCGGTCTCGACGATCAATTGCTCCAGCTTTTCTTGCGATCGCCCGGTCAACGCCAGGCACGCGCCGGTTTGGGCGAATACGCGTGTCACGACAGAGCCCAATGCCCCCGTCGCCCCCGCAATCAAGAACACTCTTTCCCGCAGCATATCGGGCATCGTGCTGTCCTTCCGTCCCGTCCTTTCTCGCGCTGTCCCTGCCCGAGCCTCGGCTACCCACTGCAGCGCCTGTGGCCTAGTCTTTTTGAGCACCCTCTTTGATAAGTTGGGCAAAGCGAGCGCCAAACTCCTCACCGTGTTGCAGGTCCGCGTCTGTCGGTGCGCCGACGAACTCGAACGAGTCGGCCAGTTCCCACTTTAGCGGCTCGATCAGCCGCTCAAAGTGTCGCTGAGCGCCCCCCCCCCACCCATAGCTGCCAAAGCGGGCCACCTTTTTGTTGCGAATCCGCTTTTGAGCTGCCATATCCAGCGTCTGTGCCATCGGCGGAAAGAGCGACCCCTCGTAGGTGGGTGCCCCCACCACGACGCCCCGTTGGGTCCATAGCGCGGGCAGGATGTAGCTGACGTGGGTGCGCGTGACGTCAAAGATGGAAAGCGGAATGTCCTCTCGAGAGATACCTTGTGCCACGGCGTTCATCATGTTCTCGGTGTTCCCGTACATCGAGCCATACAGCAACGTCACGCCTACCTCCGTCGCTCCGGTAGCGTACTCTGCCCAGCGTTTGTACAGGTCCACGATGTGTTGTGGGTCCTTCCGCCAGATCAGCCCATGGGAAGGGGCGATCACCGCGACCGGGATATCGGCGAGTTTGGCGATGGCGTTGAGGACCGGCTTGCTGAACACGGCCACGATGTTGACATAGTAGCGCAGCGCCTCTCGCTCGTAGAATGCAGGGTCGGTGCACTCATCGTCAAAGATGGCGCCGCGCAGCGCCCCATAGCTCCCAAAGGCGTCGCAGGAAAACAGGATGCGCTCGCTGGTCTCGTAGGTCATCATCGTCTCGGGCCAGTGGACGAAGGGGGTATATGCAAAATGCAGCGTATGTTTTCCCAACGAGAGGGTCTCTCCGTCCTGGACGGCCTGCACGCCCTCGGTGATGCCATAAAAAGATTCAAGCATCCCGCGGGTCTTTTCAGTGCCCAGGATGGTGACCTGTGGGGCTATCCGCCGCAGCGTGCGTAGCACGCCCGAGTGATCCGGCTCCATATGGTTGATAATCACATAGTCTAGCTCGGATATGTCCACGATGTCGTGGATGTGATCGAGGAACTCGTCTGTCTTGAGCGCCTTTGTCAGGTCGATGATGGCCTTCTTCTCGTCGTTGATCAGGTATGTGTTGTAGGACACACCCTCCTGAGTGATGGGCCACAGCCCCTCGAACAAGTCGGTCGTGCGGTCATTGACGCCGATCCAATGGATATCCGGTCTGATCTCAACCGGTGGCATAGTTCCTCCTATAGCGAGAGCTTGCGGGAGCGTCTGGGCAGGGCTCCAGGGGCGAGCCCTGCCGATGTACGCTCACGACGGAGTCTTTGCAAGGACAGCGTGCTTCTTTACAGCATCCTTGCCAGCCGGCGCAGGTGCTTTTGCTCCTCGCGGATGACGCCGGAGATGGTCTCTCGTTCTGGTTCGCTCACCATGTCGCGCAGATCGTAAAAGAACAGCAGGGTGTCCTTTTCGAAACCCATTGCTGCTCGGAGTGCCGTCTCCCGATCCTCGGCCTTCTCGGCCAACGCCAGCGCCTTTGCCGGCCCGGCGAACAGCGCGTCTTCCATGGCGACATGGATGTAGGCCTTGTACTCGTCGTAATAGGCGGCGGGGTAAACGTCCGACAGTGCGGCGTCTGGATCTGTCCTTTCCAGCATCTTTTCAAAGACGCGGTGGTGTACTTGCTCTTGCGTCGCCAGATCCTCGAAAAGCGCTGTGATCTCGGTATCAGCGCTCTTGGCGGCCGCCTCCTTGTAAAAGATCTCGCCGTTCTTTTCGATCTCTAGCGCCATTTCGAGCGCCTGTGCAGCGGTGAAAAGGGTCATGTCTGGTCCTCCTGGTTAATTTCCTTCAACGAGTAGGTGGTCACATTTCCACACGGGCTAGTCCTTCAGCGCACAGATTGCCTGTGGTTGACGGATGCGTACTGCCAGGCTCTCGGTGACCGAGAACTCTACCTCTTCCCCGGCAGGCCCGACAAAGCCAATGGCCATATCCTGGCCCAGCACGATCGAGGCGTATTCGCGACCGGATGCGAGCAACACGCCGCCGTCTTCCAGGATCGGCGCTTTCAGGATGCCTTCCTTAACCATCGTCTTCACGTGCTCCATCTCGCTGAGGTTCCCCTGAGGATAGCGCCTCAGCAGGAGATTGTACCGTTTGGGTGCCAGGGCCAGTGCATATGGGCCGTGGAAGCCTGCACTGTCGAGGGTGGTGATCGCCTGGATGATGTCGTCGGCGGCCGCGCCGGCGTCTTTCCACGCGGAAAGCTTCAACTCGTTGATGCCTTCTGCTGTCAGCAGCCCGCGCATTCCCGGCGCGCCATAAAAGATCAGGTCGTCCTCGGTGTGTGCACACGCAGCAGCGGCCTCTGCCACAGGACCTGTGTCCAGGCCCATCCCGTCCCGTTCGTAGCTGGCCAGGTCACGCGTGCCCAACGCAAACGCCTGCTGGACCATTACGACGGGCAGGACGTTACTCACAGTCAAGCCCGATTCTGACTTTGTGTCCTGCAGAGGTACCACCTTCAGCCCCATGCCAAAAGGTCCCTCAATGTGTAGCAACCGCCGTCCCACGAGTTGGCTCTTGGCCGTTTCTATCATCGTGGTATCCAGCAGTTTCCAGGTGTCTGACCCGAAAGGGGCATCCTCTCGCGCCAGGTATTTGTTCGCCATATTGCTCCCTCCTGTTCGTTGGCCTTGTTGATCAAGAGCGATGGGGCGGTTATTCCTTCAGAGATCCGATCGTTGTCTCATCCCCGCCAGCCGTCGCGGCCTCAGCACTGCCTGGGTCCTCGGTCGCGGCCGCTCCGATCTCGGCAGCCATTTCATCCACTTCTTCCTTGCCTTCTGCCATCCACTTTTGCTCGTCGCCCGTCAAGATCTCTAGCAATCGCTGGAATTCCCCGGCGTGCACCCGTTCCTCGTTGGCGATGTCGATGAGTACCTCCTTCGCCAGAGGGTGGTCGGTGGCATCGGCGTGAGCCATGTAAAGGTGGACCGCCTCGTGCTCGGCGGCGAGGTTCAGGCGGATCGCCCGGATCAGCTCGCTCAGTGTAAGCTTTCGATCGGGCACTGTCCCACTGAATGGATTGAGGAACTCTGGCATTGTCATACCTCCTTGGATTGTGTTGTGGACTAGACGACCTTGATATCTTTGCTGCTCTCCCACAGCCCGTGGATGTTGCACAAGGCCACCGCGTGCAGCGTGCCGGACTTGGCGACCTTTATCGACGTCGTCACGGCGTGGTGTGTGTAGACGGGGCCCTGGTTCGGGCCAGCGGCGGCCTCTCCGTGGGCGTTGAACTCAAAGTGGCCCACATCGTAGGTGAACTTGTCGCCCTCTGGGTGGTAGTAGAGCGAGATCCACCGGATGTGGTGCTCGGTCGTGTTGGGGTGCGCGATCTCTTTGCCCAGGCCGACCTTGACCTCAAAGACCTCGTCTGCCTCTACCGTGTCCGGGCACTCGATGACTGGAACGTGCTTTTCCTTTTTCCAGTCCGCTTCCTGGATCCTGTCTCCGAATTTCATGACACTCTCCTTTCTTGCTTCTGTTCTATTGCCTCACTCGTCGACCGGTTTGACAACCCTGGGTGAGATTGGGGATCAGACTACCAGCCGAAACTTGTTCCGTCTGGCGTTGCAGATCGGGCACTGGTCGGGGGCTTCCCGCTCGGTGACATATCCGCATACCTGGCAGACGTAAAAGTCGTCGGTCTCGTCGCGCAGCATAGCGCCCAGCGCGTGTTTGTAGAGCGCGGCGTGACGCTCTTCCACGTCCCGTGCCTGGCCAAAGGTCAGCGCTGCGGTGCGTTCTCCTTCCTCCTCTGCCTCGCGAATGAACTGGGGGTAGGTGACCTCGTTCACCGTCTTCTCTCGCTCAAAAGATGATTGAAGGTTGGACTCTGTGTCCTGAACCACTGCCTCGCCCAGCAGGCGCAGGTGCCGTTCGGTATGTACCCCCTCGGCTGCAGCGACGGCGCGAAAGAGCTTGGCGATCTGGGCGTATCCCTCATCGTCCGCTTTTCGGGCAAAGGCTAGTAGCCGATGGTACGCCTTGGCCTCACCTACAAAGGCGGCGTACAGGTTCTTGCGGGTCTTTTCACCCATGCTTGCTCCGCGATGGCTCTCGTGCGCAGACTAGAACGTGACAAACTTTTCCCTCTTGGCCTTGCAGAGCGGACACTCGTCCGGGGGCTCTCCCTCCCCGGTCCAGCCGCACACGGAGCAGACATGGACCTCCCCGATCTGCGTATCCTCACCAGCTTCGACTGCTGTCTTGGCTTTGCCGTACATATCGGCGTGGATCTTTTCCGCCTCCAGTGCCCAGGTGTCGGAACGGACGGCCGCTTTCTCGTCCTGGGCTTGGGCCACTGCCCGGAAGGCCGGGTACATTTCATCCACCTCGTAGGTCTCGCCGCCGATGGCGGCGCCCAGGTTGGCTGCCGTCTTGCCGAGGTTCCCCAACACCTTAAAGTGATTGGTGGCGTGCACCTGCTCGGCATAGGATATAGCCCGGAATAGTCGCGCCACCTCAGGGAATCCCTCCCGTGCTGCTCTATCGGCAAAGATCAGGTATTTCATGTGTGCCTGGCTTTCGCCGGCAAATGCCGCTTCCAGGTTGGCTTGCGTCATTTCATGCATGTGATTGTTCTCCTCGAAACATGTGGTATGTGTGGGGCGTCGAGCCCCGTGCCTACAGCAGTGACTTTAGGTCAAAGTCGTCGTCCAGTAATCGGTCGGCATACGCCGATACATCCACTCTTCGCTCCATGAGCTGGGTGGCGGGACGTACTCGCGTGGAGTTGTTGAGAAAGATCGCACCCACGATGTGCCCATCCTGTAGCACGAGCTTGCGGTACTGGCCAGCAGCCAGGTCTGTGTGCCGCAGGTGTGTGTATTCATCCCCTTCCGCCACAGCCTTCCCCAGCGAGGTCAGCTCTGCCCCGGCGACCTTGAGTGTGGTCGCGGGCATCGAGCCACTGTAGGTCGCGCTGCCGGGCGTGACCATGTTGGCTGCAGCGACCCTGGCTTGATCGATGGCGGGCGGGATGATGCCATAGACCCGCCCTTCAAACTCGGCGGCGTCACCTGCGGCGAACACGTCTTCTGCGCTTGTCTGGAGATAGCCGTCCACGACGATCCCACGCTTGACCTCCAGCCCTGCAGCCTGAGCGAGTTTCGCCTCGCTGCGAATGCCGGTTGAAAAGATCACCATGTCTCCGCCTATCACCCGGGTGTCTTTCAGGCGGATGCAGTCGGCGCACACCTCTCCCAGGACAGCTTGCGTCGTGGCGCCGGTGATCACCGCCAGTCCCTGGGTTTCCAGCAGAGACTGAAGGACCTCCGCACCCTCCTGGTCCAGTTGGCGGGGCAGCAGATAGGGAAAGAACTCGACCACGGTGACGTCCAGGCCAGCCGTATGCAACGCTCGTGCTGTCTCGAGCCCCAGCAGTCCTCCGCCGATGACCAGCGCTGTCGAGGCTTGCCGGGCATAGGCTTTGATCGCGAGTGCGGCGTCCAGCGTGCGCAGCGTGAACACGCCGTCCTTGTCGGTCCCCTCGCATGGGGGGATAAAGGAACGGCCACCCGTGGCAAGCAGTAGACGGTCATAGTCTACGTGGGAATCGTCGGCCAGGGTCAGGCGATGGGCGGCGGGATCGAGCGCCGTCGCCTGAACTCCCAGGTGCAGGTGGATGTCACGCTCGGCGTACCACGCTGCCGGTCGAAAGTAGAGGTCATCTTGCTCAATCTGGCCAGCGATGAACTCCCACAGCAGGGGGCGACGGTAGTAGGGATATGGCTCTGCGCCGAATATGTGCACCTCGGCCTCAGTGTCTGCCCGGACGATGCCCTGGGCTGCCGTAACGCCAGCTACGCCGTTCCCGACGATGATGTGCTTCATTCCTCAGGCTACTTTCTCGAACATGTCCTTGCCCGCGCCACAGTCGGGGCAGATCCAATCGTCGGGCAAGGCCTCGAAGGGCGTGCCAGGTTCGATTGCGCTGTCCGGATCGCCCTCCGCCGGGTCGTACACGTATCCACACACGAGGCATTCCCACTTGTCCATGGATGTTCTCCTTTCGATATGATGGTGATACCTATGATCCCCGGTCTGCGATTCTATGCTCCTCTACTTGGAACCACAGGCCGGACAATAGCCGCGAAAGATGATGCTACAGTCTACGACCTGAAACCCATGGTCCTGCTCGGGCAAGAGTGACGTTAAGCTGGTGTCGTATAGCACGTCCTCCACGCGCCCGCATCCGATGCAGACCAGGTGCGCGTGATGATTGGTCTTGATGTCATAGTGGCGCTCACCTAACCCCAGGTCGAGCCCTTGCAGCATCCCCATTTCTTCCAACTCGTGAAGTGTGTTGTAAACCGTGGCTGGCGATAGATCGGGCATCACCTTCCGCACGCGCATCAATACTTGCTCGGCTGTAGGATGTGAGCGATCGTCGAGCAGCGCCTGGATGATAGCCCGGCGTTGTGGGGTCACCCGCCGGCCTTGGGCTTTTAGTTGTGTGCAAAGCTGGTCTGCCGATTCCATGGGTTATTTATAACACCTCTTATCTTGTAATCATTATAACATACGCGGAATGGTGTGTCAAGCGCCCGGCGTCGATCGGGCGCACGGCAATTCTGAGGTATCCGTCGACGTAGGGAACCTTGTTCTATTCAAACAGTATAGCGTCAAAACCACCCTTGTACCTACGGATTGGGTTGAATTTGCCTTTGAGTTTGGTTGCGAAAGTTGGGATTGGGTTGGGTGTCGACAATGGGTCCAGACGACTGCGAAGCTATCACAGTATACTCGACCTTTGGGAAAGGTCAAGTGGCGAGGCGGATATTCTTCCTCGCATCTCGCGTTCCCTCGGCGGGGTGGGGGAGAGATCTTCTGGAAACCGTCCTTGACGCTGCCGTGCTTTCGGCTACAATGATGCTGCGATGGAATCGACGGCTCAGATCCTCCGCCGTGTCACCTTGTTCGCTGGCCTCTCCGATGATGGGCTGGCCCGGGTCGCGAGCGTTGCTCACGCGCGTGTTTACAGCCCTGGTGAGGTGGTCATCTTTGAGGGCGACCGCTGCCAGGCCGCTTACTTTGTCGCGGAGGGGCTGGTGCGTGTCTATCGTCTCTCCCCCACTGGTCGCGAGCAGGTGCTGGCCCGGTTGGGGCCGGGGCAGGCCTTTAACACGGTGCCTCCTTTCCAGGCAGACGGCGTCAATCACGCTACTGTCGAGACGCTCACCTCGGTCACGCTCTACGCCATCGCGTGCGATGACTTTCGCCGGCTGGTGGGTGAGTGTGCCGAGCTGGCGTTGGCGATCTTGCAGGATTTTGCAGGTCGGCTGGACCACCTGAGCAATCTGGTGGAGGATCTTTCGCTGCGCACCGTCCGGGGCAGGCTGGCGCGCTTTCTGCTGGAGCATGCCGATTCAATCCAGGCAGCCCGGAACTGGACGCACGACGAGATCGCCGCCAGCCTGGGCACGGTGCGGGACATGGTCGGGCGCACGCTGCGTGCCTTTGCCGATGCCGGGCTGGTGCGCATCGAGCGACAGCGTATCGTGCTCCTCGACCGGGAGGGACTGGAGGCCGAAGCCCATCGCTGACCGGGATACGTCGAACACGACTTTTGTCGTAGACAGACGGCCGCTTTTCTGCTATGCTTGATGTCAGAAAGGTGGCCGTTTCGCTTATGGAAGATTGGGCGTTACCAGAGATCAACTTGTTGCTGTGCGACCGCTGCGGCACCTGTGTCGAGCGGTGCCCCACGGGTGCCGCGGAAATGGGACCGCAGGGGCCATCCATTGTCCGGCCGGTTGACTGTACCTACTGTGCTCTGTGTGAGTCAGTCTGTCCTCGGCAGGCCATCACGTGTGCCTACGAGATCGTCTGGGGAATGGATGGCTAGAGGGCCAGCGTTGGAAAAGTTAGGACTCTATATCGAGTGGGAGGGAATATGACGGTTCGACAGATTGTGCGGATTGATGAGGAACTCTGCAACGGGTGTGGTGCGTGCGTGTCGCCATGCGCCGAAGGTGCTATCGTCCTCGTCGACGGAAAGGCACGGGTAGTGCGTGAGGAGCTGTGCGACGGCGCGGGCTTTTGCCTCGGTGTTTGTCCCACCGGCGCATTGAGTATCGAGGAACGGGAGGCGCTGCCGTTTGACGAGCACGCCGCCGAGGCAGAGATGGCCGAACGGGGAGCGACCTACATCGAACAGACCTGTCACGTCTGCGGGCAGGGTGAGGCCAGCCGGGTGCTGATTCCCTGCCGCAAGGCCGGCCAGAGCCTGTGGGTCTGCACCCGCTGCTTGCCTGCTCTGATCCATGGGTAAGCGAGATACGATGGTAGAGATTCATCTGTATGGCAGCCTGCGCCGCTATGCGATCGATCCCAGGCGCGACCGGGATAGTGTAGCGCGCCTGGAGCTGGGGCCCCGGGAGACGGTGGAGACAGTGTTGGAGCGGCTGGGAATTGGGCCAGCCGAGGTGTCCCACGTCTTCCTGAATGGCGCGCTCCTGTCCTCTGACAACACGATGGCCAAGTGGCTGGACTATCGGACGGTCCGTGCCGGCGAGTCTCGGCAGGCGCAGGTGCTGGATACGCCGGTGTGCCATGGGGACAGGCTGGGGCTGTTTGCACGCGACATGCCCTTGTTGGTAGTGTGATGTACGACGATTTCAGCACGGACTATGACCGGTTCATGGATTGGCCTGGCCGACTGGCGGCGGAAATTCCGTTCATCGAAGGGCAGTTGCAGGCGGTGGGCGCGCGCCACGTACTGGATGTCGCCTGTGGGACCGGGATGCATGCCCTTGAGCTGGCGCGACGTGGATATGCCGTCGTGGGCGCCGATCTGAGTGCTGGGATGATCGATCGGGCCCGGGCCAACGCGGCTGCGGCGAATGTGGCAGTGGAGTTCAAGGTGGCGGGCTTTGGGGAGTTGAGCGTGCAGGTTGGCACCGGCTTTGACGCCGTCCTCTGTATGGGCAACTCGCTCCCGCACCTGTTGACGCCCGCTGACCTGGCGGCCGGTTTGGCCGACTTTGCTGCCTGCTTGCGCCCTGGCGGGTTGCTTCTGATCCAGAATCGGAATTTCGACGCCGTGCTGTCCTGGGGTGAGCGCTGGATGGAACCCCAGGCCCACCGTGAAGAGGAGGCCGAATGGCTCTTTATGCGGTTCTACGATTTCGAGCCCGACGGCACTCTGACCTTTAACCTGGTGACGTTGCGCCGGGAAGAGGATGGGCAATGGGCTCAAGGGGTGACGTCCACGTCGCTGCGGCCCTGGGTTCAGGGAGAACTGCTGACCGCGCTAGACGTCGCTGGTTTTCGTGATTGCACGTGTTGGGGGGATATGTGTGGGACTCCTCTTGATCCCAACCGCAGCCCCAACTTGGTCGCAGTGGCAAGAAGGGAAAAAGTTCACTAAAGGAGGGCAAGATGCCAAAGCTGATTGTATTCGCCATAGTCACTTTTTTGCACGATCTGTTCACCGCCGTGTGGGTTGGGGGACTGATCGCGCTGGGGTTGGTCGTCATGCCATCGGCCCGCAAATTATTGGGGATGGGGCCGCAAACCAAGAAGCTGATGGAGGCCATCCAGAAGCGCATGAGCGTGCTGGTCTATGTGAGCATCGTGGGATTACTGCTGACGGGCCTGCTGCTATCCAGGCGCTCCCCGGCTTTCCAGGGACTGCTTCAATTCGGCAATACCTACTCGATTGTGCTGGCGTTCAAGCACATCTTGGTGTTGTTGATGATCGCTGTAACGTTGCTGAGAAGCCTGGCCCTTCGCCGGGCGTCCGGCCCGACCCAGGAGCGGCTCAAGGCCGGGCTGCTGTTCCTCAATATCGCATTGGGCATCCTGGTGCTGATTTTGAGCGGTTTCAGCGCGGCCCTTTCGTCCGGCGGACCTCCCCCGGCCTAGTGGAGGTAGGAGTAAGAGTGAGTACATCGACAATCAGACCAAACGTGCGGTTGCTGGACGAGGGAGGAGAGTGAGCGAGATGCGCATTCTGGCCATCATCTCGGGGGAGTATGGGCAGCGACACGTCGACAACATCCGCGTGCGTGGCCCGGACGACTGGCAGATTGAGGTTTGGCAAGCGCCCGCGGTCCTGCCGCCGGTGGTCGATTACCCGGAGGACTTTGTGCCCGAATCGCTTCCTCCCTCTGACCTGGTCCTTGCCTTTGGGGAGCACCGTGGCGTGGCAGAGTTGGTTCCGGAGGTGGCCCGGATAACGGGGGCCAGCGCGGTCATCGCGCCGGTGGATCGGGAAGAGTGGCTCCCTCGGGGGTTGGCCCGGCAACTGCGCGGGTGGCTGGCGGATATCGGAGTCGCCTGCGTGACTCCCAAGCCGTTCTGTTCGCTGACCGACACCCACTACAACGTCCGGCGGCATCGCACAGAGTACGACGATCCGATCATCGCCGAATTTGCCCGCCACTTTGGCCGGCCCGAGCTTATAATCGTCGTGGACCCGGATACGCGGATCATCAGCAGGTTCGATGTCGTGCGCGATGCCTGCTGCGGTTGTGCCCATCACGTGGCACGGGGGTTGGTCGGGGTTTCGGTGGACGAGGCAGAGCGGGAAGCGGGGTTGCTGCATCATCATTATCCCTGCCTGGCCGGCATGGCCCGGGATCCCGATTTCAGCGATACGCTGATGCACGTCTCCGGGAATATCCTCAAGGAACAGGTCGCGGGGCAGACAAGACCGCATAAGCGAGTGGTCTACATCGTGCCCGGCCAGCGAAGCGGGGACTGAGCGCCTATGCGTGCGTGAATAGGCCAAGGTGATTACTTCCCTACCCCTTTGCGGACCCCTGCGCTGGACAGTGCAGGGGTCCGTGACTTCTTGGTGGTATCGGTGTTCTTTCTTCTGAACGATCCTGCCAAGGATAGGAGGTACGCATGAGGAAGCATATAGTCATCACCGGTCTGGGTGTGGTCACGCCGTTGGGGAACGACGTGCCCACGCTGTGGGAAAACCTGTTGGCGGGTCACAGCGGCGTGGGTCCCATCACTCTGTTCGATCCATCCCATCTGGATGTTAGAATCGCGGCCGAGGTCAAGGATTTCGACCCGGTTGCTCTTTTTGGCCCCCGGGAAGCTCGCCGTAACGATCGCTTTACCCTGTTTGCGCTGGAGGCTGCCCGGCAGGCGGTGGATGATGCCGGACTGCAGTTCGAGGGGGAGAGTGGACGAGAGGCCGGTGTGTTCATCGGTACCGCCATCGGCGGCATTCATACGCTGCTAAAGAACTATGACATCCTCATCAAGTCCGGCCCTGGCCGTGTGAGCCCTTTTATGGCGCCGATGATGATGCCCAATGCTGCCTCTGGTGTCGTCGCTATTCGCCATGGGCTGCGAGGGCCTAACCTCTGTGTAGCTTCTGCCTGTGCCACAGGTTCCCACGCCATAGGGGAGGCGGCCGAGGTGATCCGGCGGGGGCACGCCGAGGTGATGATCTGCGGTGGAAGCGAGGCAGTCGTCCATCCTCTTTCCCTTGCTGCCTTCAAGAATATGGGGGCGGTATCCACCCGCAACGACGAGCCTGAGCGAGCCAGCCGGCCTTTTGACGCCGGGCGAGATGGGTTCGTGATGGGGGAGGGGGCCGGTGCGCTGGTGCTGGAGAGCGTGGAGCACGCCCGGCAGCGCGGTGCCCGCATCTATGGCGAAATGGCCGGCTATGGGGCCACGGCCGATGCCTGGCACGTCACCGCGCCCGCGGAGGCGGGGCAGGGAGCGGCAGGAGCGATGGAACGGGC